>ENA-UOIZ01002817-UOIZ01002817.1-human-gut-metagenome-genome-assembly--contig:-P88-NODE-2817-length-11475-cov-9.570403_pt1 | contig 11475 bp, 10 predicted proteins | sample MGYA00242336_ERZ723883 | MGnify/ENA metagenome assembly ERZ723883 | reverse complement strand
CAACGACCTCACCCTTATCAGGGGTGCGCTCTAACCACCTGAGCTACAGGCCCATATCCCCAAGACGCTCATATATAATACCATAAATATTCATCTTTGCAAGTACTTTTTTACTTTTTTTCTAAAAATTTTCTCTTTTCCTGATAATACACACGCATAATTGTGGAAACCAATAGGATTCCCAAAGCCAAAACACCCGCAATACTCAACGTTTGAAGCCCCATATTTAGTGTGTTTTGAGCATCCCCACGAATGGCCGCAAGCATCGTACGATACATACCGCCTCCAGGAACCAATGGAATCAATGCACAAACTAAAAATGTTGTGACTGGTGTCTTACATTGTCGTGCCAATATTTCTGATGCTAAGGCTAAACCTAAAGCCCCATAGAAATTGGATAATATTTCAGAACAATCTAAATACAGTCCCACCTTGTAACAGACACCACCAATGGCGCCTACAACACCGGCTAGCCATAAATTTCTTCCTTTAATATTAAATAGGAAACCAAACCCTAAACTAGCAAGGAATGAAGAGATTCCTGCTTTTAAAATCACATATATCATAATTCATTCCCCTATATCCAAAAATACATCACAAAACCAGCCCCTACCGCAATGGCAATAGCACACAAAAAGGCATCAACCGCTCTTGCGACACCAGAAACATAATCTCCTGCAATCGTATCACGAATCGCATTGGTAATCGCAAGTCCAGGCACTAAAAGCATAAAGCTAGAAATAACCATAATATCCACATTCGTCTGCGGTAATGCTTGATGGATCAATTGCGCACTCAGTGCTGCAGATCCTGCCGATATCGCATTATTCAAGAAAGAATTTAGTTTGTGTTTTGACAAGAAACAGCTAATACAACGAATCAAAATCCCAATAAAAAAGGACATTACAATTTCTAATAAAGTCCCATTAAAGAACATTCCAAATCCAGCAGCACCAACCGCACCAAAAAGCATTGTCTCTTTAAATGTATAGCGAGACATCCCCTTAATTCGATCCAATTCATTAGCTAACTCATCCACTGATATTGGATTTGAACAAATTCTTCTAGAAAGCGTATTAATTTGATCAATACGATTCAAATCTACCTCTCCCGTGTGTACCCTGCAAATACGCGTCATTGTTTGATTGTCATACGTCAAAGAAAACATGATACCCGTTAAAGTCACATAGCTATCCGCATATTCAATACCTTCAAAACAATGACACATTCTGACCATTGTTTCTTCGACACGGCTGACTTCCGCACCACTCTCCACTAACATCTTTCCTGCTTCAATAATTGTATTCAATAACTTCTCAATATTCATAATCAAATTATAACAAAAAATAAGCAGAAAAACTGCTTATTAATCAGGAATTTCAAAAGTAATCTTGTCCAGTTCTTGAGACACATTTAAAGCGTGGTCATTAATACGCTCAAAATCTGTAAAAATACGTGACAACATCATGCTAACTTCGCTTGAACATTTCTTTTGTTTTAAAGCTTGAATCTGTGCTTCACGCCAACTAGATACAAGTGAATCAATCACATCATCTTTACGTTCTGCCTCTTCTACATCATCCAAATCATTCTTCATATCCTCACATAACTTCTTCATGTGCTCTATAATTTCAATTTCCGAAATTGTCATATCTCCTTGAAGACGTTTTGTCGCCTGATGATTCATATTCACGGCATAATCACTAATACGCTCAATATCCACTAACATCAAATAGTAGCTAGACAATGCTTGAGAAATATTCACATTCAAGTTTGGCGTAGCCAAAGCCGTACTAATATATTCACTAATGACTTTATCCAAGTAATTGACTGTATCCTCTCTTTTGTAGATCTGTTCATCTGTCTTATCACTAAACTGCAACAATTGATCAAAAGCCTGATTTACATTCTCATACGCAAGACTCAACATGTGCATTGTTTCATCATTAATTTGTTTAACCGAAATAGCTGCACCACCAATCATCTTCTTAGACTTAGGTAGTGGCTGCAAATACAATAAACGCTCATCTTCAATCTCTTTATTTTCAACCGGCAAGATGTGTTGTGCAAACTCAGCCAAATACTTTCCAAATGGAAGCAACAAGATTGTTGTACAAACATTAAATATAGTATGCATATTCGCAATCTGTGCAATCGGATTGTATGGCGTTAAATGAATAACCCCAGATACCAATGGTGTAAACATACATACAATTGTAAAGATCGTTGTACCAATGATATTAAAGCTCAAGTGAATGGCGGTAGCCTGCTTAGCCTCACGACTTGTTCCAATTGAAGCAAGAACAGCCGTAATACAAGTACCAATATTCTGCCCAAACAACACATATACAGCTCCATCCAAGCCAATAACACCACTGGCTGCTAGGGCTTGTAAAATACCTACTGAAGCTGAACTCGATTGAATCAAAGCCGTAAATCCTGCACCCACCAAAATACCTACTAATGGATTTGAGAAATGTGTGACTAATTCAACAAATTCTTTTGATTCTCTTAATGGCATCATAGCTGTACTCATCATATTCATACCAATAAAAAGAATACCCAAACCTGCAATGATCTGCCCAATATCGGTTGCTTTGGCACTCTTGGTAAACATAATCAATGCCACACCCATAAAAGCAACTAATGGAGCAATGGCACTTACATCCAGCGCGATCAACTGACCCGTAATGGTTGTACCGACGTTAGCTCCCATAATAATCCATACAGCTTGTTGTAAAGTCATCATCTGTGCGTTGACAAATCCAACGACCATAACTGTTGTTGCACTCGAACTTTGAATAACCGCCGTAACAAGCGCACCTACAATGACTCCTAAAAATCGATTTGAAGTTAATTTCTCCAAAATTTGTTTTAAACGATCTCCAGCCGCAGCTTCAAGACCATTTCCCATCATCTGCATTCCATATAGGAATAAAGCTAATCCACCCAATAAAGACAATATATTTGTTGTTGTCATATTTTCCACCTTTTCATAATTACACACTTAATATAAATTTAAACGCAAATTCATACTATCTTTACAATGTTAAATCTATGTTAAATTTATTTAACAATTCAAAATAGGGTGTATAATAACCCCAATAAAAGGAGAATTTTATGACAACAATCATTGAAAACAGAAGAAATTTACACCAAATTCCAGAAATTGAACTTACCACACAAAAGACAGCGCAATATATTGAAAACGTATTAGACTTATATGACTGCATCATTGATCATCCCATCCAAAATAGTGTAACCGCCTATTTTGATAACCAAAAAGAAAAGACAATCGTATTCCGTTCCGATATGGATGCACTTCCTATGGAAGAAAATACAGACCTAGAATTCAAAAGCACCAATGGATGTATGCACGCCTGCGGGCACGACGGCCATATGGCCATGGTTTTAGAATTAGCGAAATATGCCAAGGAAAGCGACTACAACGTATTATTGTTATTTCAGCCAGGCGAAGAAAAACCTGGTGGCGCCAAACCTATCATTGAATCTAAATTCTTCGATAAATTTAATATTGCCGCCATCTACGGAATACACATCTATCCAGAACTTGAAAAAGGCAAAGTCTATACGCGTCCTCATGAAATGATGGCAGGCGGATGTGAGTTTGAACTTTTAGTAAAAGGAAAAGCCAGTCATGCAGCCCAACCTCAAAATGGAATCAACGCACTAACGGCTTGTGTAGAAATTCTACAAAAGTCTTTAGAACAAGAAGAAAAAGCTTTCGACGACAACACATTCCACCTTCTTCATTTTGGAACTTTCCATTCTGGATCAGCTTTTAACATCATTGCTGACCAAGCCCATGTACGAGGCTCTATTCGCTATTATGATCCAAAGGTATTTGATCAAATTGTGAATATCATTGAACAAAACATGAATAATGCAATCAAAAAATACAAGGTGCAAGTAAACTTCAAAATCAATCACCACTATCCACCTGTATTCAACAACGAAGAATTATTCTATACAATATACAAAAACAATCTAGTCAACAAACTAGAAAGCCCTGTACTTATCAGTGAAGACTTTGGCTACTATAGAAATGTAGCCCCATCTATCTTCTTCTTTTTAGGTACGGGAGACACCATTCCATTACACTCAAATAAGTTCACCTTTGATGAAGCCATCCTATACAAAGGTGTGGAACTATACAGGAAACTATTAACGACAAAAAACCCATTCTAGTAAGCACTAGGATGGGTTTTTATTATTATGATACCTAAAAACCACGCTTAAAAGGCGTGGTTTTCTCTGCGGCTATAAAACTTTACTGCCTGCTCGCAAAGGGCTTCATTTTTACTTATTCTTTCTCCTTGCTTTTTCTTGTTTATACGCCTGTTGGTGTGGTTCTGAGAATGGATTTGCGTACTCTTTTACACTCATTTTATCCATTGCTATATCGTGCATTTCCTGCTCTCGAATATATTTTGCAACTGTCGCATCATTCAATCCTACTGTACTTACATAATATCTTTCACTTCAAAAATGTCTGTTTCCAAACTTATATTTCAGATTTGCATGTCTGTCAAACATCATTAATGCTGACTTTCCTTTCAGATATCCCATAAATGCAGATACAGATAATGATGGAGGTATCATTCCCAGCATATGTACATGGTCTCTCATCAGATGTCCTTCTATTATTTCTACATGCTTGTATCTACATAATTCTCTCAATATTTCACCTAAATCTTTTCGATATTGATTGTATATCACTTTTCGTCTATACTTTGGAGTGAAAATGATGTGATACTTACACATCCATTTTGTATGTGCTAAAGAGTTTGCTTTATTAGCCATCATAATCACCATTCTTTCTTATTTTGATAGCTTGAACACCTTCATTATAGAAAGAATGGTGATTATTTTGTATAACATTTTTTTGATACCACCCGCATAGCAGGTGGTTTTGTCGTTTCGTACTTCGCGCTCAACTGGCTAAAGCCAAAAGCGTAAAAAAAGATCTATTGTCCTTATGACAATAGATCCATTTCACTATTTTCCTGAACTTCCTAGTTTTCCAGCCATTCTCTCAGATTCCATAGACTGAAGTTCCTCAAAAGAAATTTCTTCACTTTCTAATTGAGGCATACGCAATAATACACCCTGACAAATCGCTTTTTCATAAGGATAAATAATTGCATCTTCCTTATACTCTACATCTTGCTTTTTAATAACCACACGCTTTGTATTCAAATTTGTAACTGGAGCCATATATTCTCCACGATAACCCGAATCAATCACGCCACTTCTTTGTGCAATCCCCTTTGTTCCAGTTGAACCACGCTCTTTTAAAATCATCACAAACTCTGGATCAAATGCACTTGCTACACCCAATGGAACTAACTTCGTTTCATGAGGCTCAATCACCATATAATCTTCTTCAAAACAAGGATATAAATCATACCCTGCATCTTCATAACGCTTTTGCGGAACCTTCGCATCCGCCTTTACTTTTGCCCAATATAGTTTATTCATAAAACTCCTTCTTATATATTTCAATCAATTGTTCTAACGAAAACTGTGCATTGGCACTTGAAGTCGAAGGACAATATACCGTTTCAATATTCGGAAAATACTTCTGCATTGTATTCTGACTTGTCCTTCCATTACAAATTACCTTCTCAATATTCTTATATCTATCCAACAATCCCTGTATATCATTTGGCTCAATATCTTTGATCTCACTATCCGCACTCGTCTTTCTTATACACGAATGACAAATATCCCAAAGTGCAATATGCGATGCTTTTAATAATTCAATCTTGTCTTCTGTTTGAAAGATTTCTTTTAATATCTTCCAAAACCGATTATTTTTATTCGCATAATACATCTGTTCCTTCAAACTAATTGCACTTGGCATAGAACCCACAATCAATATTCTCGAATCCTCAAATACAATGGGATCCAATCCAACTATTCGCTTACACATGTACCGTAAACATCATAAGATTTGGCACCTGTAATCTTCACCTTCACGAAAGAACCCAACTCCAATGGTTCATCACTTGTAAAGATGACCTGACCATCCACTTCATCCGGTGCATCCGCAGCACTTCTTCCACGATAACGATCGACCAAACCTTCTTTTTCCTCAACAAGAACTTCAATGACCCTACCAATCTTTTCCTGATTCTTTTCTTTTGAAATCTCTTCCTGCACCGCCATCAATCTAGCCAAACGCTCATTTTGAATCTCTTCATCAATCTGACCATCCATATCATAAGCAGGTGTATCTTCTTCCTTCGAATATGCGAAAGCACCCATACGATCCCACTTAATTTCCTTAATGAAATCCACAAGTTCTTCAAACTCTTCTTCCGTTTCTGTAGGGAAACCAACAATCATAGTTGTACGCAAAGTCGCATTTGGAAACATTGTATGAATCTTATCCACAACCTTTAATACATCCTCTTTTGGTCCTCTACGATTCATTAATTTCAACAAACGATTGTTCGCATGCTGCATAGGAATATCAAAATAAGGAACAATTTTTTCACTCTCACTCATAGCCAGCAATACATCATCCACAATTTCATCTGGATACATATACAGAACACGAATCCAATGAAGCCCCTCTACTTTAGATACTTGACGTAGTAATTCAGGAAGCATCAATTCGCCATAATTATCCAAACCATACTTCGTTGTATCTTGGGCAATCAAAGTTAATTCTTTCACACCCACACTTGCCAAATAGTTGACCTCTTCCATAATATCCTCAATTGTACGAGACTTTTGATCTCCACGAATCAAAGGAATTGCACAATACGCACAACGATTTGAACAACCATCACTAATCTTTACATACGCCTGCCAAGGATTTCCCGTAATCACACGTTCTGCCTTATCCAATAATGTATCTGAACCTAATAACTTCTGTAGCTGACTAGCCAAAGTATCATACTCACGAATTGGGATAACCGCATCAATTTCAGGAATCTCTTCCCTTAAAGTCTCTGTATATCTTTGAGCCAAACAACCACACACAATCAACTTCTCTAAGTTTCTCTCTTTATATTGAGCCATCTTGAAAATCGCATTGATACTCTCCTCTTTGGCACTCTCAATAAAGCCACAAGTATTCACAATAATAGCCTGTGCATCCTTAGGATTGGCCACAATTTCATGACCACCCCTCTTGATCATACCCATGATCTGTTCAGAATCCACTAAGTTTTTACAACATCCCAATGATACAAAACCTATCTTCATTCTTGATTCTCTCCTTTTCGATGATAAATCATACGACCTTCTAACGCAAAGACACGAGGACCAAAGTGACCTGGCTGCGTTGTATCTAAACTCTGTTTCATCATATACATACGCGCATCTAGATTATCTAATAAAGTTAACACTTCCGCTTCTGGAATCATAGGAAGGACAGGAGATCCAAACTCCATCTTTCCATGATGCGCCAAAACCATATGCTTCAACAATAAAACACACTCTTTATCGTTTACACCCAGCTTTTCAGCCACACGATCCAAACGATTATTCATAATACTAATGTGCCCCAACAAATTCCCCTCATTTGTATATTCAGGAAGAACTGGACCACTCAGCTCATCAATCTTTCCAACATCATGCATCAAAATACCCGCAACCAATAACCCCTTATCCAAGAATGGATATTGGCGACAAATATCTAGTCCTACACGCGCCATACTAATTGAATGATAGGCAAGTCCTCCCACAAAATTATGATGATTTCTTGTGGCCGCCGGATATGTATAGAATAAATCCTTCGTTTCTTCTAATACTTCTTCAACCACACAATATAGATTTGAGTCCGTGATCTCATTCATCAAAGTCTTTACTTCTTCTTCCATTTCAGTACGAGACATAGGCGCTAATCTTACATAATCCGAAATATCTTCGCCTTCTAAGACCACCATTTTTCTCACTCTTAACTGAACGGCATTTCTATGAATGATCGAATCCCCAAATATCTCAACAATCTGACCCGCCTTATACTGCTCAATCTGCGCATTCGTTAAATTCCAAAATTTCGCATCCAATACACCCGTTGCATCCTCTAAAATCAAAGACAAATAAGGAGTATCTTTCACGGTTTTTCCTTTGTCACACTTTGAAATCAAACACTTAATATTTACTTTTTGTTCCTGAGTAATCTCATTAATTCTCATTCACTTTCCCCTTCCAAAACCTCTTTTATAGCTGATATATTAAATCCTTTACGAACACAATACGTCTGAATCTTCTGATTACGCTTAGGCTGATCAAACGTCGCATATAAACGTTTCGCTTTCGCAATCGTTCTTTGTAATGCCTCATCATCATTTTCATCCAGTTCAATCGACTCCGACACTTGTTTCGCCAATTCAAACGAATATCCCTTCGTCACTAACTTATTCACTAGCGTCTGCCTTTGCATGCGACTCGACTGCTCTTTTAGCGAATGCGCTAAACGACGAGCCAATTTGATCGCATTACTACGCTCTGTTTCCACATCCAAACTTGCCAAAGCATCCTCGATGACATCATCCACGATGCCCGCTCTTTTTAGCTTTTGACAAATCTGCATTTTAGGCTGACCATACGAATGCCAAGCCTGCGCCTTATCAAAGGCATACTCCTTATCGTCAATCCAATGACGTTCCATAAATTCATGAATAATATCCAAAGCCTGATCTTCATCTAGACCCAAATATTTCTTTCCATATTGCACCATTTGATACGACGTATAATCATTTGAGAAAACACGCTTCTTCATTAACTCAAACGCCTTATAGAATAACTGCATATCCAAATAGTTGTCAATCAAATATGCATCTAACATTGTATCCTTTGTGATCTTTAAATCAAAGAAATCATCCGTTGGAATCATTACTTTGACTGGTTCATTATCGCAATCACGCATCACAGTTAAACGAACAAAATCATCCACCATACGAATTCGTTCCACATGATAGGCACGCTTATAATCATCAATCGCCTGATTATAAACACTCAAAGCCTTATGCGCAAACATACTCTCTGTATATGGCGCTGTTTTAGAAATACAATACGCTCTTAATGCATCTCTTTCCACTTTGGATTTACTAAAGAAAACATCCCACTTTTGACTTAGCTCATTGGCATCATCAAAATAATATCCAGACCTGCCTTCATCCACCAAATCCTTCAACACCTCATCACGACGACCAAACACTAATAGGCCACTCGCTAAAGCCTCAATATATGTCATCCCTTGTGTTTCCGATAAACTAGCGGATACAAAACAATCGAAAGCCGCATAATAATAGGCAATATTTTCCTTAGGAATCTTACCCGTAAAATGCACACGATCCGAAACATTATACTTTTTAGCCAAATCCTGATAATACTCCATATCCGTACCACCACCCACAATGACTAAATGTAGATGTGGATCTGCATTCTTACTAATCGCCTCAATCGGAATTTCGATTGCCTTCTCTTTGGCAATACGCCCTACAAAGACCACAATATGATCTTCACTTGTAAAACCTAACTCTTCACGAATACTTTGAACTCTATTTTCATCTAAATTTTTGCGATCATACTCCGACAAATCCAAACCTGTCGGAACGATATAAATAGGTGCCATTACACCATACTGCAATAAAGCCTGCTTCGTCTTTTCACTCGGTGCAATCACTGCTTGCGAACCATTGGACATGACACGGGAAAACGTACGAATCACACTCTTCCCTAATTTTTCAACCGAATCAAAATCAAGCGGATTAAAATAATGCGTATAATCCTCATACATTGTATGATACGTGTATACAATAGGAATGTGCAAAGCCTTCGCCATCTGACGACCAAACATACCTACACCCGCTTCCGTCTGAATATGAATGACATCCAAGTCCATTCTTTCAATGTAGGCATCCGCACTAAACTGTAGTGGACTCGACATCTTATAGCCATAAAACTTCTTGATTTCAAGACCCGGCAAACGAAGAATATGACCATTCTCATCTTCTACAATCTTTGTCCCCTTATGATTCGTAATAATAAATACCGTATGCCCCAGCTCTTCTAAAGCGTGTTTAAGGGTTGCCACACTTGAAACCACCCAATAAATATCAGGTAAATATGCATATGAAAATAGTCCCATTCGCATATACTACATCCCTTCTAAATTGATCTTACTCTCTTTTCTCTCATAATGATTCTTCACAAACACAAATAAAACTCCACCTATAATCAGCACTATGTGATACGTAGAAAAACGCCACAATACTAAAACCGCACCCGTTAAATTTTTCATCATGCCACTAAACAACAATGAAAAGACAACTTCCGTACCACCGCTTGCTCCGGGAATTGGAATAAAATTATTGGCCATCGTCACAAAACTAGATAGGGCCATGACATCAATCAATTCATTCATCTTCAACGGAATATGTAGGGCTAGCGCAATCACAAAAGGTAAAGAATAATAAAGTGATAAACGCACCACATTAACACATACACAAAGTAAGATACTCTTCTTATCTTTGGCTAGCACCTTGATTTCACGAGTAAAACTCGTGACTTGTAGAGTCCAAGAATCCAATGTCTTTTCTGGATTCTTTAAAATATGCAGTTTCGTTAATACCTTAACTAAAATACGCGAAAGCTTGATATAAATACTAGGAAATAACGCAATCGTATATAACGCTACAACAACCACTGCATTGATGATATAGCCCAACAATATAATATTGAACCATGCGGATTGAGCACTGTAATACGCAAAACGCAAGAGAAACAGAATCGAAACATAAATCATCATTGTTGTCTGATAAATAATGAAATCAGCCCACAACAAGCTAGCCCCATCGCTCACTTTGATTCCTTGCTTTTTCATAATGTAGGCCTGAACAAACTGTCCACCCGTACTACTCGGAGTAATCCCCGAAAAGAAAGAACCAATAAAGGCCACTAGAATCCCTTCACCCGCCGTATAATGATCCGTATACTTTCTACCTAATACGTAGTATACAAATCCCCAGACCGCCGTAAAAAGAACACCCCACAATAAGACTATGACAAGGCTTAACAGATTCATTTGTGAAATGCACTTTAAAACCTGATGAAAATTATCCTTTAGCGCAAACCACAGGGCAAATCCCGTTAAAGCAAGAATAAGCAACAGATTTAGTACGTACTTCTGTTTTTTCATAAAAACCCCTATTTTTTCTTATTTAATAATTCCTCTTGTTTATCCTTATAAGCACTCAAATAGAATTCTCTCCACATATTCAATACATGTTCTTTCGAATAGAATTCACTCAATAAACGACTCTCATTTTGATACTTCGCATATACATCTGAATCATTTTTCAATTTTAACAGACAATTTTTAAAACCCTCATTATTATCGGCATGCATATAACGATCAAATAAGATATCTTTATATAAATCCAAATCACGAAGCACCAATGGAACATGTAAGTTCACCGCATATAAAATCGA
>ENA-UOIZ01002813-UOIZ01002813.1-human-gut-metagenome-genome-assembly--contig:-P88-NODE-2813-length-11487-cov-64.444542_pt1 | contig 11487 bp, 10 predicted proteins | sample MGYA00242336_ERZ723883 | MGnify/ENA metagenome assembly ERZ723883 | reverse complement strand
TGCGGGGCTCCACGTCCGAGAGCACCCGCACCTTGATGGGCCGGTTGCCGAAGGTCACCTCGATGATGTCCCCGGCCTTGACGGCCTGACTGGCCTTGGCGGTCTTGCCGTTGATGAGGATGCGGCCCGCATCGGCCACCTCGTTTGCCACGGTGCGGCGCTTGATCAGGCGCGACACCTTCAGATATTTATCCAGACGCATCGTCTTTTTTCCTTTCTTTCCAAGAAAATGTCTCACAAAAAATGCCGCCGCACCCTCTTGCAGGCAGCGGCGGCAAAATGAGTACAGCTTACAGAGTGTCCTTCAGGGACTTGCCGGGCTTGAACACGATGCTGCGGGAAGCAGCGATGGTGATGGGCTCACGGGTGCGGGGGTTGATGCCCTGGCGCTCGGCGCGCTCGCGGACCTCGAAGGTGCCGAAGCCGGAGATGGTGATCTTCTCGCCATCGGCCATGGCCTTGCCCAGTGCCTCGAACATTGCGCCCACGGCACGCTCGGCGTCCTTCTTGCTCATTTCGGTGTTTGCAGCAACCTGCGCGATCAGATCAGTTTTCGTCATAAGAATACCCTCCAGATTTTTTGATTCAATTTTCTCTCACAGTTTGTTTCTCTATCGGAGCAGGTCCCTGGACCTGAGTACCGCTTTGGTTCTTCTGCTCGGCGCAAAAGCGCTTGGAAGCAAAGGTCAGCGCTTCTTCTGCGTCCACACCGGCCAGACGCATGGCGTCCACCGCTGCAAACAGCAGTCGGCCTGCCGCCTCGGCGCTGGACGTTTCGTTCCAGTCGGCCACGGCGTTTTGCAGCGCCTGCTGTGCTTCGGCCTTATCCGGCCGGGCACCGCCGCTGCGGGCTGCACGCTTCTGCAGCTTCTGGGCGCGCATCAAAGCAGGCAGGGTGGCGGGCACTGTGTCCAGCTCGTCGGCCAGAGTGGTGCGGCCCTTTTCCTTATTTTTGAGCGCATCCCAGCTGTTTATACCGGCATTTTCCGCCGCAGAGGAGGCAAAGATGTTCGGGTGGCGGAACACCAGCTTTTCGCACACGGCGCGGCACACGTCCTCAAAGGTGAAGCGGCCGCGTTCTTCCTCCATGACGGCATGGAATGCCACCTGCATCAGCACATCGCCCAGTTCTTCCCGCATCATGTCCGGGTCGTCGGCGTCGATGGCTTCCAGCACTTCGCAGGTCTCCTCCAGAAAATTTTTGCGGATGGAAGCGTGGGTCTGCACCTTGTCCCAGGGGCAGCCGTTTTCCGGGTCCCGCAGGATGCGGAGCACTTCCACCAGCTGCTCAGCCGTATAAGGCGGCTGCGGTTCCCAGTCCAGCACAGACTTCATCTCCCTTGCAAAAGATACTGTAAATTGTACCGCACCTTCTGCGGATTTGCAAGCAAAAGCCGCAATTTTCCCGCATTTTTCAAGGTTTTCTGCGCTTTCCACAAAAACAGGACGGCATCCTTTGGCGGGACGCCGCCCTGCTGCGGGCATTTGCTTTGTGCCAGCTGCTGCTTACAGCTGCGCGCCGCACTTGTTGCAGAACAGCGCATCGTCCGAGACGGGTGCACCGCACTGCGGGCAGCTCTTGTGTGCCTCGGCGGCGGGTTCGGCGGCAGGGGCCTCCGGCTCCTCGGCGGGCACATCCTCGTGGACGACATAGTCCACCTCGGCGGCTTCGGCCGGGGTCAGGCTTGCCTTCAGGCGGGCGATCTCCTGCTCGATGCTGTCGATCATTTCGATGTATTTATCCACCAGCGGCTGGTTTTCTTCCTTGCCCTTGGCCAGGCTGTACACCAGTGCGCCCAGCTGACGCTGTGCCTTGAGCAGCTTGCCCTGTTCGCTGACGATCAGCGCCTGGGTCTTGCCCTTCTCCGCCAGATCCAGCGCAGCGTTCTTGCCCTTTTCGGCGTATTCCAGACCCATTTCCTTGATCTTGTTGAAATCCATAAAAGACACCTCTCTTATTGCGATCTTCGCAGGCCGCGCTTTGCAAAGCAGCACGCCTGCGGTGTGCTCCTTACGAGTGTTCCGTGGATGCTGTTTTCATTATAGCGCACAGGGCGCAGCTTTGCAACGAACGGGCCGCACTTTTTACAGATTCGTGCCCATTTGGAAACAGATTTTTCGCATTTTTCACACGTTGGCCGGTCACTTCACCGCGCCGCCGTAGAATTCCCGCAGCATGCTGTCTTCCGGCAGCAGAGCCAGCTCCAGCGGCATCACATGCTCAAAGCGGCGGGCCGTCTCGTCCCACAGCTCAGCATTGTGGCCTTCCAGTGTGAACTGCTGGCGCACCTGGCCCAGCAGCTTTGCGATGAGGCCCAGCTCATAGGTGAAGGAAGTGTCCAGCAGAAAATCCGCCGTGGTCTTGAAGCCCTTGATATACCGCGTCTCGCCGTCCAGCACACGCTCCCACATGGCCAGGGTCTTTTCCGGGCTGCGGCCGCGGGTGGCGGCGTCGCGCAGGGTGCGGCGGCACAGGCGGATGTCCTGGGTGTTGATGACCCGGCGGCCGTCGATGCAGTATTCCTCCCGCAGGCCCGCGTACACCCGGTAGATGTCATCGCCCTTCACAAGGCCGGTCAAATCGGGGTTCAGCGCGTGGATGCCCTCCACGATGCACACACCGCCCTGCAGGTCCACCGGCTCCACCTCGGCCGAGCGCTTCTCGGCGGCGAAATCGTAGATGGGCAGCACGGTCTTGCCGGTCTCGCTGAGCTCCCTCAGGCACTGCTTGATGAGGGGCAGGTCCAGCGTGTCGGGGTTCTCGTAGTCCAGCGTGCCGTCCGGCAGGCGGGGGTAGAACTCTGCGCCCTTGAAGAAATTGTCCAGACTGATGACGTGGGCCGGGGTGCCGCGCTTTTCCAATGCTTTGGCGATGCAGTGGGCGCTGGTGGTCTTGCCGCTGGCCGATGGGCCGGTGAGCATGACGATCTTCGCGCCGGAAAGCTGGATCTTCTGGGCGGCATAATCCACCCGCTGGGCATAGCTGCGCTCGCTCAGGTCTGCCAGCGCCTGGGGGCTTCTGGCCGCCACATTGTAAAGGTCGATCTCAACCAATCGTTTCGGGACCCAGATCGTGATCATAAAAATCAGCCACTCCTTTTTTCCGTTCCAGCACCTCCGCAAACCGCTGGATATACTCGTTCGGATACTTGAAATTGAAGATGCGCTGCATCCGCTTACCGCCGTCGGCCACCAGCTTGGTACTGCCGCCCGCGCCTGCGGACAGGATGGTCTGAACTTCCTCCATAATATAGATGTTGTAATATCCCTCGTGGCCCGGCTTGCACCAGCCCACGTTTTCCAGGTTCTGCAGGGTGTTCTTCTGGCGGTAGAGGTAATAGGGCCGGTAGCCCGCCTCGGCCAGCAGATGGCACTTTTCCAGCATGGCGGCCACGTCGGCGTAGTCGTTCTCCTTCTGGTCCTCAATGACGATGCGGGAAGCCCGCTTGAGGGTCAAGGTGTGGACGGTGATGTTTTCCGGGTCAAGGGCGATGGCCTGCCGCAGGCTGCGCTCGAAGCTCTCCACCGTGTCACCGGGCAGGCCCGCGATGAGGTCCATGTTGATGTCGTCATGGCCGGCCTTGCGGGCCTCGGCATAGCAGTCCAGAATGTCCTGCGCCGAGTGCTTGCGGCCAATACCGGCCAATACTTCATCCGAGAAGGTCTGGGGGTTGATGGAGATGCGGGTGGCGCCGTATTCCTTGATGACCGCCAGCTTTTCGGCGTCGGTGCAGTCCGGGCGGCCTGCTTCCACCGTATATTCTACGACCTTGGAAAGGTCAAAATTCGCCCGGACGGTGCCCATCAGCTGGCGCAGCTGGTCTGCTGAAAGGCTGGTAGGCGTGCCGCCGCCGATGTAGATGCTGCACAGGGTCAGCCCTGCCTTTTCGGCCTGGATTCGAATTTCCTCCACTTCCCGGCACAGGCAGTCCACATAGGGCTGCACCATCTTGCGGTCGCGGTCCAGGTTGCAGCTGACGAAGCTGCAGTAGCTGCACCGGGACGGGCAGAACGGGATGCCGATGTAAAGGCTGTAGGTCTTCGGCTCGCTGCCCACTTTCAAAATAGGCTCCTGCAGGTCGGCAATGGCCTTGGCCATCTGGTATTTCTGCTGGGAGCAATCGAAGCGGTCGAGGAAAAAGCGGTCGATCTCCGCTTCGGTCCAGCCTGCGGCACGTTTGTCGTGGATGAGCCGCACCGGGCGCACGCCGGTCATCTTGCCCCAGGGCGGGCGGATGCCGGTCCACTGGCGCAGCAGGTCGTAGGTCAGGCTGGCAAGAGAAAATTCCGGCGTTTCGCCGCCCTGCTCCACAGGCGCAGGCAGCGGAGCATACTTTTCGGCGCTTTTGCCGCCCTGCCGCACCAGTGCGTGCAGGCCGTCCGGCGTTTTTTCGGCCCAGACGCAGTCCTCGGCTGCTTCCGGCGGGGTAAGGGTGAGCGGTGCCATGGGGTAAAACAGGCGCACCAGATGCTCCACCTCGTAGCCGGAAGGCAGGCCGGTAATATAAATCTTCATGTTGTTCACTCTTTAAAATAAATCATTGTTGCCGCGCACAGCGCTGCGGATGAAGTAATTGTTGTCCAGCTCGTCCCCAAAGGTGGAAAACTCGCCGTGGCCGGGCAGCACCTGCGTCTCGCGCGGGATGGGCAGCTTTGCCAGCTTGCGCAGGCTTTCGGCCATCTGGGCGCTGCTGCCGCCCTCGAGGTCGGTGCGGCCGATGCTGCCCGCGAACAGGGTGTCGCCGCAGAACAGATATTCCCCGCACAGCAGCACCACGCTGCCGGGCGTGTGGCCGGGCGTGTGCCAGACCGTGAAGGTCAGCTCATCCACCGCGATGCTCTCCCCTTCCGCATAGCCGCAGTCGGCAGCGGAAAGCGGATACATCCGGTCACCTGCCAGATCAGCCTTTTCGCAGTAGAGCTTCGCGTTCCACTCGGCCTGCAGGGCTTTGGCACTGCCCACGTGGTCGTAGTGGCCGTGGGTGCACAGAATGGCGGTGAGGGGCACATGGTGCTCCTTTAAAATTTTATCGTAGGTCTGCGCATCTGCCGCCGGGTCGATGACCACGGCGTGGCCTGCGTCCGAGATGAGCAGAAAGGTATTGGTGTACAGCGGTGCCTCGCCCGGGATATGAAAAGCCTGCATGGAACTCACTCCTTTTTCTTCCACTCGTCGGTGTCGATGATGATGGTGCAGGGGCCTTCGTTGACCAGCGACACCTGCATGTCCGCGCCGAACTCGCCGTGCTGCACGTCTTTGAGGCCCTGCCGGTTCATCTCGGCAAGGAACAGCTCGTAGGCGTCTACGGAGAGCGGCGGCTTGGCGGCCTTGATGAAGCTGGGCCGGTAGCCCTTTTTCGTGTCACCGTACAGGGTGAACTGGCTCACCACCAGCGCCGAATAACCCAGGTCCCGGGCGCTGAGGTTCAGCTTGCCCTCGCTGTCCGGGAAAATGCGCAGGCCCGCGCATTTGTCGGCCAGCTTCGGCACGATGTCCAGACTGTCGGTGTCCTTGACGCCCAGCAGAATCATCAGCCCCGGGCCGATGGCGCGGGGTTCGCCGCCTTCCACCCGCACACTGGCCGAAGAAACGGCCTGAATGACTGCACGCATATATTAGCTCCTTGTCACCTTGAGCACATCCTTCACCTTGGAAAGTCTTGCGACCACCCGGTTGAGGTGCTCGGTATTGTTGATGCCGATGGTCAGGCTGACCATGGCGCAGCCGTTCTCCACCTGACGGGCGTTCACGGCATAGATGGGCACACGGATATCTGCCAGTGCCGCCAGAACGTCCTGCAGCAGCTCGTTGCGGTTCAGGGCGATGATCTCAAGGCCTGCCTTGTAGCTGTCCTTGACGCTGTCGGCCCAGTAGGCCTTCACCCAGCGGGGGGCGTTGGTGGGGTCCTTCATGCTGGAGATGGCGTTCACGCAGCTCTGCTTGTGGATGGACACGCCGAAGCCCCGGGTGATGAAGCCCACGATGGGGTCGCCGGGCAGCGGGCTGCAGCACTTGGCAAACTTGATGGGGGTGTTGTCGAAGCCTTCCACCACCACGCCGTCGGTGGCGTGCACGCGGCTCAGGTCCACCTTGGGCAGGTCGTCTTCGGTCTTGTCCTCGGCGGCCTTCAGCTTCTGCCACTCCTCTTTGAGCTTGGGCAGGCAGTTGGCGATGGTCATGCCGCCGTAGCCGATGGCGGCATACAGTTCTTCGGCGTTGTTCTGGCGCAGACGGCGGCAGCAGCTGTTGATGAAATCATCCAGCTGGTCGTCCGGAACGAGGATCATCTCCCGCCGCAGCTCACGCGCCAATGCGTCACGTCCCTGCGTGATATTTTCCTCGCGGCGCATCTTCTTGAACCAGTTGCGAATTTTGCTCTTGGCCTCGCTGGTGCGCACGATCTTTAGCCAGTCGCGGCTGGGGCCCTTGTCCGCCGGGCCGAGGATGACCTCGATGATCTCGCCGGTGGAGACCACATGGTCGATGGGCACCATGCGGTTGTTCACCTTGCAGCCCACCATGCGGTTGCCCACCGCCGAATGGATGGCGTAGGCAAAGTCGATGCAGGTGGCACCGGTGGGCAGGTTGATGACGTCGCCCTTGGGGGTGAAGGCGAACACTTCCTCGGGCAGCAGGTCGCTCTTGAGGTCGTGCAGCAGGTTGCCGGAATCCTCGCTGACGCGCTGGTTTTCCAGCAGCTGGCTCACCCAAGCCAGACGCTCGTCCAGCTTGTCGTGGCCGTCCAGACCTTCCTTATACTTCCAGTGGGCGGCCACGCCGTACTCGGCCATCTCGTCCATTTTGCGGGTGCGGATCTGCACCTCGAAGGGGATGCCCTCGTGGCCGATGACCGTGGTGTGCAGGCTCTGGTAGCCGTTGGGCTTGGGGGTGGAGATATAATCCTTGAAGCGGTTGGGCAGCGGATGGTACATATCGTGGATGAGGCCCAGGGTGCTGTAGCACTCAGCCAGCGTATCCAGAATGACACGGACGGCATAGATATCGTAGATCTCATCGAAGGACTTGTTCTGCATGATGGTCTTGCGGTAGATGCCGTAGATGCTCTTGACCCGGCGCTTGATGGTGGCGCCTTCGATACCGCTTTCCACCAGACGCTGCTCGATGACACCGGAGACCTTGGTCAAAAACTCCTCGCCCGCACGCTCGCTGAGCATCCGGCTGATCTCCTCGTAGCCCACGGGGTCGAGGTAATGCAGGCTGCGGTCTTCCAGTTCTTCCTTCACGTTCAAAATGCCCAGGCGGTTGGCGATGGGTGCATACACTTCCATCGTCTCGCGGGCCTTGTCGCGGCGCTTCTGCTCCGGCCAGGCATCGCCGGTGCGCATGTTGTGCAGCCGGTCGCACAGCTTGATGATCATCACGCGCACATCGCGGCTCATGGCCAGCAGCATCTTGCGCAGGTTTTCGGCCTGCAGTTCTTCGATGTTGGAGAACTCGATCTTGGTCAGCTTGGTCACACCGTCCACCAGCAGAGCCACTTCCTCGCCAAAGGCGGCGGTCAGGTCGGCCAGGGTGGTGGGGGTGTCCTCCACCACGTCATGCAGCAGGGCGGCGGCGATGCTCTCGGTGTCCATGCCGAGGTCCAGCACCAGCCGTGCCACGGCCAGCGGGTGGCAGATATAAGGTTCACCGCTGCGGCGGCACACGCCCTTGTGGGCGTCGTTGGCAAGGTTGTAGGCCTTTTCGATCATCTCCATATTGTAGGAGCGGCCGCTGGCCTTGATGGCCTCGCACAGCTTGTCCCAGGTGACGATCTCGGGCCGCACCTCAGAAGGCAGTGCGCCCTCCGGGGCATCGGCCAGCTGGGCTGTGGCCGAGACGGTGGCCGTCTCCTGCACCGGCACAGGCTGGTGCAGATGGGTCTTCGCCGAGTAGGAGTCCTCGTCCCGCACCGAGACGGGGGCCGGGACTGCGTTTTTCTTTCCCTCTGGCATTTACATTCCCTCCAAACATTTCAGGATCGGGGCGTCGGCAAGGTTTTTCTTGCCCTGTGCGGGCACAAGCTCCAGATACTTTGCCCCGCCCTTTTCCACTGTGGCAATGAGGCCCACCTGTTCCAGGGCCGTGACCGCCACCAGCGTTTTGCCTGTATTTTCTTCGCCCAGCTTCGCGCACAGCGGCTGCAGGTCTTCTGCGTGCCAGCGGCGGGCCTGCAGCTCACGGTACACCGTGATAATGTGGCTGCGATCAGGCGTGATCAGCGTTTTCTGTTCGGCCGTCAGGGGCGTGCCGCGGCGCAGGGCGGCCACCAGTGCCGCCTGTTCGGACAGTTTGGTGCCAAGGCCCGCTGGGTGCAGGTCCAGGATGCGGCCGGAAAGCTGTGCGCCCCGGGCTGACTCGTAGACCGAGAGGTTCAGCGCGGCATCCACCACGTCGCCCATGGTGTAGGGCAGCTGTTCCGACGGCATACCGAACCAGACCGCATATACGCTGGCATTGCCCTGCCGCAGGCGCAGGCGGCTGTGCCTGCCCTCGGACACCGGATAGACTCCATCCACCACGGCGCTCTGCAGCAGGAACACCGGCGTCGGGTTCTCGGCCCCGAAGGGGGCCAGCGCGTCGATGCGGCGCACGCTGTCCACCGTGACCCGGTCCAGATGGATGGGCAGGTCGCATTCCAGCGGGGCGGTGTGCAGCACCGGGCATTCCCGGGCGGCCCACTCGTTCAGGCGGCGGCGCAGCTCGGGCAGATTTTCTTCCCGCACCGAAAGGCCCGCTGCCATGGCGTGGCCGCCATAACGGATGAGCAGGTCGGCGCAGGAGCCGATGCAGGCGTGCAGGTTGAAGCCCGGCACGCTGCGGCCGCTGCCCTTGCACTCGCCGTGCTCGTCCACCGTGACCACGATCACCGGGCGGCCGGTGCGCTCCACCAGCCGGGACGCCACGATGCCGATGACGCCGGGGTGCCAGTCGCGGCCCCACAGCAGCATCACCCGGTCTTCCAGCCGTTCGGGCTGTTGTTCCAGCAGCACCTGCGCGGCCTTGAAGATCTCCAGTTCCGTTTCCTGCCGCTTGACGTTGATCTCGTTCAGCTTGTGGGCCAGTTCTTCGGCCCGGTCCGGGTCCTCGCACAGCACCAGCTGCAGGGCCGTGACAGCGCTGTCCATGCGGCCCGCCGCATTGATGCGGGGCGCGATGGCATAGCTGATGTTCTCGGCCGTGATGGGGCGGCCCGCAAGGCCCACTTCTTCCAGCAGGGCTTCCAGGCCCGGGCGGTCGGTGTTCTGCAGCTGGCGCAGGCCGGATTTTACCAGCGTGCGGTTCTCGCCGGTCAGCGGCATCACGTCGGCCACAGTGCCCACGGCGGCAAGGTCGCCGCAATAATCCAGCATTTCTTCCGGCGGGCAGCCGTCCAGTGCGGCGCACAGCTTAAAAGCCACACCCGCGCCGCACAGGCCCTTGAAGGGGCTGGTGTCGTCCAGCCGGCGGGGGTCCACCACAGCAACGGCTTTGGGCAGCGTTTCCGGCGGCAGATGGTGGTCGGTGATGATGAGGTCGATGCCCAGTTCTGCGGCAAACTCCGCTTCTTCCACAGCAGAGATGCCGTTGTCCACGGTCACGATGAGCTGATAGCCCTTGTCGCGGATGGACTGGATGGCGTTGCGGGAAAGGCCGTAGCCGTCGCCCTCGCGGCTGGGCAGCATGCATTTCACCGTGGCCCCCATACCCTTGAGGTGCTGGTAGAGCAGGGCCGTGGCGGTCACGCCGTCCACGTCGTAATCGCCAAAGACCACGATGGTCTCGCCGTTGTCGATGGCCTGCCAGATGCGCTCGCAGGCTTTTTGCATATCCGTCAGCAAAAACGGGTCGCTGAGATCTTCCTCCCCGGCCAGCAGGGTGAGGGCTTCGGCAGGGTCGGTGATGCCCCGGGCGGTCAGGATGCCCGCCAGCAGGGCGTTCTCCTTCTGCTGGGCGGAAAGCACGCTGCTGTATTTTGCGTCAGACCAGGGTTCTTCTTCCATGGCCTGCTGTTCCAGTTCTTCCACAGCCTGCTCGGCGATGGCCTGCGTCAGCTCCTTCAGGGCCGCGCGGTCCAGCGGCTTGAGCTCCCATGCACGGTAGGTCATTGAAAGTCCCCTCCCGTCAGGCCGTCGTTGGCCAGCATCCCCTGCAGCGCCGCGATCTCCGAGGAGACATCCATGGCCATATCCGAGAGCAGTGTGTTGTAAAGGGTGTCATACGCCTGGTTGAGGGTGTGCAGGATGCCCGCGATATCCCGGCGGATGGTCTCGGCATTCTCGCCCTTCTGACCCTGCACATCGTTGTAGGTGTGCAGCAGCTTGAGGGTGGTGGGGATATAATATTCCGCAAAGCGGCGGGCCTTGGGCAGGCTCTCCGGGTGGGCTTCCAGCCAGTCGCAGATGGCGGTGGTGGTCTTCTGCATATGCTCCAGTTCTTCGCGGCCCTGGGCATCCTGCATGACCTGCTTTTCCTGCGCCAGCACGGCGGCAAAGCGGCGGGCGGTTTCCAGAGTCAGCGGTGTTTCGTCCGCTTTTGCCTCCGGTTCCGGCTGCGGCTCTGCCTTGGGTGCGGCAGCAGCTTCCTGCGCGGCGCGGTAATCTTCGGCCGTCAGGTAAAGCTTCTGGGTCTTTTCGTCCAGCCAGGCGCGCAGCCAGCCCTTGCGGATATACTTTTGCAGCTGTTTCAGCGTTTTTTTCTTTTTCTGATGGGCAAGATCGGCCAGCATCTGCACCGAAAGGCCCTGTTTGTAGTCCATGCCTTCGGCCATGTCGGCATACAGGTCCATATTCTTGCCTGCCTTCATGCGGCTGGCCCCGGCGGCGATCATCCAGCAGAAGCCGAGAGCCACAACGGTAAACACATTGCCGCAGATCTCCAGCGCGGTCATGCCCACACTGCTAAGCAGCCCGCTGCCCAGCGCATAGACCACGCCGTCTCCCACAGCCGCTGCCAGCGGCGTTGCCGCCTCCGCCACCGCCAGGCAGCTGATGCCGGCAGTGCCGAAGATGACCGCAAAGGTGATGCCGGTGGCCAGCAGCGCAATGCCCGTACCTCTGTACTTTTTTGCGCTGCTGCGGACGTTTTCCACCGGGGTCGGCTCCGGGAAGCCGAACATCTGGCGCGCCCACTGGGGCATGCCGGTGCTGCCTGCCGCAGCAGTGCCGTCCGCCGCATTCCGGCGGGCCTCCTGCTGGCTTTTATAGTAGGCGTCGCGGCCGCTGCGGAAAGCCTTGGCTGCTTCGCCGATGCCATAATTGGCCGCGTGCACCGCTGCCTTGCCCACACCGTAGGCCCGGTCGCCAATATCCATGCCCCGGCCCTCAAAGCCGTGGGCAAAAGCGTCCGATACGGTGTCGCCAAAGGCGCGCAGCTGGCTTTCCAGCTCCTGCTGCACCCGGCGGCCCTCGTTTTCCTGCATTGTATCGTTTTCACGATCGTTCATCAATTTTTCTCACCCTTCTGCCGGTGCATACCGGCTGATGATGGCGCGGGCCACCCGCAGG
>ENA-UOIZ01002801-UOIZ01002801.1-human-gut-metagenome-genome-assembly--contig:-P88-NODE-2801-length-11531-cov-5.522220_pt1 | contig 11531 bp, 10 predicted proteins | sample MGYA00242336_ERZ723883 | MGnify/ENA metagenome assembly ERZ723883 | reverse complement strand
ATAGTAATTATTACTATTTCAGTATAATAATAATTCTATAATTTGTCAATTTGTATTTATAAAAAAACACGCAAGCACTTTGTACCTGCGTATTTTTCTACAATCCTTTAACTTGTAGTTTTATTTGTTTTTGAAAAAAGAACACTCCTCCGCGTTGCACTGTATGCCATCTGGATTTCGAAGATTCAGATGAAATACATGACCACTTTCCGGATGCCCCGCACCAAATGCCCGCGTTACATGCGCCACGCCTATATCATTCATCTTCTTATCCAGTTCTATCGTGTGAAACCGCAGATCATCATTCACACTGTACATCAGATACGCTTCCGGAAAATCCGCATTCATATATGCTAACTGATCCATGAACAACTGGTACTGTTCTTCAGACACAACCAGCGTGCCATCTTTCCTGAGATACCAGTTTGAGATCATGTCATCCCGTTTTCCCATGTCGTATGCACCACAATTCAGGCAAACACGAACCGGCAGCTTATCATAGGTAAAATAATCCAGTTTCTCCCGATATTCCTGATTTGACGCAGCAATGCAATACTGCGCAGTGAGCTGTGCTCCCGCCGAATCTCCCAACATGAAAAACCGATTCATATCCAGGCCAAACACCCGCGCATGATCATCAATATATTTTACGAGATATGCTACATCCTCTATGGCAGACGGATATTTATTCTGCGGTGCCAGACGATAATTAAAATTCACAACTACGAATCCGCTTTGTGCCAAATGACAGCAATAATGGCTATACAGTTTCTTATCTCCATAAAACCAGCCACCACCATGCACACTGACAATCACCGGATATGCTTTATCCGAGTCTCCCATATAAGATGCCGGCACACAAAGATCAAACAGACTGTTCGATACATAACTGTCTGAATCAATGTCCGACGCATCCCCGGATGATGCATACAGCATCTCCCTTTCCTTATCCATCTTCCAGCTATCCAAAATCGCAGCAAACTGCTCTGCATCCAATCTTTTCTTATAATCTATATTCTTAATCTGTACAACATTTTCCGGATATTCCAGATCTTTGTCGCGCAATCCATCATTCACCATCCACGCATGGCGCATGTTCACCCATGGCGGAAGTTTTCTGTTCTCCGCTCCACGCTTCATAATCTCTGTAACATTTATCATAACCGATCTCCTCCTCATAATCGTCCCTCTGTCTTATGTTGTCCTCTTTTTTCTCTTATTCTCATACATAGACTGATCCGCCATATTAAGATAATCCTGCAGGTTTTTCTGCTTGTCCGGCGTATCTGCAGCCATGATACAGGTGCCTATACTTACCTCAATTTCCTCAGCGTCAAAACGTTCACTCACACGTTTAATTATTTTATCTGTCAAATTATGAAAAACGCCCCTGGTAACATAAAAACCCGGGGCGCCTTCATAAAATCGTCAGTTATAAATTAGTTACAGCGTTCATAACGAACCGCAATCGCTTTTATCTCCTTGGCTAAAGTCTTATTTAACTCTTTGCTGTCTACCCGCCATCTCCAATTGCTGCCAACTGAAGAAGGCGTATTCATTCTCGACTTGTTGTCTAAGCCAAGGTAATCCTGAATTGGAACAATACAGATTTTCGCATTGCTTCGCATGATTACGCCAATGAGCGGAATATACATTTTATCTGCCGGTGTATAGTAATCACACAGATAATCTCTTGCTTTTTTCCTGCCTTCGTCATCGACCTCCTGCCACCAGCCGACCAGTGTCTCATTGTCATGCGTGCCTGTATAAGCTACACAATTCTCAATATAATTATGAGGTAAATACTCCCTCGCCGAACCCGTATCTCTTGTATCAAATGCGAATTCCAACACTTTCGTCCCCATGAACCCGCTATCCGCAACAAGCTTACGGACGGTATCCGTTATATAGCCAAGATCCTCCGCAATCACGGATTTTCTGCCAATCTTCTTTTCGATTGTATGGAACAAATCCATGCCCGGACCTTTCTTCCAACTGCCATTTACCGCGGTCTTATCCCCATATGGGATGGAATAATATTCATCGAAACCACGGAAATGATCAATACGTACAACATCATATAACTCGAAGCAGAATGAAAGCCGTTCGATCCACCATGCATACGCTGTCTTTTTGTGGTAATCCCAATCATAAAGAGGATTTCCCCACATCTGCCCATCCGCCGAAAATCCGTCCGGTGGACATCCCGCAACAGCCTTCGGTGTACATTGTTCATCTAACTGGAACAATTCCGGATGCGACCATGCATCTGCACTATCCAATGATACATAAATCGGAATATCTCCGATAATTTTAATTCCTTTTTTATTAGCGTAAGCCCTGAGCTTATACCACTGGTTGAAAAACTGGAATTGCATAAATAACTGAAAATCAATCTCGTCTGCCAGCTTCTCCTTATATTCACGTAAACCTTCTTCTGTACGACTATGAATTGCCTCCGGCCATTCAGTCCAGTTCATTCCACCAAAATGATTTTTTACTGCCATATATAAGCAATAGTCATACACCCACGCTTCATTCTTCTCTAAGAACGCCTTATATTCTGTACTGTTCTTATGCCCGCTTCTCTCACAAGCCTTGCGGAGCAATACATACCGTCCATTATATTGTTTTTCATAATCAACAGACTGTTCGTCTGTTCCAAAGTCAACACTATCACATTCTTCTCTTGTCAATAAACCTTCGCTAATTAATGTTTCCAGATCTATGAAGTATGGATTCCCGGCAAATGTGGAAAACGACTGGTATGGAGAATCTCCATATCCGGTAGGTCCCAAAGGTAAAATCTGCCAGAACGTCTGACCAGCTTCCACTAACCAATCCACAAATTTATATGCTTCTTTGGAAAAGCAGCCAATTCCATACTTTGATGGCAGACTGGAAATCGCGAACAATATTCCTGCTGTTTTATCCATATATTTCCTCCATATACGTCAAGACAAAACAATTATACTCTGCGTACGCTTTCGCCCTCGATCAGATTGTGTGGGGCATAATCATGTTCACACCCCAGTGTGTAATGTATATGCTTCATCAAAAGCTCCACACTCCGCTTCGCAATGCTGTTTATGTCCTGACCCATTGTTGTAATTCTCGGTGTGTAAAATCTCGATATGACTGTACCATCAAAGCCTACCACCGATATATCATCCGGTACTTTTTTCCCGGCATCTTCGATTGCCCGAATTGCGCCAACCGCAATTGTATCTGACAGCCCAACAATCGCTGTCACATGTATGTTTTTTTCAAGTAACCTTTTTGTTGTCTCATAACCTGCCTCATACGAATACCGGCAAGCCATATAATTCTTATCCGGATCAAACTCCAGACCACTTTTTTCAAAGCCTTTTTTACACCCAAGATAACGCGAGAAACTGATCTGTTTATCTGAAATCTCGCCCCCCATTACGACAATATCTTTGTGTCCGTAGCCTGTTAAATACTGCACGAGCTCCATGGTTGCAGCCTCATCATCGACACATACGGAAGAAACATTGTCGAACGCTAACTCCTTTGCACTCGTAGTTGCAACAACGCAGGGTATGTCAAGTTCATTCATACGTTCATCAAAAAGAGCTAAATTCGCACCGAGAAAAATAATCGCTTTTGAGGTTTTGTCACGAACGAATTTTAATGCCTCTGCAACCTCGTCCCCATCTTCATCGATAATCTGACAGGATACAACCTCGTCCAGCTCTGACAGCAAAAGAGTAATCCGGTCAAGAATCTCCATGAAGAAACTATTGTGCCGGCCTTTCATGATAATTGTAACTGTATTTCCTCCACATCGTTTCAGCTTTCTGGCATTTCCGTTTGGTTCAAAATTGCTCTCTTCGATAATTTTCAATATCTTTTCGCGCGCTTTCTCACTTACACCCGGTTGTTTGTTTATTACTCTGGATACGGTACCTATACCGTATCCAGATAATTTTGCTATATCTTTGATCGTCATATAATCGCTCCTGTAAAAATGTGATTATATATTAACCCTTAACAGCGCCAGCCGCAACCCCCTTGACAATATATTTCTGAGCGCATAAGTAGAATACAACAACCGGAATGATTGCCATGATCAGGCATGCCATAATCGCACCCATATCAACACGTCCGTAGCTTCCCTTCATGTACTGGATAACAATGGAAATTGTCTTGAATTCCTTAATATCAAGTACAAGGTATGGAAGAAGGAAGTCATTCCAGATCCACATTGCTTCAAGAATACCTACGGAAATGAATGTAGGCTTCATCATAGGAACTACTACACTGAAGAATGTCCGGAGTGGTGAACAGCCATCAATCATTGCAGCTTCTTCCACTTCTACCGGAATTGATTTTACGAATCCCGTGAACATGAACACCGCAAGTCCGGCACCAAAACCGAGATACACAATTACGATTCCCCAAGGTGTATTCAGATGGAGGGAGTCTGCCGTTCCAGATAGTGTAAACATAACCATCTGGAACGGTATGACCATGGAAAATACACATAAGAGGTAAATCATTTTTGTAAAAACATTCTTAACACGGGTAATAAACCAGGCTGTCATGGAACAGCAGATCAGGATAACCGCAACTGAAAAAACTGTAATAAACAATGTCCAGCCTACCGCTTTCAGGAAATCATACTGGGTAATTGCTGTCTTATAGTTCCCAAGTCCAACATAGCTTTCCTCTGTAGGCAGCTTAAATGTCTCAAGGTTGATGAACGTCTTCGACTTCATCGAGTTAATCAATACGATAAAGATTGGAGCAACAAATACAATTGAAACGAGTGTAAAAAATAATGTTGCAAGTATTCCCATCACTTTCTTTTTCATTACTGCTGCACCTCCTTATCTCTTGTCAACTTTAACTGTAACAATCCAATCGCTACTACAATTATGAAGAACACAACTGCCTTCGCCTGTCCAACCCCTTCAGCTCCTACTCTGCCATAGAATGTGCTATAAATATTCAGGGCAAGCATTTCTGTCTTATGAAGTGGCTCACCACCTGTAAGAGCAAGGTTCTGATCGAATAACTTGAACGAATTCGTAATCGTCAGGAATGTACAAATTGTAATCGATGGCATCATGTTCGGAATTGTAATTTTAAACAATCTCTGCATTCTGGTAGCTCCGTCGATCATAGCCGCTTCCTGAATATCTCCGGGGATCGCCTGAAGTCCCGCGATGTATACGATCATCATGTAACCAATCTGCTGCCATCCTACAAGAATAACCAGTCCCCAGAAACCTAATGTTTCATTCAACTTCAGGGCTGTATCAAACTTCACGAAAATACCATCAAAAATCAGCTGCCATACATAACCTAATACAATACCTCCGATCAGGTTTGGCATAAAAAACACTGTACGGAAAATATTCTTTCCTTTGATATTCTGTGTCAACGCCAGAGCGATTAAAAATGCAAGCACATTAATCAACACAAGTGAAACGATTGCAAATAAAGTAGTGAATTTGAATGATCCAAGGAAATTTGAATCTTTAAATGCTTCTATATAGTTTTGTATTCCGACAAATTTTGCATCCTTGATTGTTGTAAAATTACAGAACGACAAGTAAATACCTTCAATAAAAGGAATAATAAATCCTATCAAAAATGCAGCCATAGTCGGTACCAAAAATATCGGCCAATATTTTTTTACTGCCTTTTCCATCTTATACCTCCTATGCCCTCGAACAACTACCTTCTAAAAAAGGGAGGAACTGTCTCCTCCCTTTTTAATTACAGGTTGTTTTATCAGGCTTCTTGATCCTAGTTTCCTGCTGCCTGACTCTCTGTAGCCCAGCCTTCAACGAATGCTTTCTTTACAAGATCCCAATTCGCATCTGTCTGATCGGAAGCGTATACAGTAAGAGCTGATCCTACTTCGTTCTTCCATGTCTCAGAAGGCATTGTTGTGAAGTTCCAGCTTACAGGTGTCTTGCCATCTGCAACATACTGGCTTGCGATATTCACAAGAAGGTTATCTGACTCAAGGTTCTTCTTGAATGGAGTAACAAATCCCATTCCGTCTGCTCCGGATGGCATTGCACCCTGTGAACCACAGATTGCCTTAAGTGCTGTATCGTCTGTAGCAAGCCATGCCATGAAATCTTCTGTTGCCTTGATGTCTGCTTCGGAAGCCTTAGCATTTACGCACCAGTAGTTCTCTGTACCTGTACAAAGTCCCTGATTCTCTTCTCCGTCTGCACCGATATAAATCGGAAGCATTCCAAGATTCTCATCTCCGACTGAGCTTATATCTGAGTATGCCCATGTACCATTCTGGTAAAATACTGCTTTTTCTGCTACGAACTCAGCGACTGCATCATCACCGGTCTTAACACTGAGCTGCTTTGGATCTGTTGTTGAGTTATTAATGTACAGATCCCAGATCTGACGGTAGTTATCCAGGTATGTGCCCTTGATTGCCTTTGTGTTGTTGATTCCGTCTGCCTGATACTCATAGTATACAGGAAGGTTTGCAAGGTGAGTCTTAAATCTCCAGTCTGAAGAACCATCCATACCTGCGGATGTAAATGCGTCAAATCCAAGCTCATCACGTCTTGCTGTAATATCTTCTGCTACCTTCTTCAAATCTGCAAAGTTCTTGATGTCATCCATGGAGTAACCTGCCTCCGCAAGAAGCTTCTTATTGCAGATGATACCATAAGACTCAATAACATATCCGATACCTGCTACCTTATCGCCATCCTTCAAAGCGAAATCCTCGGAAGTAAGCTGCTTGTAAACTTCTGTGTCAGACAAATCTGCACAGTAATCTTTCCACGATGCTAAGCCGACCGGACCATTTACCTGGAACAATGTAGGGCATTCTGATTTACCCATCTCACTCTTAAGAGTTGTCTCATACTGACCGGATGCAGCTGTAACAACGGTTACCTTTACGCCTGTCTCCTCTTCGTAGATCTTGGCAAGCTCCTGCCACTGGGCATCTGCTTCTGGCTTAAAATTCAAGTAATATACCGAACCCTTATCAGCCGATGCATCCTTTCCTCCTGAAGTTCCCTTTCCTCCACAACCTGCAAACAGTGACATCATCATTGTTGCAGCTAATCCTAAAACTGCTAATTTTTTCTTCATGTTTTTTCCTCCTCTAATCATTTGATTTGTTTTGTTAATAGTTACGTATACGTCCTTTGGAAACGTTTGTTGTATCGTTTTTGGTAACGTTTCCATTTCATGAGTCAATGATACAACATTTGTAAACTTTTTGCAATCAAAAAAGTCAATATTTTGTTTATTTAGTCAAATTATACAGTGTTTTTTAAATTTTTTTGTTACTTATTAATAATTCCTGCGTGCATTTGCTATCAATGGATCCTATTTTATTATTTTCCAAATATCGTTATTATATTCAGCAATTGTACGATCGGATGAGAAAAACCCTGCTTTCGCAATATTCACCATCATCTTCTGCGCCCACGCCTTCCGGTTCTCATATTCCTTATAGGCACGTTCCTTAGCATCAACATAAGAATCGAAATCAATAAATGTCATGAACCAGTCTTTGTTGAGAAGCTCATTATACAAACGATGCAGCATTTCTGCATTTCCAAGTGCCATCACCGCGTCACTGATAATAAAATCAACGGCTTCCTTCAATACCGGATTGTTCTCATAATATGTTCTTGAGACATAGTCCGCCTTCGCATAATGCTCAATCACCGCATCACTTGACTCTCCAAAGATATAGATATTTTCATCGCCAACAAGCTGATGGATTTCAACATTCGCACCATCTTCTGTTCCGAGAGTAACCGCGCCGTTCAACATGAACTTCATATTTCCGGTTCCGCTTGCCTCTTTTGATGCAAGTGAGATCTGCTCCGAAATATCACAGGCAGGAATTAATTTTTCTGCAAGCGTAACATTGTAGTTTTCTACCATAACTACATTCAGATACGGGCTCACTTCCGGATCGTTGTTGATCAATTCCTGAAGGCACAGGATCAAATGAATAATATCCTTTGCAATCGTGTATGCAGGTGCAGCCTTTGCTCCAAATATAACCGTAACCGGTGTAGTAGGCAGCTTGCCCGCTTTGATCTCCAGATACTTATGAATCACATAAAGTACATTTAACTGCTGACGCTTGTACTCATGCAGACGCTTTACCTGGATATCAAAAATCGAGTTTTCGTTTAATTCGATTCCCTGTGTCTCCTTGAAATATTCTTTGGCGCGAAGCTTGTTCTGATGTTTGATTTCAAGGAGCTTTTCAAGCTTGGCATCATCATTTACAAATGCAAGTAATTTCTCTAATTCCATTGCATCTTTCTTGTATCCGTCCCCAATCCACTCTGTGATCGTATCGGATAACAATTCATTACAATAGAGAAGCCAGCGGCGGAATGTAATGCCGTTTGTCTTGTTGTTGAACTTCTCCGGATATATTTTGTAAAAATTATTAAGCTCCGAATTCTTCAAAATCTCCGTATGAAGATACGCAACGCCATTTACACTAAATCCATAATGAATATCGATGTGTGCCATGTGAACGAGATCATTCCGGTCGATAATTGCCACACTCTCATCACTAAACCGTCTTCTTACCTTATCATCCAGAATCTCAATAATTGGCACAAGCTGCGGAACAACCTCTGCCAGATAATGTCTAGGCCATTTCTCAAGTGCCTCAGCCAAAATTGTATGGTTTGTATATGCGCAGGTCTTACTTACAACATAAATCGCCGCATCCATGTTCATCCCTTCCGCTACAAGCAGACGAATCAACTCAGGTATGATCATGGTTGGATGTGTGTCGTTGATCTGGATTACTGCATAGTCGAACAAATCATAAAGGTTACTTCCCTTCGCCTTACACTCATCGATAATGAGTCTTGCGGCATTGCTTACCATGAAATACTGCTGGTAGATACGAAGCTTTCTTCCATCTTCGTCACTGTCATCCGGATATAAGAACAATGTCAGGTTTTTCTCTATGTCTGTTTTATCAAACTGATGATTCGCATCTACGATGGATTCATCCACAGTTTCTACGTCGAACAAGCATAATTTGTTGGTACGGTTATTGTAACCTGTTACATCAATCTCATACAATCTCGACTGCACCGTGCATTTTCCAAATGTAACAGGATATGTCACATCTGTTTTTCTAAGCCAGCTTTGATCCTTGATCCATGGATTAATCTGTTCTTTCTGCATTCTGTCTTCGAACACCTGCTTAAACAAGCCAAGATGATAATTCAATCCAATCCCCGCACCCGATAATCCAAGTGTTGCGATTGAATCAAGGAAACATGCAGCAAGTCGCCCCAGACCGCCGTTTCCAAGCGATGGCTCTACCTCAATCTCCTCAATCTCTGCAAGTGTCTTTCCGCTTTCGGCAAGCACTTTTTTGACGTCCTCATAGATTCCAAGATTGATCATGTTATTCGACAGCAGCTTTCCAATCAGAAATTCTGCCGATACATAATAAATCTTCTTTTTCGTCTCTTCCATGCGGCGTTCATCTGCTAACTGCTTTGTCAGGTTGAGCAATGCATAATATACTTCTTCATTGCTGCTTTGTGCGATTTCTTTTCCAAGCAGTTTTTCAAGTTCCTGTTTTACCTTCATCGTATACCCCTTTCGTTTTCACTTGAGCTTTTGTACGCTCTTTTATAATAATACAATATCACGAATTGGAAACGTTTCTCTTGCAGAATAGTATCATAATATGATACTATTCTATCAATCAGGAGGGTATTTGCCATGAAAGAGATTATAAATCCGGACGCTGCATCTAATATCGAATTAAATGAAAACAAGATTCACTTTCAAAATGAATATCAATATAACACCTATATATGTTCGATTCCGATGGATTTTGCAAGTGTACCGGTTCACTGGCACGACGAGTTCGAAATGATCGTCATCAAGAAGGGGCGCGGATACGTTACCCTCAATTTTCAGAGATATAAGGTTTCGTCCGGGGATATTGTCATCGTTCTTCCCGGAATGCTTCATTCCATTGAAGGTAAACAAAATTCAACGATGGAATATGAAAATATACTTTTTTCAAAGCACTTTCTTGCCTTTGGTGCAGATGACGTGACGCAGCAAAAATTTATCGATCCTTTTTTTAACGGAGATATCCAGATTCGTCATTATCTGACACCCGGACACACGTTATACACGGAAATCAGTAATATTGTTGATTTATTAGATGAAAAAAGTGATGAAAGAGACTATGCGTATCAGCTTTTTATCAAGGGTGGGCTTATCCAGATTATATACCTGCTGATTACGCACCCGCCAAAAGTAAACGAGACGACGCAAAGCGATAAGCATGAAGAGAAATTGAAAAGTATCATCCGGTATATCTCCACACATTATTATGAAGATATATCCATCGAAGAAATTGCAGATTTCTGCCACTATAGTCCATCACATTTTATGAAATTTTTTAAGATTCATACCGGAATGAGCTTTATCTCATATGTGAATGACTTCCGTGTCACAGAAGCACGTGCAATGCTCACATCTACCAATGATTCGATTCTTGAAATCTCACAGAAATGCGGATTCTCAAATCTGTCGAATTTCAACCGCATGTTCAAAAGAAAATATGGTATAACGCCAAGGCAGGTACGCAGCTGAGTCTGCGCCTCTATAATGCAGATATGGGCAGAACCTAAATAATCGACTCTGCCCATTTTCAGATGTTCTATGCTCTTTTTAGATAAACTCCTTATCCAAAAGGAAATCAATTTTCCTTGGCGTACGAACGGAATTTTCTTTTTCACTGAGCGTCCTTGCATAAACAACACCACCAATCTATGTCTTCTGCCATTATTCTATTCCCACTTTTTAAAAAATATTAATTTTTAGGTAATAAGTGTCTGCAAAAGAACCTTCTGTGCTATCTAAAAAAGAGAATCCTGCATTTTTCACATTTTTCGCATTATTTATACTATCATTTCACTTCAACTTTTAATGTTTCACAATAAAAATAAAACCTATAATGGCAATCAGTATAACCAATACTTTTTCATCGTCAGACTTTATCACAGTCAAATCGTTTCCAAATGTCTCAATCAATATTTGCCACAAGCATCTGTCACATTCTATGTCGTACCGCTCCACATTTTCTCCATAGCATCTTTTATAACATTGTTTATTTTTTAAGAATTTGCGGATCAAGGAGGAAGTCATAAATGTTTACAGTCAAGATCGGCTGAATCAAAAGCAAAGCGAATGATGTGGTCAGCATCAACTCCGCTTTCTAATAAATGATGATAAAACAGATTATTCAGTAAATAGGATTTTCCACATCGACGAATACCAGTAATTACCTTAATCAATCCATTATTCTTTCTTTTTATCAATTTATCCAAATAAAAATCTCTGCGAATCTCCATATTAAAGTCTCCCTGCAAAAGATTTTTGCAACATGTTGCATTTTTCTATTCTAGTATATCCAAAAGGACTTCAAAAATCAATATTTTAGCTTGTTTCCTGACTACTCAGGAAAAATATTTCTACCCTCGCCCCACCTG
>ENA-UOIZ01002797-UOIZ01002797.1-human-gut-metagenome-genome-assembly--contig:-P88-NODE-2797-length-11542-cov-7.491686_pt1 | contig 11542 bp, 9 predicted proteins | sample MGYA00242336_ERZ723883 | MGnify/ENA metagenome assembly ERZ723883 | reverse complement strand
GGCGATGCCTTCCTGATTAAAATCAAAGATTTTAATCAGGAAATAGTATCAATGCCTGCTTCAAATAATTCGCTATTTTTCATGCCGGGGGTGAATCACCGTCTGATTCTTCTTTTTGCTGTTCGGAAAATGAGTTCCAAAATCAGCGCGCAAATCGCCCCGATCAGGATGCTCCCCGCAACAACGAACACCACCGCGCTCACGTCCCCCGTCTTCGGAAGGGTTTCTTCCCGGTTGACAAGGTTCACCGTGTTATCAACGGTCATGCCGCGGGCGTCCTGCCAGCCGTCCTGCGCCGTTAAATGGCTGGACGCACTGATGGTGACGGCGGCGGGCTGGCTGAGCTTGTCCTTCCCATCCGGCGCTTTCGTCTGCACCAGATAGTAGCGGCCATATGCCACGCCCCAGAGGAATGCCTTGCCATCCTCGCCGGTCGTTACCTCGGAAACCGGCTTCCCGCCGCTGCCTGTGAGGAAATTTACGAACGCGGCGTTTGTCTCCGTTCCATTCTTCAGGGCTGTGTTTTCATCCTCCGCTCTGACCAGCCGGAACGCCGCGCCGCTGAGTGGCTGCCCTGCTTCGTCGGAGACGAAAAGATGGATTCCGCCCGTATGCACTTCCCCGGCTCCGGACTGCGCTTCATAGAATACGCCCGCGGAATTCAGGTAGCTGACCGACGCGATGCACGGGATGGGGGCGTCAAGTCCGGCGTTTTCCCTGATCGATGCCTGAAAGCGTACCCGGATTTCCGGTGTACACTCCCCTTCCCCCTGATTGGCCGACGCATAGGCCATGCCGGCAGGAGTTAGAGAAACGCTTATTTTCCCGTTTCCTTCGCTGTGTGATATTACGTAGTGGTCGCTTTCGGTGAGATCAATTTCCGCCCCTGCTCTGGTCAGCAGGGTGACGGACGGCGCTGAGTCTTCCATCGCCAGATGCTCGTCAAAATTGCCTGTGATGGTGTACTTTTGCGCCGCCCGGATGCCTGCCGGGACGCTGGCCCGCAGAATCCATGTATGTAACTGCCCCACGTCAAAGCTGCCGCTGGTGCAGCCGATTTCGGCTACATTTACCTCGGCGCTCGGGGCGGTTTCCAACGTGCCGGTCGGCCTGACATTCAGGGTGTAAGCGTTCCCGCCATCGCCGCCGACTCCGGGAACAACTAAGAAAAAGGGCGCGGAAACCACCGATGCTTCACTTTCCGTGCGCTGGACGACCAGATACACACCGTCCGGCTGGTTATTCGCCGTAAAATTGTAGAATGCAAGGCCGTGAATGTCCGTGGTCAGGATCGTCACAAGATTTCCGGGCGTCCGATAATCCTTCATGGCCGCTTCGTCAGATATGGAACTGAGGGAAAAATCCCCGTTTTCCAGCTGCTCCCGGGTCGCTGCGCGGTACAGGTCAAAGCGGATATTGGCAAGCGGCAGGCCGCTGGTTTCCGCGCATTCGGTAATATTCAGAATGCAGTCCGGTTTCACCAGCAGTTTGCCATGAACCGGCAATATGCTGTCGTCGAACCCCAGCAGCCTGTGGCTTTCACCCTCAAACAGATAAACGTCGCCGCCGTGCTGGGTCCCGGTGATCTCCAGCGTCACCTCCGGCCTGTCCGTAAGGCCGGAAAAGGAAACCGTGCAGCTTCCGGCCTCGGTCACGGTCTGCTCCTTGACCTGACCGCTGCAGTCGGCGCTGAGGGTCAATGCGTCCAGAGACCCAACCGTCGTCTGAATGTCCACGCTTACCGTGACGGTATAGCTGCCGTCCGGCTCCTTAACCGCCGTGTAAACCGGGTTTTGCAGCGTCGCGTCCGACACTGTTTCGCACCCCGGAGCGGCAGGTTTCAGGCTGCACAGATACCGGTACAGCCCCGCAACATTCGCCGCCGAATCCTCCGTCAGCGGCTCGCGGGAAACGTCGGCGTTCGTAACCTTTCTCAGATAGTTCCGCCATCCCGGCGTGGTCATGTCCTCCCAACCGGAGAGGTATTCGTTGACGGTGAACTTTCCCTGATTCGTCAGCTCCCAGATGGCAAGCTGCGCCGCGAGGACTGCTTCACCGCTTTGCAGATGTCGTATTTCAGGAAGCCCGTGACTCAGGAGCCATGGATTGGCTGCCGCCTGAATGGCGGACACATCCTTGTGGGGGTACGACCACTGCACAATCGCCCGGAGCTTTCCCGCCGTTTCGGCGGAAAAGCAGCCGCTGTCCTCCAATCCCACCCGCCGGTAGCCTGCCTTTTCCGGAGCTTCCGCGTCAATATTGACGGAATAAGCAGCGATGGACACGTCCTGCTCCCCCGCCCCGTCGGCGGTCAGATGGTAGACCTCCACAAAATCCTCGCCGGAGAAAACCGTCTGCCCGTCCTCCCCGGTAAGCGTATAGTCCGCCACGAAGGGGGACGCGCAGACATAAGCATCCTTGTTGATGTGCAGCACATAGCCGTCCTCCGCCGCCCGGACGCTCAGCAGCAGCGCCCCCGAAGCCGCGGCAGCCAGCGCCGCCAAGCCAGCCGCCGACCGTTTGAACGAGACCTTCATATCCCCCATTTCCTCCCCATGACGGCAGGTTTCTGCCGCGTTTGCCATCAGTTTACCATGAAGGCCATGTCGAATTTGGGGGAAATCCAGCGGTAAAGCAAAATTAGCCGTATTGCGGGAATCCCAATTTTGTGGTATGCTTTTAGAAAAGGAAGTGAAGGAATGAAGCGGCTGAGAAAAATCTATCTGGAAATCTCCAACGTCTGCAATCTGCGCTGCACGTTCTGCCCCGGCACCCGGCGGGAGAAGCGGTTCATGACGGCGGATGAGTTCGCCACACTGCTGCCGAAGCTGCGGCCGTGGACGGATTATCTTTACTTTCACCTGATGGGCGAGCCGCTGTGCCATCCCGAGCTTGCGGAATTTCTCCGTCTCGCGGGGGAAGCGGGCTTCAAGGTCATTCTAACCACCAACGGCACCCTGCTGGAAGAAAAGCGGGAGATTCTGCTGAACGCCCCCGGGCTTCACAAGGTGAATGTCTCTCTTCACGCCTTCGAAGCAAACGACCTTTCCGTCCCCTTTGAAACGTACCTTTCCCGGTGCTTTTCCTTTGGGCAGGCGGCGGAGGGGAAATTTCTGGTCGTTTACCGCCTGTGGAACGGCGGCGGTGCGGAACAGCGAAACCCGGAAATTCTCAGCGCCATGGAACGGGCGTTCCCCGCTCCATGGGACGTGCAGCCCCGGGGCACGCAGATCGCCCAACGTGTCTATCTGGAATACGGCGACAAATTCGACTGGCCTGACCTCTCCGCCCACGACGGCGGGGAACGCGCCTTTTGCCACGGGCTGCGGGATCAGGTTGGCGTACTGTGCGACGGCACCGTTGTCCCCTGCTGTCTTGACCATGAGGGCGACATTGCTCTGGGGAATCTGTTTGAAACCACGCTGGAGGAAATCTGGGAAACGCCCCGCGCTAAGGCGATTTATCAGGGCTTTGCCCAGAAAAAAGCGGCAGAAGAACTCTGCCGCAAGTGTGGGTATGCCAGACGGTTTCTGTAAGCTCTAAGGAGCCTCTGCTGTTTTCCGCCTGTTAATTTCTCAATCCTCTTGAGAACCGCCGAAAAATGTGCTATAATCCAGGAAACACAGAAAGGGTCTCAATATGGAACAAAAAGTCATTCTTTTCGACCTGGACGGTACTTTGACGGATTCCGGCGAGGGTATTATCAACTGCGTCGTCTTTGCGCTGGAACATTACGGCCTGCCCGTCCCTTCAAAAGCGGAGCTACGCAGCGTCGTAGGGCCTCCCCTCCATGATACTCTGGCGCGGTACGGCGTTCCAAAGGAGAAACTGGACGAGGCCGTGACCGTTTTCCGCAGCCGCTACAACCCCATCGGCATTTATGAAAACGTCCCTTACCCCGGCATCCGGGAAGCGCTGGAAGAGCTGAAGCGTGAAGGGTACAAGCTCTGTGTCGCCACCTCTAAGCCGGAGGAAATGGCGAACCGGGTCCTGCGGCATTTTGACCTTGCCGGCTACTTTGACACGGTCTGCGGCGGCACTCTGGACGAGTCCCGGTCTTCCAAAAGCGAGGTCATCGCCTATCTTCTGGAGCAGAACGGCCGGGCGGACAATATGGTCATGGTGGGCGACACCAAGTTTGATGTAATCGGCGCCGCCGCCCACGGCATTCCCACCGTCGGCGTTGCCTGGGGCTACGGCGAGACGGCGGACATGGAAGCCGCCGGGGCAAAGGCCATTGCCCAGACCCCTGAACATCTTGTGGAGCTGCTCAGGGAAATGTGATTGGAGGAATTTCTATGGAATTGCGTGCTTGCGTTGATGCGTTAAAGCCCCAGCTTCTTTCCACGCTGCGGCAGAATATTCAAATCCCCAGTGCTCAGGGCGAAGCGGAGGACGGTGCGCCCTACGGTGCTTCCGTCCGGGAAAGCCTTGTCCATGTGCTGGACACCGCTCGGGAGTTGGGCTTCCGCACGGAAAATATGGACGGTCATCTGGGCTGGTGCGAATACGGCGAGGGCGACGAAATGGTCGCCGTTCTGGGGCATCTGGACGTGGTTCCCGCCGGGGACGGCTGGAGCTGTGACCCCTTCGGCGGAGAACTGCGGGACGGGAAAATCTGGGGCAGAGGCACCACGGATGACAAAGGCCCCGCCATTGCCTCCCTGTTCGCTCTGGCCGCTCTGCGGGATTCCGGACTCCCCATCCGCCGCCGTATCCGTATCCTGTTCGGCTGCAACGAGGAAGCCGGTTCCGACGATATCAAATACTACCTTGCAAACGGCGGCGAGATACCCGTCATGGGCTTCACCCCGGACGGCGAATACCCGGTGATCAACGGCGAAAAGGGCATTATCAATGTGACCTTTTCCCACGCCAATGTTCAGACCGGCGATGTCCGTCTCCTGTCCATTCACGGTGGAACTGCCCCCAACGTCGTTCCGGCGCACGCCTGTGCCAAGCTGGCCTGTCCCCGGGAGCTGGCGCAGCGTCTTGCGAATCTCAGCGCCCCGCAGGTGCGGTTCACTGCCACGGATTATGGTCTTTTTGTGGAGGCCGAAGGCGAAAGTGCCCACGGCAGCACCCCGGAGCTGGGGAAAAACGCCATTGGCCGTCTGCTGCTGGCGCTGGACACCCTGCCACTGAGCGGGGAGGTCGCCAACGCGGTACATTTTCTGGCGGCGACCCTCGGCATGGAAACCGACGGCGCTTCCGCCGGGATTGCCCTCCATGACGCGGTTTCTGGCGGTCTGACGCTGAATCTCGGTGTGATCAACGGCGACGAGCACCGCCTGTCCCTGAAAATCAACTACCGCTATCCGGTCACAAAAGGCTACGCCGACTGCGCCCCCATTCTGAACGGAAAATTTGCAAGCGCCGGGTTTACTCTGGACTCCGAAGTCCACAAGGCCAAGCTATATGTCCCTGAGGACAGTCCCCTTGTCTCCACCCTGCTGCGGGTCTACCGGGAGCAGACCGGGCTGGAAGATCAGCCAAAATCCATCGGCGGCGGCACCTATGCCAAGGCGCTGCCCAACATCGTGGCCTTCGGCCCCATTTTCCCCGGTGAGGAAGTCCGGGAGCATAAGCCGGACGAGTACATCTCGGTGGACAGCCTGATGCGCAACGCGCAGATCATTGCCGCCGCCATGTACGAAATGGCAAAATGACGAATTTCTCAATCAAAAACTATAGAAGGTGACCAATATGAAAATCACAAGTGTCCGTTTAGGGCGCATCAGCGTTCCTCTGCGCACCCCCTTCAAAACCGCTCTGCGCAGTGTCAGCAGCGTGGAAGATGTCATCGTAGAAATCCACACCGACTGCGGCGCAGTGGGCTACGGCGAAGCCCCTCCCACGGGTGCCATCACCGGCGACACCACCGGCGCGATCATCGGCGCCATTCAGGATCACATCGCCAAGACCATTATCGGCCGGGACGTGGACGAGCTGGAGCCGCTGCTCCAGTCGGTGCAAAAGTGTATCGTGGGCAATTCCAGCGCCAAGGCTGCCGTTGACATGGCGCTGTGGGATCTGTACGGGCAACTGTATAATATCCCCGTTTACAAGCTTCTGGGCGGTGGGCGGAAGCAGATCGTCACCGATATCACCATCTCCGTCAACGACCCGGACACCATGGTCAGCGATTCCCTGAAAGCCGTTGCCCGGGGCTATGACTGCCTGAAAATGAAGGTCGGCGTAAACCCGGAGCTGGATGTCGCCCGGCTCAACGCCGTGCGCAATGCCGTTGGCAAGGACATCGTTATCCGCATCGACGCCAATCAGGCATGGACGCCCAAGCAGGCCGTGAAGATTCTGAATAAGATGCAGGAGCTTGGTCTGGACATTGAGCTTGTGGAACAGCCCGTAAGCGCCCACGACTTTGCCGGACTGAAATACGTCACCGACCGGAGCTATGTGCCGGTGCTGGCGGACGAGGCCGTATTTTCCCCGGAAAACGCCATGACCATTTTGCAGATGGGCGCGGCTGACCTCATTAACATCAAGCTGATGAAGTGCGGCGGCATTTACAACGCCCTGAAAATTGCCTCCGCGGCGGAAGTGTTCGGCGTGGAGTGCATGATCGGCTGTATGCTGGAAGCAAAGATTTCCGTCAATGCCGCCGTGCATCTGGCCTGCGCCAAAAACATCATCACCAAGGTTGACTTGGACGGCCCTGTGCTGTGCAGCGAAGACCCGATTCTCGGTGGGGCTGCTTTCGACGAGAAGATCATCACCGTCGCCGATGCGCCGGGACTGGGCATTCAGGGCATCGACCCGAAATACCTGACCTACATAGACTGATTTTTCCGTGAGATACGAAAAGAGGACGCTCAGGCGTCCTCTTTCAGTTTTTTGTGGATATAATCCCGTGCCTGCTCCGGCTCCAGATGCAGAACGATGGAAATTTCACCGATCAGAAGCTTCTCCGCGTCGTGGAGAAAATTTTCGTCGCACAGGTGAATCTTTCTCCCAGAGGCGCTCTGGTCGGCCTTGTGGCGGTAAAGCGTATGTACCATGCGCATGATTTTTTTGCGGTCGCCGCTGCCGATCAGCTCCCGGTAAGTTTGCTTCCGCTGGTTTTCCTCCCGAATCCACTCGCCGGTTTTCACATTCTCTGACGTGATCATCGCTTCCAGTTCCTCTTTGGAAAGAATGGGCTGAAGCTTCGCCATAGCGGCGGCGTTCTGCGTCGGCACCAGAAACCGGGAATTCCCGTTGGACAGCGGTTCCAACGCCAGATAATTCAGCCGCTTTTTATCGACCAGCCGTTCCTCTTCACTCACCACGCGGCAAACACCGTGCATACCGTAAACGACCAATTCCCCTACCTGATACATTTTCCCCATCCTTCCAAAACCGCCGCATTTTTTCACCCATAATAATATTATAGCACAAAAATGCCCCAATTTCACATAGGGAAAAATCCCAAAATTTTCACCGTTTTTTTCGGTCAACATGCGAAAAAATGCCGCCGCAGCGTGAACTGCGGCGGCATTTCTACGGTCAGATCGTCTCGATTTTGATGGTGTTGGTGTTGCCGTGCTGGCCGTTGATGGGGCCGCCGGTGAGAAGAATATTGTCGCCGGGTTTCAGATGCAGGACATCCACGGCGGCCTTCTGGGCGTAGTAGAACATCACGTCCATAGTGGGGAATTCATCCGCCATTACCGGGGTCACGCCCCAGCTCATGGACAGTCTGCGCCAGATCTTCCGGTCGGTGGTCATGCCGATAATGTCCACCGGGGTGCGGAACCGGCTGACCAGCATAGCGGTCTTACCGGACACAGAGCAGACCACAATGGCCTTGGCGTTGACGTCGATGGCCATGGAGCACACCGCGTGGGACAGACAGTCCAGATTGTTCTGGCCGTTGTACTCTGTCTTGAGAAACAGGGACTTGTAGCCGGTGTGCTGCTCGGTGTATTCGGCGATCTCCGCCATGGCCTTGACCGCCTCCACGGGGTATTTGCCGGCGGCGGATTCTCCGGAAAGCATGACGCAGGAGGTGCCGTCGTAAACGGCATTGGCCACATCCGTAATTTCCGCACGGGTGGGCCTGGGATTCTGGATCATGGATTCCAGCATTTCCGTGGCGGTGATGACCCGCTTGCCCAGCATCCGGCACATCCGGGTCAGCTTTTTCTGCACGGATGGTACTTCTACATAGGGGATTTCCACACCCAGGTCGCCCCGGGCGATCATAATGCCGCCGCAGACGGAGCAGATTTCCTCCACATTGTCCACGCCGGAACGGTTCTCGATTTTTGCCACGATCTCAATGTCCTCGCCGCCGTTTTCATCCAGCAGCTTGCGGATATCCAGAACATCCTGCTTCGTGGAGACAAAGGACGCCGCCACATAGTCCACGCCGTGGGCGATGCCGAACAGAATATCCGATCTGTCCTGCTGGGAAATGTAGGGACCGGACATGACCTTGTTGGGGAAGGACATGCTCTTGCGGTCGCTGAGCGTGCCGCCTGCCAGACATTTGCAGTGGATTTCGGTGCCCTCAATGCTTTCCACTTCAAACCGGACGATGCCGTTGTTCACCGTTACAGTGTTGCCGGGCTTCAGGTCCTTGTGGAGATTCTTATAGTTGACGCTGACCTTTGTCTCGTCCCCTGCCACGTCCTGCGTGGTAAAGGTGAAGCTGTCCCCCGTTTTCACTTCCACCTTACCGGAAGCAAATGTTCCGATGCGGTACTCCGGGCCTTTGGTGTCCAGCATGATGGCGATGGGCAGCCCCAGCTTCTGACGTACCCGCTTGACCAGCTCGATTTTCCGCTCGTGTTCGGCATGGGTGCCGTGGGAAAAGTTCAGCCGCGCGACGTTCATGCCAGCAAGGCACATTTGGGTCAGCGTTTCCTCGTTTTCACTGGCGGGGCCGATGGTACAGATGATTTTTGTTTTGCGCATAAACAGTCCTCCTGTTGTGCGGGCGTAACGACTTCTTTGGGTACGCCCTGATATCTACTTCCGCTTCGGCCATATTCTACCACACCCGTTCCCTGCCGTCAACGTAAAATCCGGCAAAGGAGATCAGAACACCAGCTCCACGGAATAGTGCCGCAGCCAGAAGTCGATCTGGCACAGATAGGCGATGGTCTGGGGGCGGCGCATCAGCTGACCGTACCACGGCCACTGCGTCTCCCGGTGCAGCAGCTTCTTCACTTCCTCCGCCGAGACCAGCTGCCAGAGTGGCGCGGTGGGGTCGTCCAGAATGGCTTGCAGGCGGGTTTCCATAAGCTGCTCGTACCGGGGGTCAAAGGTCTTTGGATAGGGGCTTTTCTTTCTGTGCAGCACCGGCTCCGGCAGAAGTCCCTCCACTGCGCGGCGCAGGAGCCCCTTTTCCTGCCCCTGATAGTCCTTGAATTCCCATGGGACGCCGTACAGGTATTCCGCAATCCGATAGTCGCAGAAGGGCACGCGGACTTCCAGCGAGTGGTACATGCTCATCCGGTCTTTCCTGTCCAGCAGGGTCTGCATGAACCAGCGAAAATTCAGGTTCACCATCTGCTTCATCCGCCGCTCCTGATCGGAGGTGCCGGGGAGAATATCGCTTTCCCGGCAGGTCTGGTTGTAGGCGTCCATCACGAATTCAGCCGGGTCGAGAGTGATTGCAGGCGTCAGGATCGCCGCCCGATCCATCGTATTCTGCGCCCATGGGAATCCCTCTCTGGCACGGACCTCCGGGTCACGATACCATGGATAGCCGCCGAAAATCTCGTCGGCGCATTCCCCGGACAGGGCGACCTTCACCTTCTGCCGGATCTCCCGGCAAAAAGCCAGCAGGGAAAAATCCACGTCCGCCATTCCCGGCAAATCCCGGGCAATGGTGGCTTCCTCCAGTGTCTGCGCCAGCTCGTCGGCGCCGAGGATCGTCCAGTGGTGGTCGGTCTGCAAGGCGTCTGTCATCAGACGGATGTAGCTGCTGTCGGAATTGGGCTGGAACTTGTTCGCCTGAAAATATTTGTCGTTGTTCTGGTAATCCACGGAGAAGGTTTTCAGCCGCTCCCCTCTCTGCGCCATTTCCCCGGCACAGACGGCGGTGATGATGCTGGAATCCAGTCCACCGGAGAGAAACGTTCCGATGGGAACGTCGGACACCATCTGCCGCCGGATGGCATCCGTCACCAGAAAGCGCACCTTCTCCACCGTTTCGTCGAAGGAATCCCGGTGTTCCCTGTCCATCAGTTTCCAGTACCGGCACAGGCGCAGCTCGCCGTCGGCAAAATATCCGCAGCACCCCGGTTCCAGTTCGGAAATTCCCCGGAATACGCCGCTTCCCGGCAGCCGCCCCGGCCCCAGAAGAATCAGCTGGGCAGCACCGTTTTCGTCCAGTTCCGCCCGGCCAGTGGGGTATGTCAGAATCGTGTTGATCTCCGCAGCAAACAGCAGACCGCCGTCATGGTTCTGATAAAACAGGGGCTTTACCCCGATCCGGTCGCGGGCAAGAAACAGCCGCCCCCGTCGCTTTTCCCACACGGCGAAAGCAAAAATCCCGTTCAGCTTTTCCACACACTCCGCCCCAAACTGGGCATAGGCATGGAGCAGCACCTCCGTGTCGGAATGCCCCAGAAAGCTGTGTCCAAGGACGGACAGTTCCCCGCGCAGCTGCTCCGTATTATACAGCTCCCCGTTGTATACCAGCGTGTACTCCTCCCCTGCCCAGGCGAGGGTCATGGGCTGACGGCCCCCCTCCGGATCAATAATGGCAAGCCGCCCGTGGAGCAGCGTACACCCCTTTTCCCGATACACGCCCCGGTCGTCCGGCCCCCGGCGGTGCATCGTTTCCAGCATTTGGCGAACGGTTTTCTCCGATGCCGGAAGGTTTATCATTCCGCTGATGGCGCACATATTCACCACATCCTTTTCCTAAGCTATCTGGGTATCTTATGCATGATGCCGGCAAGAATGTGCATACTAAGCGCGGTGATGTTTATGAAAAACAGCAGAGAAATTCTGACCTCCGTCCTGAAAACCACCCAGATGGGGCAGATTGGCATCCGCAGTGTGCTGGACACCAGTATGCGCCCGGGTCTGCGGAAGGCACTGGAATCCCAGCTTCGGGAATATGATTCCATCGAAACAGAAGCCCATTCCATCGCCACTCAGCGGGGCTGGGACATGGACGAGCTTGACCCCTCCGTGCGGCTCTGGTCGAATCTCATGACCCGAATGAAGCTTAACGGCCGGAACACGGACTCCAAAATCGCCGACATGATGATTCAGGGCAACACCAAGGGCATGATAAAAGGTCTCAAAACCCTCCATCAATTCGGCCAGCAGGATGAACAGATCAACACACTGAGCCAGAAGCTTCTGGACTGTGAGAACGCCAATATCCGCCAGATGCAGGGATATCTGTGACAAAGAACCTGCTGCCCTCGATCAGACGGGCGGCAGGTTCCTTTTGCCGTCCTTGTATTTCCCGAGCGGATGTGCCATAATGTGAGAAACGGTATTATTTTTCAAAAATGTGTGACCTGGAAGAGAAAACTTCGTACTGTTAGGGTGAGGAACGAACCGAAAGGATGTG
>ENA-UOIZ01002785-UOIZ01002785.1-human-gut-metagenome-genome-assembly--contig:-P88-NODE-2785-length-11572-cov-4.510810_pt1 | contig 11572 bp, 11 predicted proteins | sample MGYA00242336_ERZ723883 | MGnify/ENA metagenome assembly ERZ723883 | reverse complement strand
AGCAGAAGCCGGACGAAAAAGGAGCCGCGGGATTCTGTCCCGCGGCTCCCTCCGTTATTTCTTTTGGTGACAGGCACTGCTCATCGGGCAGTCCCGGCACCCGCATCCGCAGGAAGACTGCCCCTTCTTTTTGTTTTTTACCAAATGGACGACAATGGCAGCCATAACCGCGATCAGGACGAACACGATCAGGATGGTTGCCGCATGGTTCCCGAGCCAGTACAGCATGAAGAGCCTCCTTTCGTTCCGAACGGACGGTTATTGGATACGGACCTTTTTCTCAAGCGTCGGGGATTCTTTGTAAGGCCTTACCAGCAGGAACACCAGCAGCGCGGTCAAAATCAAGGCGACGATGACCCCGGGCACGTTACCGGACCCGGTAAAGAGAGAACCGAGCTGGAAGACGATCAGCGAGATGACATAGGCAAAGCCGCACTGATAGGCGATCGCAAAAGCGGTCCATTTCGCGCTGTTCATTTCCCGCTTGATGGCACCCATGGCCGCGAAACAGGGGGCACAGAGGAGGTTGAAGACCAGGAAGGAATACGCGGAGAGAGGGGTGTAAATCGTCCGCATATTGTTCCAGATCTGCCAGCCGTTTTCAGCGACCTCGTCGAAGCCGCCGAACAGGACGCCGAACGTGCCGACCACGTTTTCCTTGGCGATCAGGCCGGTGATGGTCGCAACCGCGCCTTCCCAGGTGCCCCAGCCGAGCGGGGCGAAAATCCAGGCAATGCCGCTGCCGATGACGGCCAGAATGGAATGGTTTAGATCGTCCACCATGCCGAAGCCATCTTCAAATCCGAAGTTCATGAGGAACCAGAGGATGATGGCGGATAGAAGGATGATAGTGCCGGCCTTTTTGATAAAGGACCAGGCGCGTTCCCACATGGAGCGGAGCAGATTGCCGGCCGTCGGCCAGTGATAGGCGGGAAGCTCCATGACAAAGGGGGCGGGTTCTCCGGCGAACATCCGGGTTTTCTTGAGCATGATGCCGGAGAGGACGATGGCGGCAATGCCGACGAAATACGCGCTCGGCGCGACCCACCAGGCTCCGTCGAACAGGGCGCCGGCAATCAGCGCGATAATCGGCAGTTTGGCGCCGCAGGGGATGAAGGTGGTCGTCATGATGGTCATGCGGCGGTCCCGCTCGTTTTCAATCGTCCGGGAGGCCATGATGCCGGGGACGCCGCAGCCGGTCCCGATCAGCATGGGGATAAAGGACTTGCCTGACAGCCCGAATTTGCGGAAAATCCGGTCCATAACGAATGCGATGCGCGCCATGTAGCCGCAGGATTCCAAAAACGCCAGCAGCAGGAACAGAATGAGCATCTGGGGGACAAAACCGAGCACGGCCCCGACGCCCCCGACAATGCCGTCGAGCAGCAGGCCCTGCAGCCAGGCGGCGCAGCCCACGCTTTCCAAAAAGCCGCCCAGCAGAGCGGGGATACCGGGAACCCAGACGCCGTAAGAGGCAGGGGCGGGTTCCTCCAGAGCGGCCGCTTCGGTATACTGGGCATACGTGACCGGGATCTCCTCTTCGAGATTCCCTTCATCGTCATAGAGATACGCGGTCGCGGTCAAAGCCGTGGCCTCGGCCGGATCGACTCCCGCCGCTTCTGCGGCGGATTCAAATGCCGCTACGACTGCGCCGGGTTCCCGGTATGCATCGGCCGCTTCCTCATAGGCGGAGGAACCGATCCCGAACAGGTGCCAGCCGTCGCCGAACACGCCGTCGTTCGCCCAATCGGTTGCGACGGTGCCGACGGTCGTTACCGAGATAAAGTACACCAGGAACATGACTGCCGCAAAAATCGGCAAAGCGGCAAACCGATTGGTGACCACCCTGTCAATCTTGTCGGAAACCGTGAGCCGGCCGGCGGCCTTTTTCTTGTAACAGCCCTTGAGCAGGGAGGCGATATACACATAGCGCTCGTTGGTGATGATGCTTTCCGCATCGTCGTCGCATTCTTCCTCCGCGGCTTTGATATCCTCTTCTATATGGTCGAGAACATCCGGAGCCAGATGCAGCTCCGCCAGGACCTTGTCGTCCCGTTCGAACAGCTTGACCGCATACCAGCGCTGTTGTTCGGCTGGCATGGCGTGGACGGCCGCCTCCTCAATATGGGCCAACGCGTGCTCGACTACGCCTGAAAAGGTGTGCATAGGCACAGTTTTGGTGCTCTTCGCCTCCTCAATGGCAGCCTGCGCGGCCTCCTGTATACCGGTGCCTTTCAGCGCGGAGATTTCCACAATCCGGCAGCCGAGTTCCCGCGAGAGTTCCAGAACGTCGATTCGGTCCCCGCTTTTTTGGACCACATCCATCATGTTGATGGCGACCACGACCGGGATGCCCAGCTCGGTCAGCTGGGTGGTCAGATACAGGTTCCGTTCCAGGTTGGTCCCGTCTATGATGTTCAGGATGGCATCGGGGCGCTCTTTGATCAAATATTGTCTCGCCACGACTTCCTCCAGCGTATAGGGGGAGAGGGAATAAATCCCGGGAAGGTCGACGATGGTGACATCGTCCTGCTTTTTGAGTTTGCCTTCCTTTTTTTCCACGGTGACTCCCGGCCAGTTTCCGACAAACTGGTTGGACCCGGTGAGTGCATTAAACAGGGTCGTTTTGCCGCTGTTCGGGTTGCCTGCCAAGGCAATGCGCCATTCCATACAGCCTGTTCCTCTCTTTTATGAAGTTATCGGTTAGCGAAAGCTAACTGCATGTCCAAAAAAGCGGGGGTTGCCCCCCTTCTGCCTTATTCCACTTCAATCATGCCCGCATCCGCTTTCCGGATCGAGAGTTCATATCCACGGACCGTGATCTCGACCGGATCCCCGAGGGGCGCGACCTTTCGGATATGTACCTGTGTGCCTTTGGTGATGCCCATGTCCATGATGCGGCGCTTCACCGCGCCCTCCCCGTGGAGCTTGACCACCCGGACTGTCTGGCCGATCCCCGCCTGCCTGAGTGTTTGCATGCCCTTGCCCTCCTTTACAGCTCTAAATCAAGATTTTTTGTGCCATTTCCCTGCTGATCGCCACCCGCGCCTCTTTGACGCGGACGATGATGCTGCCGCCCATGGCCGTGACGACGGTGACGCGGCCGCCGGCCACAAAGCCCAGATTCTCGAGATGCTTTTTGACTTCGGGGCTGCCGCCGACTTTGCGGATGATGTTGTCTTCTCCAATGCTGGCGAGTGTGAGTGGCATCCCACCGCTTCCTTTCCTGAGCCCATAGTTAGCGACTGCTAACCACGGATCCAAATAGACGGTTAGCAATCACTAACCGTCTTTATCATACGCATCCCTTGCCGGTTTGTCAAGAGGTTTTTGACAATTTAGGATGAATTTCCCATCGACAGCCAAACCCGGCGGTTTTTTGGTGGATATGCAAATGCTTCCGGAAAAGGGGTTCCATACATTCATGCAAACGGCTTGAAAATTTCATCCGTTCATGGTATGGTTAAACCAGTGCGATTGCAAGGAGGTCTTGAAGTGCATTTACAGGAATCCGGGGAGATGTATCTGGAGACCATTTTCATACTGTCCCAAAACAAACAAGGCGTCCGTTCCATCGACGTGGGCGAATATATGGGATATTCCAAGCCCAGCGTCAGCCGGGCTATCGGCCTTCTGAAACAGGGTGGGTACGTCGAATCGGACGAGGATGGCTTTCTTACGCTGACCAGCGAGGGACGCAGGATCGCGCAAAAGATCTATGAACGGCACACGATGCTGTCGGAATTTCTCATGGCGCTCGGTGTGGACCGCAAAACCGCGACGGAGGACGCCTGCAAAATGGAGCACGACATCAGCGACGCCACCTTTGAAGCGATCAAAAAACACGCCGGAAAAGCTTGATTCAAAGACAAAAACGCCGCAAAACCATCCGGTTTTGCGGCGTTTTCTGCTGTTATGGGGCGAGATCTGCGTGTAATTGGAGCTGCGAAACCTTACGGCAGGAGATGATGAGCCGACATAAAAATCCCCTCGCGGAGAGTCTCCGCGAGGGGATCTTAACAATCAGCGATCGCTGCGGTGATCACGGCGAGTGCCACCGTCCCGGCGGGGAGGCCGGGGCGCGTCGGAAACCGTGTTCTCGGGCTTCAGGCCTTCCACCTCGATGAGCGCATCGCGGCGGGAGAGGTTCAGGCGGCCCTGCTCGTCGATCTCGGTGACCTTGACGAGCACCTCGTCGCCCACATGGACCACATCTTCCACCTTCTCGACCCGTTTGACATCGAGGCGGCTGATGTGCACGAGGCCCTCTTTGCCGGGCGCGATTTCCACGAATGCGCCGAAGGTCATCAGACGGGTGACGCGGCCTTTATAGATCGCGCCGATCTCCGGATCCTTGGCGATGGTCTCGACCACGCTCAGGGCCCGCTTCGCATCCTCGGTGTTGAGGGCGGAAATGAAGACGGAGCCGTCTTCTTCGATATCGATCTTGCAGTTGCATTCGAGCTGGATTTTCTGGATCACGCTGCCGCCCTTGCCGATGACTTCGCGGATCTTGTCCACGTCGATCTTGGTGGAGAGCATCTTGGGCGCGTAGGGGCTCAGCTCCTCGCGCGGGGCCGGGATGGCCTTGAGCATAATTTCATCGAGGATGTGCACCCGCGCTTTGTAGGTTTTGTCGAGCGCTTCCTTGATGATGGCCGGGGTCAGGCCGTGGACCTTGAGGTCCATCTGGATGGCGGTGATGCCTTTGTGGGTGCCGCCCACCTTGAAGTCCATGTCGCCGAAGAAGTCTTCGAGTCCCTGGATATCCACCATGGTCATGAAACGGTCGCCTTCGGTGACCAGGCCGCAGGAAATGCCCGCAACCGGCGCCTTGATCGGCACGCCCGCGTCCATCAGGGCGAGGGTGGATCCGCAGATCGACGCCTGGGAGGTGGAGCCGTTGGAGGACAAAACCTCGCTGACCAGCCGCATGGTATAGGGGAACTCTTCTATAGAGGGCAGCACCGGCACGAGCGCACGCTCCGCGAGGGCGCCGTGGCCGATTTCACGCCGGCCGGGGCCGCGGGAGGGCTTGGTTTCCCCAACGGAATAAGAGGGGAAGTTGTACTGATGCATATACCGCTTCTCGGTTTCGGAATCGATGCCGTCGAGCAGCTGGGCGTCGCCGGAGGAACCGAGGGTAGCAATGGTAAGCACCTGCGTCTGGCCGCGGGTGAACATACCCGAACCATGGACACGGGGCAGCAGGCCGACTTCGGCGGCGAGGGGCCGCATGTCGTCGATGCCGCGGCCGTCCACGCGCTTGCCGTCGTCGAGCAGCCAGCGGCGCACGACGTATTTCTGCAGCTTGTAGAGGCAATCCTCGAGCTTGGCTTCCTGCTCGGGATAGATGGAGTCGAATTTCTCGTGAACCGCGTCATAGACCGGACGGAGGCGCTCGTCGCGGATCCGTTTGTCGTCGGTGTCGAGTGCGGCGCGCACGTCTTCGATGGCGAAATCCTTGACCGCCTCATACATCTCCGGATCAGGATCATTGGAGACGAAGTCGATCTTCGGTTTGCCGATCGCGGCTTTAATCTCATTGATGAACGCGACGACTTCCTGGTTCGCGGCGTGGCCGGCCATGATGCCGCCGAACATGGTGTCGTTGTCGATTTCATTGGCGCCCGCCTCGATCATGGCGACGAGATCGGCGGTGGAAGCGACGGTGACATGCATGTCGGAGCGGGCTTCCTGCTCGGCGGTGGGGTTGATGACGTATTCACCGTCCACCAGGCCGACAATAACGCCCGAGATCGGGCCGTCCCACGGAATTTCCGAGATCGAGATCGAGATGGACGCGCCGATCATGGCGGTGATTTCAGGAGAGCAGTCGGGATCCACGGACATGACGGTGCAGACGATGGAGACGTCGTTGCGCATATCCTTCGGGAACAGGGGCCGGATGGGGCGGTCGATGACGCGGGAGGTCAGGATCGCCTTTTCGGACGGGCGGCCTTCCCGCCGCTGGAAGGAACCGGGGATGCGGCCAACCGCGTAGAGCTTTTCCTCATAATCCACGGAAAGCGGGAAGAAGTCCACGCCGTCGCGGGGCTTGGCCGACATGGTGACGTTGCAGAGCACGACGGTGTCACCGTAGCGGACCAGGCAGGAGCCGCCCGAGAGCTGCGCCATTTTGCCGGTTTCCACCTTCAGGGGCCGTCCGGCCAGGGTGGTTTCGAATACCTTGAATTGTTCGAACATAGCGGTACCTCCGATGTTTTTATATTTCCATCGGGACCGTGAAGCTCGCTTTAGCAATGAAACCAAGGCGGCGCAGCAGGCCGCCCTCGTTTTACTGCTAAACACGGGTCGCACGATCCCGAAAACGGACGGGGAAACAAGGGGATGGAGGCAGGCGTCAAGGCTTGGGCAACGCGATCCAATATTCGCAGAATATTGGTGGAGCCAGGCCCATCACGCTCGTATACCCTTACGTGACTGGCCTGGCCCCTCCTGCCTCAACCCTTACATTACTTACGGATGCCCAGCTTCTCGATGATGGCCCGATACCGGTTGATATCCTTCTTCATCAGATAACCAAGCAGATTGCGCCGATGACCGACCATCTTGAGCAGGCCGCGGCGGGAATGGTGATCCTTCTTGTGGGTCTTCAGATGCTCGGTCAGGTCGTTGATCCGTTTGGTGAGAACGGCGATCTGAACCTCAGGGGAGCCGGTGTCGCCCTCGTGAGTGGCGTACGCCTTCATAATTTCGGTTTTTTCCTCGGGAAGCATGTGCAGCACCTCTTCTTTCATATTTTCCGCAGACCCAGAACAGGGAACCGGTGCATCCCCGAAAAAGGGGCATTCTCCGCTGTCCGGGAAAGGGAAGAGCGCATTTGCCTAAACAGTATAGCACGCAAGTTTGCGCTTGTAAAGCAAAACCTAGAAAAATCGAAGGATCTCTTGCAAATTATGGGGCCGTCATCCAAATTTCCAGGCGCCCGCACAAAGAAAACCGCCGTGCCCGGGTACGGCACGGCGGAATCGCTATAGTACCGACAGCGCTACCAAAGCTCCGGCGATCAGCAGCATGGTCGCGGGAGCGGTCCGGAAGGGAGCCGGGAGATGGATGTTGTCTGTGCGTCCGTAAAGCGGCGCGAAGAGGAAAAACGCCAGGGCGAGCACACCGGCTGCGGCTGCGGGCATCCAGAGCAGGGCATAGGATTCGGACCGGGACGCCCAGACCGCTGCGAGGGCGCAGCAGGCGGTGAGAACGCCGTCCCGGAAAAACGCTTCTTTCGGCATGGCGGCGCCGCCGATGAGCACGAGGAGGGCGGCGATCAGCAGTGCGAGCAGGTCTCCGAGAAAGGCGGGCGAGGTGGGCAGAACACGGCGCAGTCCACCCGCGGCCCAGGCGCTGAGCAGGGTCGTCAGGGCGGCATACACGCCGATCCGGAGGCCGTCCCGGGTGGTATAAGGAAAGAGGCGGCGTTCCCGCAGTCCCCAAAGCGCCAGAAACAAGGCGGCCAGAAAGAGGCCGGAGAGCCCCGGCCGGCCGGAGGCCGAAAAGCCGAAGCTGCTGCTGAGCCCGTCGAACAGCCGGACGCCGAACAGAGTGCCGGAAGCGAGGCATTCTCTCGCCAGCCCCAGCGTGAGACCGCCGAGAGCAAACAGCCAGAGCCTTCCGGGAGAAAAGGCGGGCCGCCCTTCCGCAACGCGGGCCGCGGCTGGGCCGCAAAAGAGCAAGACGGCGAAAAACAGCCCATCCGCCCCCATTTCGGCACGCCACTCCGGCATGTATGCCGCCATGAACAGCTGCAGGCAGAGACCCAGGGTGCCGGTCAGCAGGAAAGAAGCGCCGGCCGGAAGGGAACCGAGTAGTTTGCGCAGAAGGGCGAGCAGCGCGGCGGCGAGTACCACCACAGCCGCGATATCCACGGTATACAGCAGCGCAGCGCGTCCGCTGACGAAGGCGGCCGCCGCGAGGGCGATCAAAACGGCACCGCCCGGAACGACGGCCGGATCGGCGGAAGCTCCGGAAGCCGGAACCGGAGACACGGCGCGTTCTTTAGCGGCCATCAGGCAGCCCCCCCGATGCTCTGCACGAAGCGGTATGCCTCGTTGGCGGCCTTGACAACAGCCTTCGAGGACACGGTCGCGCCGGAGACGGCGTCCACCGCACCCGTGCCGCCCGAGGTGCCCGCATCGGCTCCTGCTTGGCCCAGGGCCGAAACCGCCAGCTGAATAAAGGAGGAAATATCCACGGATACGCCCGCGTACGCATCGGTTTTGCCGGTTTCCTCGTTGTAAGTCAGCTTGGCCGGATCCTGTGAAGCGATGAGGGCATCTTCCATGGTCTTGGCCTGCTCGTGCCAGCGGGGGCCGTTCGGCGTCATGACGTAGGTTCCAGCTTCCGAATCCTGCTTCTTGGTGCCGCCGCCCTCTTTTTGGGCATCCCAATTGACCGCCGTGATTTGACCATTCTGAACGGTCAGTTCGACGAAATACCGGTAGCCGTTGTCGTAGCTTTCTTCCTCGGCCCGATAGCTGCCGTCCTTCAGACGGGCGGCGGTCTGCCCCGATTCATCGATACCGGTGTAACCGTTTACGGCGGCGGGCGCGGCGAGCGAATCAAACTGGCGGTAGAACGTCTCTTCGGTGACACGAGCGCCGTACCCCTCGGTTTCCTGATGGCTGCCGATCCGCAGCCCGAGAAACCGGGCTCCGTCGGATGAGAGGGCCACATGCACCTCTAGCGGACCGCCGTATCCCTTGACGGAGGTGGTCACGGCAAAGCCGAGGGTGCGGCCGTCCTTATCCTCCGCCCGGTACGCTTCCTTGACGGCGGTGTGGTTTTTGGCGTCCAGGGCGACGAACCGGTCGGCGTCGAGTATGCCGGAGAAGGCCTTGCGCACGGCCTCGGTTTCCTGCTTTTCGATGACGGTGCGGGTGAGCGCATCGGCTCCCCACAGCAGGCCCACGGATACCGCGGCCACGATCAGCAGATTGAGTAGGGATTTGAAAATGTTGTTCACGAGATCTCCCTGTCCTTTCTAAAAAAGCAATTTATGAATTTTCCACCGGCCGGATGCCGAAAAGGAGAGATTTGAGGCCGTACACACGGGGTCTGGTCAGATATTCGAGCAGTGGAACTGTGAGATTCATCAGCAGGATGGCGAAGCAGACACCCTCGGGATAGGGGCCCCAGATGCGGAGGACGGCGGTCAGGGCGCCGACGCCGCCCGCGAACAGGAGCTCACCGAGAAAGGTCGTGGGTTTGGTAGTGAAATCCGTCACCATATAAAACGCGCCGAGCATCAGGCCGCCGGAGAGGAGGCCGGCGACGACGTTGCCGGTAAACAGGCCGTAGTCTCCTCCGAACACCCAGGTCACGGCCGCGAATACACCGAGGCAGGTCATGGGGACCCGCAGGCGGATCGCGCCTCGGAGATAGAGATAGACGCCGCCGACCAGCAGAAGGAGCACCGAGGTTTCTCCCATGCTGCCGTTTTCGGTCCCCACCAGCATGGGCAGCCATTCCGCCGGACCTCCCGGCGTGCCGATGCCGGAAAGGGGCGTGGCGGAGGAAACCGCGTCGGGCCGCGCATAGCCGGACAGCAGGGTCGGGAAGGCGACGAGAAGGAGGCCCCTGGCCGCCATGGCGGGGTTGAAGAGATTATGACCAATACCGCCGAACGCCTCTTTCACGACGGCGATTGCGAACACAGCGGCCGCCGCCGCGGCCCACAAGGGGGTGCCGACCGGCAGGGACAGGGCGAGCAGAGCGCCCGTAACAAGGGCGCTGCCGTCGAATTCGCCGCCTTTGCGCACCATCAGGCAGAGCCACTGTGCGACAGCGGCCGCCGCCATGGTAACCGTGAGCAGCAGCAGGGCGCGGGTGCCGAATACATAAACCGCCGCGATGGCGGACGGGACGAGGGCGATGAGCACGTCGAGCATGATGGCGGAGGTGGTGCGGCCCCGTCGAATGTGGGGGGCCGACTGGGTCAGAGCAGGCTTCAAAATCCGTCACTCCTTTGGTGAAGCGGGTGTATTGATCGCCGCGCAACGGCGGCTCCGGGGGTTTATTTAGGCTTGTTTTTGGCGGCCATCTGGCGGCGCAGAGTGTTGCGGGATAGGGTGACCCGGGTGGCGAGATACCGCCTGGCCGGGCAGACGAACGAGCAGCTGCCGCAGGAGATGCACTGTACGGCGCCGTAATCCGCGCAGACGGCCATTTTGCCCGCGATGACGGCCGCGTCGATGGCAAAAGGCATCAGGCGGGAGGGACAGACCCTCGCGCAGGCTCCGCAGCGGATGCAGTTCTGTTCCTCAAAGGATTGAGGCGGAAGCACCACGAGTCCCGCGCTGCCTTTGGTGACCGGAACATCCGCGGAATCGAGCAGCCGCCCGGTCATGGGCCCCCCGGCGATCAGGCGGCGGGGCGCGCCTTTTTCCCAGAAGGGCGGGGGCAGATTGCCGGAGGATTTTTCCCCGCCCGCGGCTTTCAGCAGATCGGAAAACAGGGTGCCGATCGGCACGAACAGGTTCACGGGCTGTGCAACTTCCCCTGCGACCGTCACCGCGCGATGGGTCAAGACGATGCCGAGAGCGGCGTCCCCCATCGCCGCGGCAGTGGAGACGTTCGAGACCACCACCCCCACATCGGCGGGAAGTCCGCCCATGGGCACTTCTCTTCCGAGCACCGCCTGGATGAGCTGGCGTTCGCCGCCCTGCGGATACCGGGTGGGGAGGGAGACAATCTTCACTTTTGACCCCGCCGCCCGGGTCAGCCGCTCGATCGCATCCGGCTTGTTCTGCTCCACGCAGATCAGGATCTCACCCGTATTGACGCCGGCCGCCCGGCCGAGGGCGAGTGCGCCCTCGATCACCCGGTCGGTCCGTTCGAGCATGATGCGGTGGTCGCAGGTCAGATACGGTTCGCACTCGCAGCCGTTGACGAGCACCGTGTTGACGGGTTTGCCGCTGTATTTTTTATAGGTGGGAAAACCCGCGCCGCCCATGCCGATCAAGCCGGCCTCCCGCATCCGTTCGATCCATTTTTTCTGCGGTTCGTGAATGGTCAGCTCGGGAAGCAGGGGAGCGGGGGCGTTGCGGCGGTCGTTTTCGATCACTACCGCCGTCACCTCATCACCATCGGCCGTCAGACGGGGTTCGACGGCCAGAACGGTTCCGGATACTCCCGCATGGATCGGCGGGGAAAAATCGTCCCGGCTGCGTCCGACGACATCCCCCACCAGCACCCGGTCGCCGGGGGATACGGCCGGCTCGCATTCCCCGCCGAAACCCTGGCGCATCGATAGAACCAGGATGGCAGGGGAATATTCCTCAAGGGGCCGGGAGGCGGCAGGCGCCTTCTGCTCGACCCGGGCGGGGAATACGACCCCGCCGAAAAAGGAGTGGCTCATAGGTTAATTCCTGTCCTTTCTTAGATGACATACGGCGTTCAGACGGACCGCAGCGGAAAATTCGCGGTTTTGCGGACCGATCCGTCCATCAGTACAAAGAGGCTTTCAGTACCCGGAAGTGTCTGCGCCGTGTTCCAGGCCGTTTCAAAGGGCTGCGCGAACAGGGCGGTGGAGAGAAAATCCGCCCGGGCGGCG
>ENA-UOIZ01002775-UOIZ01002775.1-human-gut-metagenome-genome-assembly--contig:-P88-NODE-2775-length-11592-cov-7.032764_pt1 | contig 11592 bp, 12 predicted proteins | sample MGYA00242336_ERZ723883 | MGnify/ENA metagenome assembly ERZ723883 | reverse complement strand
GCATGAAATTCATGAATACCGGACGCATACGCAACTTCGGAATAGAGTGCGAAACCGAACTGCGATTCTCGCCGGCATGGACATTATCTGCCAATTACAGTTGGCTGGACATGAAATATCCGGTCGTCGCGGCACCCGAACACAAATTGTTCTGCGGCATAAATTTTGCGAAAAAACGGTGGAGCGTATCTACCGGCGTACTTTATGTACGAGGGCTTTATACGCAAACCGACCCGATAAAGAGAGAGAATTTCGTATTATGGAACGCCGATATTAATTTCCGTGCAGCCAAATGGATAGAAATATTTGTCCGCGGAGAGAATCTGTTGGCTCAACGCTACGAAATAAACGCAGGCTATCCGATGCCGAAAGCGACCGTATTCGGAGGATTGAACTTTCACTTTTAAAAATTAAAAGAATATGAACACAACCACTGTCAAACTTCATTCGTTGGGCTACTCGCAGGCAAAAACCTACACGACAGCCGCACTTTTCATTCTCGGCAACATCGCTTTTCCGCAACTCTGCCACCTTATCCCGCAGGGAGGCGCGACGCTGCTACCGATCTACTTTTTCACGCTGCTCGGTGCATACAAGTACGGTTGGCGCGTAGGTCTGCTCACAGCAATCGTTTCGCCGCTGGCAAACAGCGCGCTTTTCGGCATGCCTGCCGTTGCCGCAGTACCGGCAATCATGGTAAAATCGATTCTGCTCGCCGTTATCGCAGGTATGATCGCTTCTCGCAGCAAAAAAGTATCGATTCTCCTGCTCGCAACGGCGGTTCTATCCGCTCAGGTAATCGGAACGGCAGCAGAATGGCTCGGATCGGGTTCGTTCTTCGATGCAATGCAGGATTTCCGCATCGGTATCCCTGGTATGTTGTTGCAGGTATTCGGATGCTGGGCGATTCTGAAATACGCACTCAAAAAATAGACTGACAATGGACAAAAAACTCGGACTGGGATGTATGCGCCTGCCGCTTACGAACCCCGATGACGTTTCGTCGATAAACATCGCCGAACTCTCGCGAATGGTCGATCTGCTGATCGAAAACGGATTCACCTATTTCGACACCGCCTACACCTACCATGACGGACACTGCGAAGCGGCATTGCGTAAAGCGCTCGTAGAGCGTTATCCGCGCAACGCATACTCTCTCACCGACAAACTGCCTACGCTTCTTCTCGAAAGCGAAGAACAACAAGAACGCATCTTCGCCGAACAACTCGAACGTTGCGGAGTGGAGTATTTCGACCGTTATCTGGTACATTGCGCAACCGCAGCGTTCTACGAAAAGGCGGAACGCTTCCGCAGTTTCGAGTTCGCAATACGCAAAAAACGTGAAGGACTGGCACGCATGATCGGCTTCTCGTATCACGATTCGCCGGAACTGCTCGACACCATCCTCACCCGCTATCCCGAAATCGATTTCGTACAGTTGCAAATAAGTTACATCGACTGGGAACACACTCCTATTCAGGCTCGCCGCTGCCACGAGATCGCCCGACGACACGGAAAACCGATCGTCGTGATGTGTCCGCTCAAAGGCGGAATGCTCGCTGACGTTCCGTCGACAGTAGAAAGGCTGTTCAAGGCGTATGCGCCCGATGCTACGCCTGCTTCGTGGGCGATACGCTACGCCGCGAGTCCGGAAGGCGTTACGACCGTACTCAGCGGCATGTCGTCGGTGAAGCAGGTAAAAGAGGCAATCGCTTACATGCGCGATTTCAAACCGCTGAACGACGAAGAAAAAGAGATAGTGGACGAAGCGACAGACATCATTTGTCGCACTACGCCTATCCAATGTACCTCGTGCGGTTATTGCGTACCGTCATGTCCTTCGAACATTCCGATTTTCGAGTATCTGCATCTTTACAATGTAAGAATCGAGACAGGAATCTCGGGATCGGGCGACACCGACCGCGCCTACCGATCGTTCTCCGACGAAAACTACGGCAAGGCATCCGACTGCATCGACTGCAAGCAGTGCGAAGGTTCGTGTCCTCAGCATCTGTCGATCTCATCATGGATCGCCAAGGTAGCCGACATGTTCGAATCCGCCGAATGCGGTAAGAAAGCGGCACAAGTCTGAAACTAAAATCGGGTATGCAGACGCATACCCGATTTCCGAATCGCAATCGACGGTCGTATTACGAAACCTTTATGACCGAACGTCCGAGCCATACCAGCAACAGACCGAGAGCGAAACTCAATCCGGCATAAAGTCCGAAATAAAGCCATTGTTTTTGTTGCAGAAGCAGATACATGTCGTCGGCAAGCGACGAAAAAGTCGTAAAACCTCCGCAGAAACCGGTGATGAGGAATACGTTCATCTGAGGCGAGATCATCTGCGTTTTCTCCGCCATTCCGAAGAAAATGCCGATTACGAAACTGCCGATCATGTTCACGGCGAATGTTCCCCAAGGAAATGCCGACACGAACAGCAGATGACAAAGTTTTCCGGTCAGGAATCGCAGGCACGTTCCGACGAATCCGCCCAGACCGGCGATAATCATTGCTTTCAACATAAGTGATATATTTTTAATTGATACGTCTTTACGTTTCCCAAATTCGATGCCAATGGCATATAATTTGACTGCATGACGTAAACAAAAATAAAAACATTCCAGAATATGCATTTGACACCAAGAGAAATCGACAAGTTGATGCTCCTTTCGCTCGGCATGATTGCCGAACGTCGCAAAGAAAAAGGACTTAAACTGAATTATCCGGAAGCGGTAGCCTACATCACGTCCACTGCGATCGAAGGTGCACGCGAAGGCAAAACCGTAGAAGAGGTCATGAAAGACGCTGCATCCGTACTGACCAAAAAGGATGTCATGGAGGGAGTAGCCGACATGATAACGCTGTTGCAAGTCGAAGCGGTATTCACCGACGGCTCGCGACTGGTGAGCATCCATCACCCTATCAAGTAATTCAAAAAGACATACCGTTATGAACAAGACAAATTCCGCATCCGATGCCAAAAAGACATCGCAGCAGAGCCTGTATCCGAACAAAAAGGGATTCGCTCCATCCAAGCACGTCGCGGTCGGGGGAGTAATCCTCGACAGTACACCGATAGAATACAACAACGGACGTAAAACCGTAAAACTGACAGTTCGCAACCGTGGCGACCGCCCTATTCAGGTCGGCTCCCACTTCCATTTCTTCGAGGTGAACCGTTATCTCGAATTCGACCGCGACGCAGCATTCGGCTGCCATCTCAACATTCCGGCAACGACGGCTATACGTTTCGAACCGGGCGACCAGAAAGACGTGGAAGTGGTAGCATATGCAGGCAAACGACGCGTGATAGGCTTCAACGGACTCGTCGACGGATACACGGGCGACGAAGACGCACCTACCTATTTTCCGGCACGTTTGCGCGCACTGCGCAAAGTTCGCCACGCAGGTTTCATGATCGCCGGCGAGGACGTAAAGAAAAACATAGGCGAACCTGCCGTCAAATCCGCACCGACCTCGCATACGGCGAACGACTCGACGAACGACAACGCATCGCAAAAGAATAAAAACGATAAAAAATAGAATATATGGCAACAATTTCACGTCAGGAATACAACAACCTTTTCGGTCCTACCGTAGGCGACAAGATCCGCCTTGGCAATACAGACCTTTACGTGGAGATCGAGAAGGATCTGCGCGAATACGGCGACGAAGTGGTTTACGGCGGCGGCAAGACCATCCGCGACGGTATGGGACTCGCCAATACGATGACCTCCAAGGAGGGTTCACTCGATCTTGTAATCACCAACGTAACTATAATCGATCCGATATTGGGCGTAGTCAAAGCGGACGTCGGCATCAAGGACGGCAAGATCGCCGGAATCGGCAAGGCAGGCAACCCCAACATCATGAACGGAGTACATCCCGACCTCATTACGGGTGCGGCGACCGATGCCATTTCGGGAGAACACCTTATCCTTACGGCAGCCGGAATAGACGGACACGTCCACATGATCGCTCCTCAACAGGCATACGCAGCATTGAGCAACGGCATTACCACCGTATTCGGAGGCGGCATAGGTCCGACTGATGGCAGTAACGGTACTACTATCACGTCGGGTCGCTGGAACATCGAACGCATTCTGAAATCGTTCGAGAACATCCCCGTCAATGTAGGTCTGCTCGCCAAGGGAAACTGTTCGGGCGAACAGGCGTTGTCGGAACAGATCGAAGCGGGCGCCTGCGGATTCAAGGTACACGAGGACTGGGGCTCCACTCCGGCTGCGATACGTGCGGCACTCGGTGTAGCCGACCGCTACGACGTGCAGGTCGCAATCCACACCGATACTCTGAACGAAGGAGGATACGTCGAAGATACGATTGCTGCAATGGACGGTCGTACGATCCACACCTACCACACCGAAGGTGCCGGCGGCGGACATGCACCCGACCTGCTGAAAGTCGCTTCGATGCCTTACGTACTGCCGTCGTCCACCAACCCTACCCTGCCTTTCGGTATCAACTCGCAGGCGGAGTTGTTCGACATGATCGTCGTATGCCACAACCTCAACCCTCAGATTCCGTCCGACGTTGCATTCGCCGAAAGCCGCGTACGCCCAGAAACGCAGGCAGCCGAGAGCGTTCTCCACGACCTCGGAGTATTGTCGATGGTTTCGTCCGACTCGCAGGCAATGGGACGTATCGGAGAGTCGTTCATGCGAACATTCCAGACAGCATCGTTCATGAAGAATGCGGTAGGCAAACTCGCCGAGGACGCCGACGGCAACGACAACTTCCGAGTATTGCGTTATTTGGCGAAAGTAACGATCAATCCGGCGATAACATTCGGTGTTTCCGACTACATAGGTTCCGTCGAGAAAGGCAAAATCGCCGACCTCGTTCTGTGGGAGCCGCAATTTTTCGGTGCGAAACCCAAGATGGTCATCAAGGGAGGAATCATCAGTTGGTCGAATATGGGCGACCCGAACGCATCGTTGCCGACCCCGCAGCCGTGCTATTACCGTCCGATGTTCGGTGCATTCGGTCAGGCATTGCCCGAATCATGCATCTCGTTCGTATCGAACGCCGCATGCTGCAACGGAATCAAGGAGCGTCTGTGCCTCGACCGTATGGTCAAGCCGGTGCGTCGCACACGACAATTAACCAAATACGACATGGTACTCAACGGCGGCACGCCGCAAATCGATGTCAATCCCGAAACATTCGAAGTTCTGGTGAACAGTGTCCGTGCATACGTCAAACCGGCGAAAGAGGTGTCGCTCGGACAACTCTACTGGTTCGGATAGAAAACCTACATCCTTTTTAACGACTTTAAGGACATTAGCGACTTTAAAGTCCTTAAAGTCGTTATCTCACACCGACAAAAACAGAAGATAAACAGATGAAAATTTACACGGAAATAATCGGCAACATCCATTCTCCCGAATGGAAGGTAAGCGCCGACGGCTTCGACACCGAATATGTCGATCTCGACCAATGGACGGCGCAGAAAAGTCGTTTCGTCATAAAAAGCGACCGCAATACGGAATATGCCGTCGCACTTAAACGTCATACCCAACTTCTCGACGGCGACATAATAGAGTATCTGCCGGAAAGTCGAAAGATAGTCGTGGTACGCATCAATCTCAACAGTGTTCTCGTCGCAGATCTCGGAGCATTGAAAAACGATACCCCCGAAAACATAATGCGCGTAGCCGTAGAACTCGGACATGCCATAGGCAATCAGCATTGGCCTGCCGTAATAAAAGGATCCAAGGTATATGTACCGCTGACAGTAGACCGCAAGGTCATGGACAGCGTCATGCGCACTCATCATCTCGAAGGTGTCGAATACTCTTTCCAGCCGGGTTCGGAGGTGATACCGTACCTCGCTCCGCACGAAATACGCCGACTGTTCGGCGGCACGGGTCCCGACAGCAGCACACACCACCATCATCATCACGAACATCACAAACACGCATGCGCAGAATAATCCGCAACGAAACCGACATCAGCGCAACGACGCTCATGCGTCTGCTCGAATTTACCGATTCGGCATTGCCCGTCGGTACATTCTCGTTTTCCAACGGACTCGAAACGGCAGCCGAAACGGGTTTGGTTCGCGATGCGGCAACACTCGAAGCCTACGCACGCACCATGACCCGTCAGGCGGCATTCACCGACGGAATATCGGCGCTGCATGCATTCCGAAGTTATGCAGCAGGAGACTTTCTCGGCATTCTCGAAGCGGACAGGCAGGCGATAATCTGCAAAATGAACGCCGAAGCACGTCTGATGACATGCCGCATGGGCAAGAAACTGGCGGAACTGTCGAAACGCATCTTCGACGATGAGATTCGCGACCGATGGCTGGCGTATATCGCTGACGGAAATACGGCAGGCACCTATCCCGCAGCACAAGGCATAGTCTTCGCCGCATGCGGAATTTCGGAAAAAGGATTATTCTGTTCGCACCAGTACGGAGTACTCAACATGATACTCGGTGCTGCTCTTCGCTGTGTCCGCGTATCGCACTACGATACGCAGCGCATTCTGTTCCGACTGAGCGATGAAATCGACACACTGTACGACGAAATCCGCGATGCCGATTTCGAAGACATACACGCCTTCAATCCGCAGGCGGACATATTCGCGTCGCTCCACGAAAAAGGCGAAAAAAGATTATTCATGAATTAGAAACCGTTTATTAAAACCGTACAAAAATGAACAACACTTGCAGAATAGGAATCGGAGGACCCGTCGGATCGGGCAAGACCGCATTGATCGAGGCTATCACGCCGCGTCTTCTGGACATGGGATACAAAGTACTGGTAATCACGAACGATGTGGTTACGACCGAGGATGCGAAACACGTCCGCAAAATGCTCAAAGGCATACTCGTAGAGGAGCGCATAATCGGAGTCGAAACCGGTGCGTGTCCCCACACCGCAGTACGCGAAGACCCGTCGATGAACATAGCCGCCGTCGAGGAGATGGAGGCTCGTTTTCCTGACGGCGACGTGGTGCTTATCGAATCCGGCGGCGACAATCTGACGCTGACTTTCAGTCCAGCGCTGGTAGATTTCTTCATCTACGTAATCGATGTCGCCGCGGGCGACAAGATACCGCGCAAAGACGGTCCGGGAATCTCGCAATCCGACATTCTCGTAATCAACAAGACCGACCTCGCTCCATACGTCCACGCCGACCTCGAAGTGATGAGGCGCGACTCGGAGATCATGCGTCCGGAGAAACCGTTCGTATTCACCAACTGCATGACCGGAGAGGGAATCGAGGAACTGATAGATCTGATACGTAAAATGGCTCTTTTCGACATCGAACTTCGGGACGAAAAGGCTGCCGAAACAACAGCCGCTGCACGATGAACTTCACCGACGTCAAAGAGATGCGTCCCTATCTCGACGAGCCGAAAGCAATGCCAGTCGGAACCGCCGGCAAAGTCGGTTACCTGCACATGGGTTTCGAACTGGACGACGACGGACGGTCGATCATGCGCGAATGGGAGCGGCATGCGCCATTGATCGTACAGCAGGAACTCTACTTCGACGAAGAGATTCCCGAGATGCCATGCGTCTACATACTGTCGTCTGGAGGTCCCAATGTTGACGGCGACCGCTACGAACAGAGTTTCGTCGTACGACGCAATGCATTCGCACACATTTCGACCGGTGCGGCGACAAAACTCGCCGAGATGCGCTATAACTTTTCGGGGCTGATGCAGAAAATCGAACTCGAAGACGGAGCATATCTCGAATACATTCCCGAACAGATCATCCCTTGCCGCCACACGCGATTCATCGCCGACACGACGATACGCATAGCACCGACGGCAACGTTGTTCTACTCGGAAATCTACATGAGCGGTCGCAAATATTTCGGCGATGGAGAACGATTCGCCTACGACATCCTCTCTGTCTGCACTCGTGCGGAGCGTCCCGACGGCAAGCCGCTGTTCCGCGAAAAGTTCATAGTGCGGCCGGAACTGCATTCGCCCGAAACACTGGGTATAATGGACGACTACGACGTGTTCGCAAACGTGATAGTGCTGACACCGCCCGACATAGCCGACGCCATCTACGAACTGACGCCGGCATTCATCGACAAACAAAGACGGATTGCCGCCGGAATAACCAGGCTGCCCGAAGGCTGCGGATTGTCGTACAAGGTATTGGGCGACGAATCCGATCCGGTGAAACGGGTTGTCAGGGATTTCTGCTCGACGGTGCGTCGCGCCGTCAAAGGAAAGCCTGTCTTCGGAGAGTTCCCATGGCGATAAAACCACTGAAATTCAAAATAAAAAATTATGGCAAACAATTCAATCGCACAACCGGACAAGACCGACGGTCGGTTCGGATTTATCGGAGCGCTGTTTCGCGGTGCGGGACAGGTTATGTTCCAGAACAGTGCATGGACGGGACTTCTGTTCATGATCGGAATCTTCTACGGTGCCTACCATGAAGGAATGGGTATCGTAGCATGGGGAGCGGTACTCGGGCTGGCTGTATCGACCCTCACCGGCTATCTCCTCGGATTGCCGGCAAAAGACGGACGCGAGGGACTTTGGGGATTCAACGGAATACTCGTCGGATGCGCTTTCCCTACATTCATGGGCAACACGGGCTGGATGTGGCTGGCACTGATTCTTTGCGCCGCACTGACGACATGGGTGCGCACGGGCTTCAACAACGTAATGAAACCGTGGAAAGTCAATTCGTTCACCTTCCCGTTCGTATTCTGCACGTGGTTGTTCCTGCTCGCAGCAAGAGCCATGCACGGTATTCCGCCAACACACATGTCCGATCCTGCGCTTCCGGAGGCATTCGCTTCGGGTGAGAGCGTAAGATTCCTCGCTCTGATAATATATTGGTTGAAAGGAATCGCACAGGTATTCCTCATCGATTCGTGGGTAACCGGACTGCTGTTCCTTATCGGACTGTTTTTCGGAAGTCGTTGGGCGGCATTATGGGCAGCGATCGGCTCGGCGCTCGCGCTTCTTGTCGCAATACTTTTCGGAGCATCCGGCTCGGATATAGCAAACGGTCTCTACGGATTCAGTCCGGTTCTTACGGCAATTGCACTGGCGACGGTATTCTACAAGCCATCTTTCCGTTCGGCGATATGGGCATTGCTCGGAATCTGCGTTACGGTATTCATCCAAGCCGGAATGAACGTAATGGTAAGCCCGCTCGGAATCGCGACGCTGACCGCTCCGTTCTGCATCGCTACTTGGCTGTTCCTGCTGCCGCTCATCAAGTTCGACAACGAAAAAGAACCGGATCACTCGAACTGGTACGCAGACAACAAGACTCACCTCAGCCACCGAATGTCGAAATAACGCCCCGTACAACACCAAACGAGGCTGTGCATCGATTGCACAGCCTCGTTTTATTTGTCCTTAATGACTTTAAGACGAAGCAGATACCCGTTACACGATTATTGCGGTGCGTCAGAACGGGTAAGACGCAAGACGTTGAGATTTTTGGCGAGGGAGTTTACTCGTCGTAAATGACCGAGCCGAAATATTGAAAACAACGCCGCAGATTGCCCGTTATCACGCACCGCCGACCTTGCGTCCGAGAACCGCCGTTACGAGCGCACCGACCAGCAATATTCCGATCGTTACCGACATCGTAAGCGTCAAGCCGCCGGCTTTCAGCAGAACCGGCATGAACAGCACGCCGATTATTCCGCCCAATTTACCTAATGCGGCAGATATTCCGGCACCTGCACCACGGTCTTCCACCGGATATATCTGTGCCGGAAGGATAAATGTTATAAGATGCGGTCCGGCATTGAGGAACAGTTCGAACACCATGAATCCCGCTATCGCCGCCCAAATATGCCAATGCAGTTCGTATGCCGTCAGCAACATGGCAAGTCCGGCTGCGCCGAGAATGAATCCCCAGGTCTGCATACGCACATGACTGAATCGGTTCATATACCGCAATCCGAGCGCGAAACCGAACAGTACGAACAAGTTTATGTAAACGGTCTTCTCCACCGAATCTACTATATGCGCAAATCCTCCGTCCGACGATTCGATGCCGAGAGCCATAACGAGCATCGGCAGGAATACGCCGATTCCGTACACACCCACACCTTCACAAGCCCACGGAATACCGCTGAAAACGATTTTCTTTCCGTTACCGTTACGGAATATGTCCTTCCACGACGGCTTGGCGGATTCGGGTGCATCCGCCGTCTTCGGCTCTCTGATCATGACATCGGAACCGAGAAAATACCTGACGGCATGTTCCGCCTCATCCCTGCGTCCGTGGGCAAGCAGCCAACTCGGGCTTTGAAAAAACCTTACGCGCGTAAGCAGCATGACAATCGCCAGCAGCGAAATAAGCAGGAACAATCCGTTCCACATTTCGGGATTTTGCCAACGGTGCAGCAGCGAAAGACAGGCAAGAGCGATAACGATGTTTCCCAATGCCGAAAAAGATTTTGCGATGCCTACCATAGTCAATTTCCAGCGGTCAGGCATTATTTCGGAGATATAGTCCGAATCGAGACTGTATCCGCCGCCTATTCCGAGTCCCATGAAGAACAGCGAGATTACGAGTCCATGGATGCTGTCCGACCAAAAAGCGACCAGCGACGCGACCAGAATCAATGTCGGGCAGAAACGAAAAAAGAATAGATATCCTTTCTTGTCGCTCAATCCGCCGAAAATCAGCGAACCGACCATGATTCCGACGAGGCTCGTACATGCGATACCGCCCTGGGCGAACGACGAGAGTTCGGGATGTCCGATGATTTGCAACATCGGTACGACGATACCGATCAGCGTCGCCAGCGCACCGCCCGTCATCTGACCGAACGACGCTACGATCAAGACGCGCAAATGCCCCCACCGCAGCGGCATCGTAGCCATATCGAGCGGTTTCCCGTCCTTGTTGGCACCCATGTGCAGCAATTTCGACCGCAATTTGTTCCATTGTTCCGTCGCCCACAAAATACCGATGCCGACGCATACTCCTACCGCCGATTCGAAGAAACGCAGAAAACAGTTCATAGCAGGATTTACATCGGGATTCATTTGCGACACGAGCATTATGATAAGCAGTGTTACCGTCGCTATATGCCCGTTGTTGTAGATATTGAGCAGCATGAACAGCATTTCGAGTACGAATACCGTCATAAGCATTCCGGCTACCGTAAACGGCAGAAACGCCAGATAGAGATAGGCGACCAATGCGCCGATGAACGTACCGAGGACACGTGTCCAGCCGAACGAAAGAGAGTCTTTGTAACCCGGACGTTGAAGCACGACGACGACAGAAGTGCAGGCGAGCATCGCGCCCATCCATCGCGAAGCGGAGTGCATAGGACCCGTAACATACATTCCGACCAAATATGCAAGCAGGATTCCGATACACATAACGATAAGTACGAACGGTTGCACACGAGCGATCGCGGCATTCATCGCAGTACGGATAGATTGTCGAAAGTTTTCCATAATCGAGATTTTATCGCGCTTACGACAATAAGCGCGCCGAAATCCGCGAATACGGAGACGGATGCTATTATTAACGCCCTTAATAGGCTGCTATCTTTTTCAGTTTACGTGTGCTTTTTTGCACAATCATTCCGCAAATG
>ENA-UOIZ01002755-UOIZ01002755.1-human-gut-metagenome-genome-assembly--contig:-P88-NODE-2755-length-11628-cov-6.001383_pt1 | contig 11628 bp, 9 predicted proteins | sample MGYA00242336_ERZ723883 | MGnify/ENA metagenome assembly ERZ723883 | reverse complement strand
GCATCTCCTCTTCGGTCAGCGAGACGTAGGCTACCCCGAACTCGTCGTCGGTAACCATCGTGTGGTTGACGATTTATCCCAGCAGCCGCATCCGGCCCTCGGAAAAATTATTGTATACCGAGCTGTTGACGTAAGGTACGTTGACCCCCTTGTCGATCAGCACGGCGACGGCCCGGAACAGGTCCGAGGTCAGGCTGCTGAACGAGAAATTGCCCGTGTCGGTCATGATGCCCACGTACAGCGACTCGGCCATCGCCTGATCGATCGCATCGGTCCCGGCCAGCGCTTCGAGCAACTGGTATACGATGTAGGATGTCGAGCAGGCGTGCGTGTCCGAGAACTGGACGGCATAACCGTCCACCGGCGGATGCAGGTGATGATCGATCAGTACGCGGACGGCCGTCGTGTTGGCCGTTACCGTGTCGGTTACCCGGTCGAGCCGGTTGATCTGGTTGAAGTCCATGCAGAAGATCACGTCGGCCTCGCCGATGAAGCGGGCCATCGCGCCGTCGTGATCCTCCTTGAATACTCCGATGTGTCCGATGTCGGTCATCCATTCGAGGAAATACGGGTAGCGGTTCGGCGCGATGCAACATGTCGTGTGCCCCAGCCGCTCCAGATAAGAGCGCCAGGCCAGCGCGGCTCCGATCGTGTCTCCGTCGGGATTCGTATGCGACAGCAAAGCGATCTTCTTGGGCGCTCCGCCTATGATTTGTCTCAGCAGATTCAGTTTCTCTTCGGTTATGCTCATCCTTAATTTTCTTTTCGATGTCGTTTAATTCTGCGCTTCGTTTCCCGCGATCGCGCCCTGCACTCGGTTCAAATGCGAAGGAGCGTCGGCTACGGGGCCGAACGGTCCGGCGGACGAGCCGGCGGCTGCCTTCGAGGCGGCGCTCTCGCTTCCGACGATCTCGGCCAGCGCTTGGCTCAGCAGGTATTCCTCGGGATCTCCCAGTTCGTGCATCTGGTCCTGATTCGCGTCGTCGTTCAGATAGATGTCGGGCATGAATCCTGCCGCATAGTCCGTCCAATGCTCTTTGTTGAGCAGTTGGAGCGTGATCGGGTGCAGCGTCAGGGCATACGTATCCGAGCGGATTTCGTACGAGCCCACGTTCTTGCCTTCGGTCCGGGTGCCGATCAGCCGCAGGGGCATGTAAGGCTTCAGCGCGCTGATCAGCAGCTCGCTGGCCGATGCCGTCCACGGGCCGGTCAGCACGTAGAGCCTTTGCAGGTCGACGGTCGCTCCGCCGACCTCGTTCCGGCCCAGAAATTTCAGCTCGGTTTCCTGCCCCGTATTATACCGATAGTAACAAAAACTCTCGCCGAGACGGCTCTCGCCCGCGATCAGGCTGCTGAGCAGCTGACAGCACGAAATATAGCCGCCCGGATTGTATCGCAGATCGAGCACCAGCTCGTCGATCCGGTTGCGCGCGAATTCCGCGAAGACCGCTTTCAGCGCTTCGTCGTAGGCGTGGTCGCCGGCCGACGGGCCCTGCGGCCCGGTATCGAAGGAAGTGTAGGCCAGATAGCCGATCCGGTGCGCGCCGCGCACGATGACCGTATCGGTTAGAACCGGGTTGTAGGCGACCGGCTCGGCTGCATCTACGACGACCTCTTTTTCCCATGTGACATCGTAAACGAGGCCCGGTACGGAGTAGGCTATGCGTTGTACGAGCATGCGGGTCTGTCCGCCGCGGACCAGTACATTCGTCGATCCGAAGGAAATGTCGTTCCCGTTCACCTGCCTGATCCAGTCTCCCCGGCGGATGCCCGCCCGGTCTGCCGGAGAGCCCTCGACCACGTACATGACGCGGGCCGCGCCGTAGCTCTCGTTGTCGGGATAGGTATACAGCTTGAACTCGATGCCGTAGGAGTCGCCGCCGAAACTGGCCGCTTTCGACGTATTGCCGCGCTCCATCGTCGAGTAGAAATAGTCGCGCCCCTCGGTATGTTTGCCGTCGTTGTCGTCGGGCGACGACGAGAGCAGGCTGAGGAAGAAACTTTCGCAGCTCTGTTCGTAAGACTGGGTCGTGATCCGAAGCCGGGCGATGTGGTCGTTGTAGAGGTACTGATCCTTCATCTGGGAATGGATCCAGCGGTTGGCCGCCGCATCGGCATGCTTGCCCGGCGCGGGCAGCGAATCCTCGGCCGGTCCTTTGGCGCAGCCGGCGATCCCTACCGCCCAGATCGCGACCCACAGCGTTTGACGAATGTTCATGGTAAGCGGTTCGGTTGAAGACCGGAACAGGGTTCGGTCGCGGTTACTCTACAAAGGTAAGCAATTTATTGCGATTGGCGCTGCGGCCGGCTATTTTTTGCCTCGGACCGCGCGAAGTAGCGACACCACGGTTTCAGTCCGCATGCCTCGCAGTGCGGCTTGCGGGCCGTGCAGACGTAGCGGCCGTGCAGGATCAGCCAGTGGTGGGCCGCAGGCAGGTCCTCGGCGGGTATTCGTGCCGTGAGCTGCATTTCGGTCTGCAGCGGCGTTTTCGCGCCGGTGGTGAGTCCCAGCCGGTCCGATACGCGGAATACGTGCGTGTCGACGGGCATGGCCGACTGATGGAACGCGACGATCGCGACGACGTTGGCCGTCTTGCGCCCGACTCCGGGCAGACGCTGCAGCTGGTCGATGTCGGAGGGGACCTGGCCGCCGAACTCCGATACGAGCATTCGAGCCATGCCGCTGAGGTTCTTGGCCTTGTTGTTCGGGTAAGAGATGCTCTTGATGTAGGGGTATATCTCCTCGGGGTCGGCCTCGGCCATGTGCTGCGGAGTGGGGAAGCGGTCGAACAGAGCCGGCGTGGTCATGTTCACCCGCTTGTCGGTGCATTGGGCCGACAGGATCACGGCGACCAGCAATTGGTAGGGATTGTCGTACCGGAGCTCGCTCTCGGCCGAGGGCATGTGCTGCCGGAACCAGTCCAGAATGTGGGCGTAACGTTCTTCTATGCGCATAATGTCCGGATTTTGAAGTTTAAACGGGCGCAGGCCCGGTTTCGGTATGCGGGTGAGCGTTTCGTTCAGATGATTTTTTCGAGGATCGGAACCAGTACGGCCGTGGCGACGCCCATCAGGCCGATCGCCAGTCCGCTGATCGCTCCCTCGACGGCGCCGAGTTCCATTGCGCGGGCCGTGCCCATCGCGTGCGCGGCCGCTCCCATCGCCAGTCCCTTGGCGATCCGGCTCTCGACGCCTACTTTGCGCAGAACCCAAGGTCCTACGATGCCGCCGAATACGCCGACGACGATCACGACGACGGACGTCAGTGCCGGAATGCCGCCCGAGTTGGCCGACAGCGACAGCGCGATGGCCGTCGTGACCGATTTGGGCTCGAGCGACGCGACGACGGCCGGCTCGGCTCCCATCCAGCGCGCGATCAGCGCGACGCTCAGGATGCCGACGGCGCTGCCCGTGACGATCGCGATGACGATCGAGATCACGTTGCCTCGAATGTTGTAGATCTGATCGTGCAGCACGTAGCCGAGCGCGACGACCGACAGGCCGAGCAGGAAGTCGATGATCTGCGTCTGGCGCATGTAGTGTTCGTAGGGCATGCCGGTCAGCTTGACGAACGCGATCAGCGCGGCTACCGACACGAGGATCGGATGCAGCAGCGCGCAGTTGACCCGGCGGCGCAACTGCACCGCGCCCAGATAGACGCCTACGGTCAGCGTCAGCAGAAAAATCTGCGAATAGATGATCTCGTTCATCGCTTCTCCTCCCGTCTGCGTTTGGACTCGAGTTTCTGTTCGACGAGGCCGACCGCCGCGATCACGAGCACCGTGCTGACGAGCGAGGCGACGATGATGGCCGTCATGTAGCGGCTCAGCAGCGTGTAGGACGTGATCAGTCCTACGCCGACCGGGATGAAAAACAACATCATGTGATCGATCAGAAACGTCGAGACCTTTTTCACGTGTCCGGGCCGGACCCACTTGAGCGACAGCGCGCCGAAAAGCAGAATCATCCCGATCACGCTTCCCGGGATGAAGTTGTCGAGCAGAGCCGATACGAGACAGCCCAGCAGATAGAACAGCAAGATCAAAAACAGTCCGTACATAATGGTTAACGGTTATCTATAAATCGGTCGTTTCGAGTCATCCGTTTCGTATCGCCGCTCGGCGGCGGCCGTTTCGCGCGCAGGATTTCCCCTCCGCCCGCCGTTCCCCCGAGGACCCGGCCGTGCCCGCTTTGTCGGGAGTCCCGGAGCCGTTCGGCCGAACTCGGGTTTTTCTCCGGTTTCCTTTCGGTCTTTCTCCGCTTTTCCGTACAGCCTCAGCGGTGGTACCCCGCTTTGTTTCGGACCTGCCTCGGAAGCCTCGGAGCATCCGGAGGGGAGACGGACGGTTCGGCTTCGTTTCCCGGTTCCCTCTTTCCTCCCGTCCCGAAATGCCTCGCCGCGCTTATTTTTTCAGCACCGTCAGCTTGGCGAACTTGCGCAGCAGCGTCTTGCGTCCCGCGCCGCCGAACTCGACGGTGATCTTCTGGTCGCCCGACCACTCTTCGACGGCCGTGACCGTGCCGACGCCGAACTTGGCATGCTCGACGAGCATCCCCTCGGCATAGTCGCCGTCGAACGGCACGGCTGCCGCACGCTCCGCTCCGCCGGTTTCTGCGGCCGGACGGCTGCCCATGCTGCGGAAGCGCCCTCCCGGCGCCGGTACGGGCCGGGGCGTCGGGCGCTCCTGCGTCTTGGGCGGATTGTACGTGCGGGTCTCTCCGCCGTATGCGTCCGGCCGCTGCCCGTAACCGCCGGGGCGCCGTCCGTATTCTCCGCGCTGCGTTTCGGCGTTCCGTCCGCGTTCGGCGAAGCGGGTCCGGACCTGCCTCTGCGGCGTCGGGTCCTCGTTCTGACCGCCCTCGCCGAGGTCGAATTGCAGGTCGAGGTATTTCGGATCGATTTCGCTCAGAAAACGGCTCGGTCGGCAGAAAGTCATCTCGCCCCACTTGAAGCGCGACTCGGCGAACGACAGTACGGCGCTGCGCTTGGCTCGCGTCAGCGCGACGTAGAACAGCCTGCGCTCCTCCTCGAGTCCCTCGGGCGTGCCGAGGCTCATCATGCTCGGGAACAGGTTCTCCTCCAGCCCGGCCACGTAGACGTGCTCGAACTCGAGCCCTTTGGCGCCGTGGACCGTCATCAGCGTCACGCGGTCGCGGTCTTCGGACTTCTCGTTGTCCATGTCCGTCAGCAGCGCGATGTTCTGCAGCCACTCGTCGATCGTCACGTGCGACGTGCCGGTCTCCCCTTCGCCTTTCTCGCTCGCGGCGATCTGGCGCTGCTCGTCGGTATAGGCGCGGATCGAATTGAGCAACTCCTCGATGTTTTCGAGCGCGCTGACCGCTTCGGGCACCTGCTGCATCTTGTAGGTTCCCAGAATGCCCGACCGGGTGGCGATTTCGAGCCCCAGATCGTAAGCCTCGGCCGTCGCGCGCATGGCCGACAGGTCGGCGATCATGCCGGCGAACTCCTTGATCTTCTTCGCCGCCGCACCCTTGAGTTCCATGCTTTCGGGCGTCATCGTGCTGGCCGCTTCCCACAGGCTCGTTCCGGCCGCTTGGGCGGCTGCGGCGATCCGGCCGACCGTCACGTCGCCGATCCCGCGCGAGGGCGTGTTGACGATGCGGCGGAACGCCTCGTCGTCCTTCGGGTTGACGACCAGCCGCACGTAGGCGAGCAGGTCCTTGATCTCCTTGCGCTGATAGAACGACACGCCGCCGTATATCTTGTAGGGTATGTTCCGGTTGCGCAGCGCCTCCTCCAGCGCCCGCGACTGCGCGTTGGTGCGATACAGCACGGCCGTCTCGCTGTAGGGCACGCCTCCGCCGCGCACGGCGGCGTACAGGTCCGAGGCGATCAGCGAAGCTTCCTCCTTGTCGGTGTAGGCCTTGATGACCTTGATCTTCTCGCCCTGATCGCCCGACGAGAACGACTTCTTGCGGATCTGCTTCGTGTTCTTCTCGATGATGCTGTTCGCGGCGTTCACGATGTTCTGCGTCGAGCGGTAGTTCTGCTCGAGCTTGAAGACCTTCGCGTCGGGGAAGTCGTTCTGGAAGCGCAGGATGTTCTCGATCTTCGCGCCCCGGAACGAATAGATGCTCTGCGCGTCGTCGCCCACGACGCAGACGTTCGCATGGTTCTGGGCCAGGCGGCGGATGATCGCGTACTGCGCGAAGTTCGTGTCCTGATACTCGTCGACCAGAATGTAGCCGAACTGGTTCTGGTATTTTTCCAGCGCGTCGGGGAAGTCCCGGAACAGGATATTGACGTTCAGCAGCAGGTCGTCGAAGTCCATCGCCCCGTTTTCGCGGCATTTGCGAGCATAGAGCTTGTAGATGTCCAGAAACTGGGGCCGCCTCCGCTCGCGGTCTTCGGCCTGCAGGGAGGCGTTCGCCTCGTAGGCGGAAGGCGTGATCAGGTTGTTCTTGGCCAGCGAGATGCGGGCCGCGATGTCGCCGGGCTTGTAGGTTTCGTCGCTCAGGTTCAGCTCTCGGATCGCGGTCTTGACCATGTTCTTCGCGTCGGACGAGTCGTAGATCGTGTACGAGCGGGGGTATCCGAGCCGGTCGGACTCGTCCCGGAGAATGCGGGCGAAGATCGAGTGAAAAGTCCCCATCCACAGCCCGCGCGTCATCGCGGGGGAGAGCAGTTGCCCGATCCGCTCGCGCATCTCCCGCGCTGCCTTGTTCGTGAAGGTCAGCGCCAGCACCGACTGCGGCGGTACGCCCTGCTCGAGCATGTAGGCGATGCGGCAGGTGAGCACCCGGGTCTTTCCCGAGCCGGCCCCGGCCACGATCAGCGAGGGGAAGCGGTAGTTGACGACGGCCTCGCGCTGCACGTCGTTGAGCTTTTCGATGTATTCGGACACTTCGCTACGTCTTATGATACGGCCGCAAAGGTAGCGAATTGTAACCGAAATCGGATAGGACGGCGTCTTCTCCGGCGAAGTTTTCCGGGTACGGCCGCCTCCGCCGGGCCGATATTTTCCCTGCCCGGGGACGGAAATTGAATTTTTTACAATAAATTTGCGACTCAGCCGTTTAAAAAGCGCTTCGCCTCTTTCGGGAGGCGCCCAATGTGCGGAGAAACGTAACTTATCATCGAAATATGAGCGAGGTAATCAACATCAAGGAACTCAACGAGCGGATCGAGCGCGAGAGCGTCTTCATCGACACGCTGAATCTGGAAATGGGCAAGGTGATCGTCGGGCAGAAGCATTTGGTCGACACGCTGCTGATCGGGCTGCTGTCGAACGGGCATATTTTGCTCGAGGGCGTTCCGGGACTGGCCAAGACGCTGGCCATCACGACGCTGGCTCAGGCCGTCGACGCCCGTTTCAGCCGGATTCAGTTCACGCCCGACCTGCTGCCGGCCGACTTGCTCGGTACGCTGATATACAGTCAGAAGACCGAGGAGTTCTCGGTCAGAAAAGGACCGATTTTCGCGAACTTCATTCTCGCCGACGAGATCAACCGCTCGCCCGCGAAAGTGCAGAGCGCGCTGCTCGAGGCGATGCAGGAACGGCAGGTCACTCTGGGCGACACGACCTACCGGCTTCCCGAGCCGTTTCTGGTGCTCGCTACGCAGAACCCGCTCGAGCAGGAGGGCACTTACCCGCTGCCCGAGGCGCAGGTCGACCGTTTCATGCTCAAGGCGCGTATCACCTATCCCAAAAAGCAGGAGGAGCGCGACATCATGCGTCTGAATCTGGCCGGCGGCGGGCTGCCGAAGCCCAACCGGGTGATTTCGCCCGAGGACATCGTGAAGGCCCGCGAGGTGGTGAGCGACGTCTACATGGACGAGAAGATCGAGAAGTACATCGTCGACATCATCTTCGCCACGCGCGAGCCGTCCGAGTACAAGTTGCCGAATCTCGTTTCGCTGATCGCCTACGGCGGATCGCCCCGCGCGAGCATCTCGCTGGCGAAGGCGGCCAAGAGCTACGCGTTCATCAAGCGGCGCGGCTACGTGATTCCCGAGGACGTGCGGGCCGTCTGCCACGACGTGCTGCGCCACCGCATCGGTCTCACGTACGAAGCCGAGGCCGAGAACATCACTTCGGAGGAGATCATTACCGAGATACTGAACAACGTGGAGGTACCTTAGTCTGAACGGAGGATCGAGAGATGACGGACAGAGCGACGGAAAGCAGCAGCGAGATCCTGCGGCAGGTGCGGCGGATCGAGATCAAGACGCGCGGGCTGAGCAACGACATTTTCGCGGGCAAGTACCACAGCGCCTTCAAGGGCCGGGGCATGGCCTTCAGCGAGGTGCGCGAGTACCGCATGGGCGACGATGTCCGCGACATCGACTGGAACGTGACCGCCCGCAGCATGAAACCTCATATCAAGGTCTACGAGGAGGAACGCGAACTGACGATGATGCTGCTGGTGGACGTCAGCGGTTCGCGCATGTTCGGTACGACCGACCGTCTCAAGAAAAATACGATCACCGAAATCGCCGCCGTGCTGGCTTTCTCGGCCGCGCAGAACAACGACAAGGTAGGGTGCATCTTTTTCAGCGACAGGGTCGAGAAGTTCATTCCGCCGAAAAAAGGACGCTCGCATGTGCTGACGATCATCAAGGAGCTGATAGGGTTCCGCCCCGAGAGCGGAGGGACCGACCTCGCGGAAGGGCTGCGCTGCCTGACCAACGTTCTTAAGAAGCGCTCGACGGCGTTCGTGCTGTCCGATTTTCTCGATACGACGGGCGACCGGGCCGATTTCGAGGATGCGCTGAAGATCGCTTCCGGCAAGCACGATCTGGTCGGCATCCGGGTTTACGACCGGCGCGAGGCCGAGATGCCCGACGTGGGGATCGTCGAGCTGCGCGATGCCGAAACCGGCGAGCGGGTGTGGGTCGACACGTCGTCCAAGGCCGTGCGCGACCATTACGCGTCGAGCTGGCGGCACACCGAGTCGGTCGTCGAGGCGGCGCTGCGGCGCAGCCGGGTCGACAGCGTGGCGGTCGCTACCGGCGAGGATTACGTCGCTTCGCTGATGAAGCTTTTCAGACGGCGGTAGCGTCCGTCCGATTTCTGTTTTTGAAAAACGTTACGCGAGTTTATGCTGCATATGCTTAAAATAGGAGCTCTCGCCGCGCTGACGCTCGGCGCTGCCGCCGTCCGGGCGGCCGATCCGGTCGTCTCGGCCCGTTTCTCGGCCGACTCGGTAATGATCGGCGACCAGTTCAGTCTGGACATACGGGTGGACAAGGACGTGATGGAGGTCGTCGACTTTCCCGTGTTCAACGGCTTTCTGAGCGATTCGGCCGACATCGAGATTCTGGCCGAGAGTCCCGTGGACACGCTGAAAGCCGAAGGAAGGCGGATCACTCTCGGCAAGAGCTATCTGCTGGCCGGTTTCGACGAGGGACGCTACCGCATGGGACGCTTCCCCGTGCTGCGGGTCGATAAGAACCTGATCGACACGGTCTGGTCGCGCGATTCGCTGGCGATCGATATTCATACGCTGCCGGTCGATACGCTGACGCAAACGATCCACGACGTGAAGCCCCCGCTGCGGACGCCTTTGCGTTTCGCCGAGATACGGGGATGGCTGATACTGGGCTGGCTGGCGGCTGTGGCCGTCATTGCGGCCGTATTGCTCGTTCGGCGCCGGATGGAGCTTCGGGCCCTTCCCGGCGGCCGGCGGCCCGGCGAGCCGCCCCATGTGTGCGCGATCCGTCAGCTCGAGACGCTGCACAACCAGAAGCTGTGGCAGAGCGGTAAGCAGAAACAGTATTATACGGGCATTACCGACATTTTGCGTCGCTACATAGGCGACCGCTATCGCGTCAAAGCGATGGAGCTGACCTCGCAGGAGATTCTCGACGAGATGGAGCGGCAGCGGTTGAGCGGCGAGGCCGCCGACCGGCTGAAGAACATCCTGCTGACGGCCGATTTCGTCAAGTTCGCCAAGTTCGTCGCCGATGCCGAGCGGAACGAGGAAGTGTACAGCGATGCCTACTATTTCGTCGAACAGACCAAGGAGACGGAAGTAGAGCACACGCCGGCCGAGCTGGAGCCGGTGCAAAAGCAGGAGGAGGTGAAGCCATGATACGAAGAACGATTTTGACCGTATTGCTGCTCGTCTTCTGCGGCGCGGCTGCGGCTCAGAAATATCCCGAGCGCCGCGCGATCCGCTCGGGCAACCGGCAGTACGAGAAGGGGGCCTATCCCGAGGCCGAAACGGCCTATCGACGGGCTTTGGAGAAGACGCCCGACTCGCCCGAGGCGACGTTCAATCTGTCCGATGCGCTCTATAAGCAGGAACGTTACGACGAGGCGGGCAAGCTCGCCGCCTCCGCCGCGCAGCAGCTGGCAGCCGACCCGTCCCGGCGCGAGGAAGCCGCTCAGGCATTTTTCAATCAGGGAAACGCGCTGTTCAAGCAGCGCAAGTTGCAGGAAGCCCTCGAGGCTTACAAAAATTCGCTGAAGCTGAACCCCGGCGATATGGAGGCCAAGTTCAACTACGCCTACACGAAGAAGCTGCTCGATCGGGATCAGAACAACCAGAACGATCAGAATAACCAGAATAACCAGAACGATCAGAATAATCAAAACAATCAGGATAATCGGGATAATCAGAATAACCAAAACGACCGGAACGACCAGAACGACCGGAAGAACGATAGCGATCGGAACAACCGAAACGACGACCCGAATCGGGACCCGAACAAGGACCCGAACCGGAATCCGGACGGCGATCCGAACGATCCGAACGATCCGAGCGACAAGCCCCGTCCGGATTCGGGCGAGCAGCCGCAAGACGGCGGCATGAGCCGCGAGGAGGCCGAACGTCTGCTCGATGCCGTGCAGGGCAGCGAGGACAAGACCAAGGAGAAGGTCGACGCGAAGAAGGCGAAAGTCGTCGGACGGTCGGGCAAGAACTGGTAGTTCGGCCGGGGGGAACCTGTTCCGTGCGACAGAAAAAGGACGCTTTCTCTGAGGACGAAATATCGGGACGGGACGGAGCCGCTTCGGACTCGGGCGGGCGTTTCCCGCAGGGCGCTCGGCGGAGCGGAAAGTCCGGAAAAGGCAGAACCGCTGTCGGGAAAAACGGATAGTAATGAACGGGAATAAATCGGAAAGTAAGTGGATATAGTGAGATTTGCCAATCCGAAGCTGCTGTGGCTGCTGACGCTGGTCGTCCCGATGACGGCCTATTACGTTTACCGTTTGCGGCAGGGGCGCGCGACGATGCGCATCTCGACCGTGTCGGGGCTTCGGGGCGTGCCGCGCGGAGCGCGCTATTATCTGAGGCATATGCCTTTCGTGTTGCGCTGCGGAGCCGTTGCGCTGTTGGTCGTTGCGCTGGCCCGTCCGCAGAGTTCCCAGAGCGATTCGAGTCGGACGACCGAGGGAATCGACATCGTGCTGTCGCTCGACATTTCGGGCAGCATGCTCGCCCGCGATTTCCAGCCCGACCGGATTTCGGCCGCCAAGGAGGTGGCCGCGAGTTTCATCGCCGACCGGCCGAACGACCGGATCGGTCTGGTCGTTTTCGCCGGGGAGAGTTTCACGCAAAGCCCGCTGACGACCGATAAGGCTTCGCTGCTCAATATTTTGGGCACGGTCCGCAGCGGTATGATCGACGACGGCACGGCCATAGGAAACGGGCTGGCCACGG
>ENA-UOIZ01002751-UOIZ01002751.1-human-gut-metagenome-genome-assembly--contig:-P88-NODE-2751-length-11643-cov-17.694943_pt1 | contig 11643 bp, 9 predicted proteins | sample MGYA00242336_ERZ723883 | MGnify/ENA metagenome assembly ERZ723883 | reverse complement strand
CTCGCAAATGCCCATTTTACTAGGCTTTGCGAGCTTTTGAAAATTATTCAAACTCTTCCCAAGGGAAGTATCATCAAATCAAAAATGCTGATTTTATGAGGCATTCTACCGCATCTATTTCATCAAATGTTACTCTTTTCATATCGTTTTTAAAAACTTTAGTAGCAAATTAGTTGCAATTATTCAATATTGCATCTACGAAATCCATGGCAGATATAATCTACTTTTACTACTAAAAACGAATAATCAAATGTGGTTTGCGGGTGCTTAATCGTGCCTGCTGCCACACCCACTATGAAAGGAGCTTTTCCATGAGCAATCAACACAAACATCCAACTATAAGTTTTAGAATCAGCGAAGCTGAACGCAAGCAAATCGAAGCCCGCATCCTTGCCAGCGGCATGATGAAGAAAGATTATTTTGTCCGTTCCTGCATCTATAACCGCATCTGCGTTGTCGGCAAGAAAGAAACCATATATCCTCTTGTACAGACTGTCAATGCTTTGTATCTTCAATTACTTGAAATGCATAAAGCATTTGTTGGATATTGTCAGGATCAGAATCCCGATAATCTACCTACCAGCAATGAAATCGCAGAGCTGCAGACCAGCTATAATAATATGCTCTCTGCCATCATTGACTTACTTGATGGTGCTAAATATCTTTGGGAAGGTGATGCTCACAATGAACAATAACCTTCTTTATCTGTTTGGCATGTATGAACCTGACTCAGATTCCATTGTTGTATATGCAAATGACAGTGACCCATTCATACTCAATTGCCAGAAGTGTAATTCATCTGTCATTCTTGATAATCCTAATGATATTGTATATCTTTACAGGCTTGCACAAGATGCTCCTCTGCTGTATGCAGAACTTGCTCTCAAAGCAGATGGTTTGCAAAGATATGTTGATGCTATGAATGAATTCAATTAATCCTACCTAATCTCTCTGTGTCTTAAGTTGTTCTTCGAGTTTTCTTTCGAGTTTTTCTAAAAATAACTCGAAAGAAACTCGAGACAATACAATTATTTCATAGTCTTATAATACACAAAATTCTTGACAACATTATTTACAAGTAATTTATATAACCAGCTAGACATCTATTTATAAATAATTTCCCGAATACTATCCTTGATAGGAACTGCATCATATCTATTAAATAGCACAAGATTCTTTCCTATAATTTTCTTTGTTCTTGTACATGGATATATAATTCCTTTCGATTCCAAATAACCTGCCAAAATATGAAATGATTTATATGCTTTCTCTTTTCCGGCATTATCATCTTCGTCTACTTTTTTATAAATCGTATTACATACCATCTTTAAATATGTTTTTGCAATTGCTTTCTCAATAATCGATCTATCAATTATAGTTTCATCAACATTTTTCTTGATATATCGCTTAACGCTTCTCTTTGTTGTCCCCATCTTCTTTAATTCCGCTTGGTCTGACAATGTTGAATTAACAAATAAATCTTTAACTATTTCTTGATATCTATCCAATGCCATTTCAATCTTCCATAGTTCTACGTCATTATACGATAAATCCAGGATTCTTCCCTTCTTTATCGGTTTAAAATGACAAAATGAATATTTGTTATCTTTTTCGGCTCGGTATTCTTCTAAACAGATATATTCACTAACTGATAATTCATCATTATATTTTCTTTCGCTCTCATCAAAAGACAGGTACAAATATGTTTTTCCTGGTGGATTCCATCTATTCATATTATCCCATGGGATAAATCTGCTTTCATCCCAGCCCCATTCTGAAACCACTCTACATAAAACATCACTATCACTTAATGTATGAAAAAATACATCGTCATATTGGTCTATACATTTTGAAAAAACATCGTCAAAAATATCTATAAATGCCTTATCACTATTTTCTGCGGCACATATGATATTATCCCACTGTTTTTCGATAATGTTTCTAGAATTCTCTAATCTTACATCCGATACGAATTTTTCAAAATAATATGGCTGTAAATGAACTCCCAAAAACAAAGAATATGATTTTAGACTCAATATATAATCTGTAAAATCTTGTTCCATATATTGATCTGGACCCTTATAAGCCATATCCAATTGCTTTCCACACTCATTTAGCATCTTATATAACATTACATCATTTTTACCGTACTGCCATAAATCTCTTCTAATTCTCTTGCTAATAAGAATAAGTATTGCCTTATACTCTGATGACAAGTCTTCCAATCTTTGAAGTTCACCCAATATAAGCATATTGTAATTCACGTTTTTAATTAACAAATTACCTCCTTACCTTTCGAGTTTTCTTCCGAGTTTTTTCAAAATCCACTCGAAAGAAAACTCGAAATACTAAATTCTTACATAATATGATTTATTTCCTCGCCTGCAAATATCTATCAGTTCTTCACTCCTCATTTTATCAATGACACTTCTCGCCTGCTGCTTAGTAAATCCACACATCTCCTGTATCTTAGCAGATGTTATCCGATCATTTATCTGTAAATATTCTAAAATCATATTTTTAGCCCTAATATACTGAACTGTTTTGTCTCTTGTATATTCCACGTCTGATTTTAATGCCTCATATACCTTAGCTGTGAGCATATATTCCTTGCCAACAATCTCTATCAGACCACCGTTAACCAGCTCATTGCATGACTTTTTTGTTTCATCCAACGATTTTTGGACTTTTCTTGATAGTTCTGACAACTGCTCTTTCCTGTTGTCCATTAAGTCTCTTAATATCATCATTTCAGCCAAAGGCATAATTTTACTATTCTTATCCTGTACTTCGGTAATAAACTTAACAAATTCTGTGTTATCTATTGCACCGAATATTGTCAAAGAAACTGCATCATTAAACGATCTGTATCTTGGATAAGGCTTGCCCATTGAAACCATGTCCTTAAAGATGATATCTACTCCCTGACCGGTTCTCTGAACATATTTCAAATTTTGCAGTGTCTCTGCTATCAGTTTATTCCTTGGTATAGATGGATGCGTTATAATATTATCCTCTGTAATTCCATCAAGGAATCCGCCTGGATTTTCAATAACTATTTTATCTGGATATTGTTTTACATAAACTGCTGCATTGCTCTGATAATCTCTATGAGACAACGCATTGAGAAGTGCTTCCTGAAATACTCTCTCCGGAAAATCTTCCACCTCAAGTCTGAATAATCCTACCTGAATGTTCTCTATCTTACTGTATGCTTGTACTCTCTCGGTCAACTTGTCAATAACGCTTATTAATGGCAGCTTTAAATCAAGTCTTGCATCGTATTCTTCTAAATTATCAGCTGAATAATGTAAATATATAACTTCCGCCTGCGGTAACAATCTTTGAATTGAGGTTTCTTTTCCCACAAAGAGCAGACCAGCAATAGTCAGACGTTCTACATCTCCGTCATATTTTATGAGCTGTAAGTCTCTCAAAAAATCTATATCATCCAAATCTGGTAATGTAGATTTAGAATCCCTGACTCTTAGTTTTTCCTTCAAGCTGTACACTTCTAACTTATTTACATCATCCAGAGTACTTTCGCCTATAATTCTGCCAGAAAAATCCGGATTCTGCGCAGAAGAATAAAAATTGCTCAACTCATCCGGATATGCAGGTTTTGAATTCTTACCTAATCGCTTCAGGCATCTGCCATCTGTAGTTGTATATGTCTTTCCATCTGCTTTAACTGATATTGCAATAACGAGTTTTCCTTGATACTCGAAGTCTGATATTTCTGTAAATAATGGTGGCACAGTTCTATCATAAATTCCCTCAATAATACGCTGACCATTATAATTCCTATCACAACCAGTAACTTCAATCGGGTTATCTTCTACTCCAAAATAAACTGTTCCTCCCTTAGTATTTGCAAATGCAATTAATTCATCAACAGCAAGAGAAATAATTTCTTTCATATTTCTTGCATTTATCCAAGACTTAAATTCAACTGTATCAGTTTCCTCTTTATCTAATATTTCTTTAAATTCTTCTTCGGTCATTAGTGTTACACCTTCTTTCCTAATAAGCTTTCATATCTAATCTGGCAATAAATATTCTTTCGTAATCATCTTGATTTTAAACTCATTCATCGAATTCTTCCAGTTCTACATCTTTTTCAGACGAATAAAAATGACCTCTATACTCAATTGTATTTGGGATACTTCTGTTTATATATCCATCCTGTTTTAGCGCATCAAAATAAGTTGCAATTTGTAATAGCAAATTTGTCTCTTTCTGTGACTCTGTATTATTAAATTCAACATATTTATTCACCAAAGGCTTTATAGTATTAAGTACCTGTCTCGCATGATATACATCATATGGATGACTGCTATTTAAATTATGTACATACGAAAATGCACTTCTTTCATTTGAAAAACGACTTCTTCCTTCAATTGGCTGATATAATTCATAAAACAAATTAGTTTCAACATTATTCGGGAAACCTTTTATCCCTGTATAACATTCCTTATTCATTTCCTGCATTTGCTTGTGCAAAAAACCAAACATATATTTAATGGCTGTCTTATAACACTCTTTCATCTTTTCTGTTTTATCATTATCAAAATGGACTTGAAAAGCTAATTTATACTCTTCAAACAAATATTCATGTTCTTCGCCAACTCTTCGTTGATATTCTTTATGCAAATTATCTATATATTCTATGTAATTAGCAAACGATTCCGGTTCTAAAATAGTCTCTCCCCTAAGCCTTTCTTTTTCGTTTTCTGCAAATGAATATATATGTTCTTTAATATTATCCATAAGAGAAATCCATTTATTCAGATATAGGATAAACGGCTCAACCTTAATACCAATATATTCTTCTTCTCCCCCTTCTTCCGACGGATACACAATTGCTGTCAAATCCCTCTGATCTACACATCCAATACCATCCCATACTATTCTTGAACAACAATCAAACTCTCCAGCTTTATGTACTGTTGGATGCATACTTGTGTCAGTTGGATGAACTGCACATAAGGATCTAATATACTCAAATACTTCTCCATCATTTCCATCTCCGTATGCAAAACCCGAAAAACAATCTCGATTATCAGTGATATCTTCTGTTGATACTTCAAATATCTTTGCCAAAGTATCAATACTATGCACCACAATATACTCACAATTTAAAAACTCAATGAAGTCAAATGCATTTCTTTGATTATGTGTAGGTTTGAACTCATAATCATAATTCAAATAATCCAATACATTTTCGATTTGTTCTAATGCACAAGTAATTCTATTTCGAGCTGGAAATGTCTTGTCTATCTTTCTCTTTTCCTTTACTTTTACAATAATTTCTTTATTGTTATTCAATGCGCTCTCACAGTTTAACGCAATCCAAATATTCGTAATATCATCCTTTGAAAAAACATACTCTTTATCTTTATATTTCATAATTCCTCTAATCTGGCAATAAATATTCTTTCGTAATCCCCTTACCTTTAAGTTCATTCATTATTGCATTTTTTAATTTAGCTGGAATAATAATCTTAACTAAAGAATGCCCTCCATCTAATTCTCTAGGTGCTACTACATCGTGCGGACAAAATATATTTTGTCCTGCATTCATACTTGTCCGCATTTTGTCAATTGGTGTTTCAAATTTCACTCCACACACATATAAGCACCCTTTTTGTCTTTGTATTCTAATATTAGTCTTCTGCTGTCTTCTTGGTTGCATTATCATAAAACCATGATCTAAAAAAGATATCAATTCTGCATAAAATTCATCTGTATAACTGTACCTATCTTTCAATTCTGGGTATTTGCCAAAAAGTTCTTCTGCAAATTCTTGAATGCTAAGTTTATCTTTTTGAATATTGACAAGCTCACATTGTATTATAGTTCTCACCCATTTTGAATCATATGGTGAATATGACCATAAAAATACTGCTCCATCTTTATCCATACTATCACAACAAGCAAAATACAAAGCAATATTTATATCTGTTGTAAAATCTATTAATCTTGTTGCCTGTATATAATGTTGCTCATATGCCATTACCTCAAACAGCAAGTCCCCTCTTTCTGATATTCTCTCATCAACATCTTTATTCCGACATATACTCGGTATTATTTTCCACGAAGAATCGCTCTGTCCACGATAAAAAGCTTGTAAATATGTATATTCATCCCCAATATCTCCCCTGCCTTGCCTAGGTAATTTATAAAATGAATTATAATCATTTGCAGCTTTATAAATCTGTTTTATGTCTTCAACTAAAATCTCCTGATAATCATGTTTTTCAATAAACTCTGTCATATATACCGATTCAGCTCCAACTTCCTATTCTACTAAAGTTCTTTAACAATCCTCATAAACTCCTCATATGAATAAGCACCATTATATCCAGGATTCTTTGTTTCAAACACCATATAATACTTATACATTCTTCCAGCCATCTCTGCCCACTTTGCTCCGATTTCGGCTTTTTCTTTGGATTCAGAGTTTTCAAGCTGATCACCTTTAGTTTCTATCAGTAAAAGTTTACCGCTTTCTGTTCTCACCATAAGATCCGGATATGCGTTTACAGCACCATTTATGGCAAATCCTTTTCTTGCCATATTTCTATGCCACCATTTAATATTGTTTAATGAGGATAATTCCATGACAACCTTTCTTTCATATTCGGTATCAAACTTTTCCTCTTCGTTATATAATGATTTTGGTATTGATGCTATTGTTTCTGTCGGGCTGATTTCTTTCGGTAGCTTATATGACGACTGGCAAGAAATTTTGTCTTGTTCCACCCACTCAAAAAACATTTTCTTTGCATATTCATTTAAAAGCGAATTAACTTTTTTATTAATTTTCAGGACATAGATACCTGGTGTCTGTTCCATATCTGTTAATTGATCCTCTGTAAGATTCTGAATAATCCTGTCTACATATACCTCCAAATCTCTATCATTTATCGCATTATTCTTTGATAATTTCTTTATTATCATATCCTTACACAGACGCATTTTTCTATCTGACGGCTGTTCATCAAACCACTGTTTTACATTCTGACTATCAAAGCCCTGCAACTTCCATGCTTTTGGCATTGCATCTGAATCATCAATATCAATTCTTGCAATTTCTGAATCTATGCTGTCAAAATCAATTACCGTATCCTTATCTAATAATGAAAATCCCGCATACAAATTTTCTTTCGTTAATACCTGATGCTCATGTTCAGAAAACAGAGAACGTCCTGTTTCTATCATAAACTGCGGTATTTCTATCTGTCCTGCTTCACTAGCATATAACTGATTTACTTTGTAATGCTTCATCTTATTTCCAACCTCTGGTGGCACTGGCAGATATTCTTCTGTTTCCTCAAAGTCTTGCCAATATAATTCATTCTGTGTTTTTGCATGGTCAAGCATATCTGTTACCACATCATTAACCTCAGATTGACTCTGTGATTCCATATTATCATTATTTACGAATGGTGATATTTGTTCCCTCACAAAGTCTATATTTAAAGGATCTATCTCATCCGACACATTATTTGTATCATCAGTTACATCATTATCTAACTTTAACTCTGTCTGTATATTACCAGCTTGTTCTACTGAAAATTCAGTATCCTGTTCCACATAATCGTCTATACGATAATCTTTACTCGTAAAGCCAGCCGCATTAAGTCCTGCTACAACCTTGTCAAGTGTTGCATAAAAGGCATTTGATGATGTAATAACATACGAAAGATTTAATACTTCTCTTTCGTTCTTTCTCGTATTAGGAAGTCTGAGAATTCTTCCTAAAATCTGTTCTACATCTATGCTTGATGTTCTATTTGCGACTGTTGCCAATATATATGCAAATGGACAATCCCATCCTTCCTTTAATGCATTAACAGTAATGATATATCTGATACTACAGTCCTTGCTGCTTAAATCTATATTTTTTAACTCATCCCTATCCGCAGTCTTTATTGCAATTTCAGATTCTGGTATCCCCATATCAATAAGAGTATGCTTTATCTTATCATAGGTTGTACTGTCATCATTGGTTCTAGGCTGAGCCTGAAATAAAACAATTGGTCTGATATATCTGCCACCATTTTTCTGTTCTTCAACCGCTTCATTTTCTAATTTTCTTCTTAATGAAATTGCAGATACAAAAACATCTTCCTGTGATTTTCTGTTATAAACAATTACAGGTAATTTAACCATATTTTCTGCTTTAAGCTGTCTTGCATCTACAAACGAGATAATATTACTTCCATTTTTCGGTGTAGCTGTCAAATCAAGTACAAATGAAGGATTGAAATTCTGTAACATTTCTTTACTGAGCTTACTTGTAGCATGATGACTCTCATCAACAATAACAACTGGATTCAATTTACGGATAACTTGTATCAAAGCTGTTTCATCCGTATCTTCCAACAACGAACCACTATCCTGTTTAAATCTCACAAATGGCAACAAACTACCATTCTCTTGATACGCTTTTCTTCCATCCTTTTTGCTCGTCCGAAATGAATCATAGCTCAATACAAATACTGATAAATTATCACTAACTGAAGTCGGATTAAAATTCTGTCCATTTAACAATTGCTGCTTAGAATAAATCTCGACCTTATTACCAAAATCAACATCTATTTTCTTCCTATAATCATGATTCTTATCCGTTAATGTTCTATATGTCTGAGTAAGTATTGCATCTGATGGAACGAGCCATACTACTGCTTTAGGATGTATATGTGGCATAGAATCAAATATTGGCTTAATTGAATTTGCCGCTAGAAATGTTTTTCCACCACCTGTTGGAACTTTAAAGCACACCTGTGGAACACCTGCTAATTCCGTTTTGTATGGCGGCATTCCATCTATCCCCACATTCACTCCTTTTTCATTCCATAAGGTGCTGTATGCTGAACTTATACTCTGCTTCTCTATAAGCAGCTCTAAAAATCGTTCTAAATCACTTATAACCTGTATCTGATAATTTTTAAGTTCCATACCTTGTCCTTTCTAGATATGCTCAATATCTCTTGGTATTTTCTTAAATGTAATATTCCACTTCTGTAAATCAATATCTGATAATGCACAAGAATCTGCATATATAATATATGACTGGTTCTTTACATTTACCGTTGCCAAAAAAGAATAGTCAAGTATTGTAGCCTTGTCCTTTTCATAATAAAAATAATATGCTGTATCATTATGAGAGCCAAGATAATATTTTTCCTGTTCGTTCTCAGCATACTCAAGCCCATTGGTTTCTGTGTACCAGATATATTTTCTAATTTCAGCTGTAGCTATATCATTGTTGATAGTTCCATCCTGCAAAAACAATGGACTTCCTAATTCATAATATGAGAAGTTACCACCTGTTCCATCTACTGCATTCTTTCCTTCCCCATAACCATCAATCACTCTTTTTACACGTTCGGCTGTTATTGTGTCAGCATAATCTCCCATCTCAACCAGAATAAATTTACGATTGCCACCATCTTTTTTATTCATGTTTAAAACAGCATGAGCTGTTGTACCTGAGCCTGCAAAAGAATCTAATATAATGTCATCTTTTCGGCAATAAAAACTAATTAAATATATTACCAACTCAACCGGTTTAGGGAAATCAAATTTCACACCCATTTTTGCCAACTCTGTACTCATATTTTGTGTGCTACCTAAGTTCTGTAAAAGCGAGAGAACATGACTAGCATCTCCTCTTTTTTTTATCATTTCGATATTTCCAGTTTTTGTAATTTCAAACACTGTATCTTGTCCCTTGGTATCCTTAACTGGGTTAAACCCATTATTAATATACTTCATTAATATGTTCTTTGACGACCAACCGCTTTCAACTTCTACCTCATTAATTAAACGTCCGCCTTCTATAATTGCATCTGCTCCATAATATGGAAATTTATCTTTCCTCGATTTTATTATCAAATCACTGACCGAGCACGGAAAACCTATTGGTAGCTTTATTGTTGACATAGGATTTTTAGGTCCGTTCTTGACAACAGTATTTCTCACTTCTTCATTATATATTTTACTATTTTCAGAAGCACTTGGATCTATTGCCTGAGGAAGTCCAACCTCATCAGCATTCTTTATATAACACAAAATATACTCATGAACATTCTTTATCTTCGCCTGATTATCAAAGTTCCCATCCGATCTCCATATTAACTGTGCAACAAAATTTTTCTTCCCAAATATATCGTCACAAATTATTTTCAAATAACTACATTCATTGTCATCTATACTGATAAATACAATTCCTTTATCGGATAATAATTTATTTAATAATACTAGCCGAGGGTACATCATGCATAACCATTTATCATGTCTAGATAAATCCTCTCCTTCATCACCAACAGTCACACCTAACCACTTTTCTATCTTCGGGTCATCCACACTATCTGAATATATCCATGCCTTATTTTTTTCTGAACTCTTCCTAGTGTTATATGGAGGATCAATATAGATACATTTGATTTTCCCCTCATACTGTGGCAAAAGAGATTTTAATGCTTCTAAATTATCGCCATGTATAATCATGTTCTCACTGTGAATATCATCTTTATGCTCACCATCTTCATCATAACTATACTTGCGTTCAAGAACTTTATATGGCACATCATTATGATGATTTATTACCTTATCTTTTCCTATCCAATCCAATGTAGGCATATTTACTTGCTCCTTATCTATAATTATTGCAGTTTTTCTATTGTCTCAATTATCATTTCAGCTTTATCCGTCAACACATACTTTCCTCTTGTTTTTTGCTCGACGAAATCCTGTTTTTGTAACGCACTAAACATACTATTAATCTTCATTTTGCTACATTTCAAAGTTGTAGCTATCTGTTGTTGTGTTAATGGAATCACTTTCTCGTCTAATATTATAACTTCATTATCATGCATCAATTTCAAAAGGTCATAATAATCATTCAAAAATAATCCGATACCCATATTTTCTCCCTTAGTTGCAAATAAAAATGTATAGATAAATCATATCACATTTTTATTGTATTTTAAATATCATTTTTTTGTTATCTATTTATATTTAACAGCTAAAAGCAGAGGAATTACCTTCCTCTGCCCCTATTTCCTATCTTATCTCTTACCTTTTCTTTATCAGCATCTCTGCTAACCGTTTCATCATAAATCCTCTGAAACTCCTCATAAAGTTCATCCCCATCCAGCTTCATTCCAAGTTTTTTCATTACATCCGAGAACAGTCTTATACTTCCACTTACAGCAGCAATATCAAATCCAAATATATCTGCCTTAACAGAATTACTGACATTCTCATAACCACCAAGCTCTGATATTATCCTGACAATCCAGTCAGCTTTGTCCACAGGTTCAGTTTCTCTAATTTCCACATATTCACCTTTATCTGTTACGTCAGTAATATCTTCATCCATTCTTGCCGTATTTACATCAGACACATTACGAATATCTGGCATTACAGACGTATCATTCTGATTATTGTTAGGATTCATCACCTCAACATTTGCATCAGGCTCAACAACTACTGCCACTACTTCCTCAACCGCAGTCTTTTCTTCCATCCCCGGTATCTCAACATCCCTGTCAGCAACAATCTCCTCCTTCCCCGACACCGCATAATAAGCCGTATACAAATCTTCTTTTATAATGTCATCAGCAAGCT
>ENA-UOIZ01002748-UOIZ01002748.1-human-gut-metagenome-genome-assembly--contig:-P88-NODE-2748-length-11653-cov-32.875151_pt1 | contig 11653 bp, 9 predicted proteins | sample MGYA00242336_ERZ723883 | MGnify/ENA metagenome assembly ERZ723883 | reverse complement strand
AAGAATGAGTATAGAACAAATTATATTCAACCTTCTCAATAAGAACGCTCATACATGGGTTAGATATTGGCAACAAAAGGAGATGTCAGGTTTAACAATGCCCGGAGAATATATTGAGATAAGGACTTTTTTCTTATCAGGCATCGAACTTTCTGATTTTTTCGCAGCCGGATTCAAAATCAATAAAATACAATCTCAAAAAATAGATGCAGATGCCTATTGTGACATTCTGTTAAATAAAACCGATTAAATATGGAAATACAAGGAAAAGTTATCGCCGTACTTCCCATAAAGGATGGGGTCGGCAAAACTTCCGGCAACGAGTGGAAGAGCCGGGAGTTTGTCCTCGAGACGGAGGAAAGCAGACCGCAGAGCCTGTGCCTGCAGCTGATGAACGCCAACATCGACCGGTATGCGGTTGAAGCCGGCCAGACTGTGCATGTGAAATTTGACTGTTCCGCCCGCCAGTGGGAGAACCGGTGGTTCAATACCCTGACGGCCTGGGAGGTGACCGTCATCAAAGCAAAGGAGGCATGAGAATGAATACGGGAAAAAAGCTGTTTCTGTGTGCGGGACTGCTGGCATTCTTCCTGTCGGTATCGGCACAGTCCTACTCATTGCGTACCAATGTGATCGGTCTGGCAACGACCAACCTGAATCTGGAGGCTTCCATGACGCTGAACCGTAAATGGTCACTGCACCTGCCCGTGCAGTACAACCCGTTCAAGTTCGGCCGCAACCGGCAGTTCCGCAATTTCTATGCGGCCCCCGGAGTACGCTACTGGCTGCTGGAAAGCTACATGGGCGGATTCATCGGCATGTACGGTACGGCCGGCACCTACAGCGTGGGGAACCTGTTCGGCAACAAGTACCGCTACGAGGGGGAAGGCTACGGAGTAGGTTTAAGTATCGGGAAGGCCTACCAGATAGGCAGGCGCTGGAACCTTGAATGGGAAGCCGGTGCGGGTGCCGTATGGCTGGCTTATGACAAATATCTGTGCAAACGCTGCGGGGACCTTGTCGGACAGGAGTACGGCTGGCATTTTCTTCCGACCCGTGCAGCTCTCAATGTCGTGTATCTTTTTTAAGCGGGAAGGATGAGGACTACAAGACGTATCATACCGTTTGCACTGCTCTCGGGCCTGCTCCTTTCCTGCGGATCGGAGCACCGTCTGGCACGCGTGCGCATCTCGCAGCCCGGGGTGAGGGAGGCGACAACGGATACGGCCTGCAAGGTGCCGGAACAGATAGCATGGACAGACGACAAGGGTGAGCGGCATATCGTCACGCGGGCCGAGAAAGACAGCGTGACCGGTGAGGAGATCACTTCCGTGGAACTGTCCGAAATTACCGTTATGGCCAGAAGCAAGCAGGTGGCTGAACGCAACGGGAAGATAAACCTGGATTTTGTCGTGACGGTTCCGGGAGAATTGGTCAGCAACAAGTGGCAACTCCAGCTGGCCCCGGTGGCCTACAAGCCTTCGGATACGTTATACCTGGACAGGATCTTCCTTTCAGGGGCTGACTTTGCCAAGATGCAGAAAAGAGGCTATATGCGCTACCAGGCGTTCATCAACTCCATCATACCCGACAGCCTGTACCTGCAGAAACTGTTCGACGGGAAAGGCTACAGGAAGGCGCTGGCCGAACTGGAAGAGGAATACTTCCAGGCCTGGAAGTACGAGGTGCTGCAGAAAGAACGCTGGATTGACTGGTCGGACAAGGCCAATGCCCGGTTTGCCCTGTTCAACTGGCGTGTCGAGCAGAACCGGAGAGCCATCGCCGGCTACAATTCAATACTGGAGCATCTTCCCGCCTACTGGATGACCAGGGAGCTTGAAGGGAAATATATCCCTTCCAGATGGAGGATGTTTGCCGAAGGCGGATATAAGATCCGTACCCGAAGCATCTCCCCTGAAGATTCCGCCGCCATCACGAGGCGTTTCACCGATTACGGCAAGATGGCGGAGAACCAGAAGAGAAAGGAACAGGCCGGTGCCATGTATGACAAATATGTGCGTTTTCCGTATGAGCCGGCCCGTCTGGATACGGTCATCCGGGAAGGGAACAAGTTCGTCTATTACTACAAGCAGGAGCTCCCGGCCACGGAAAACACGAAAAGGATAGATCTGACGCTTGACGGACTGATCCTTTCCAAGGACGAGACACGTACCCCGCTTCCGCCGTCGGACACGATCACCTATTTCATATCGAGCATGGTGCAGTTCCTTGACCGGACTCCCCGCTATAAAAAGAAGATTGTCACCCGCAAGGACGAGGTAAGCCTGCGCGCATACGTGGCCTATAAGACAGGCAGTACCGAGTTCCGGGAGGAAACCGGAAACAACAGGTCGGAAATCGACAAGGTGTTCAAGGCGATACGGAGCATAAACTATACAGGAGAGTTCCTCATAGACAGCGTGCTGATGACCGCGACCTCATCTCCGGAGGGTGATGCGGGGATGAATCTGTTCCTGTCCAGGGGACGTGCGACGGAACTGAAGAAGTACCTTGCAAGACGTACGGAGGATGCGGAAGGCGTTGACACCATCTTCCGCCCTGCATGGCGGGGGGAAGACTGGGAAAGGCTGCGCGGACTTGTCGCAAAAGACGACACCCTGAGACACCGGCCGGAACTGCTCCGGATCATGGAGGAAACAAGGAATCCGGACATCCGTGAGCACGCCCTGAGAAAATATCCGGAGGATTACAGGAGAATCCGGGAAAAGCATTATCCTCTCCTGCGCGGAGTGGAATTCCTGTTCCATCTCCACCGGCGGGACATGATTCAGGACACGGTTGTGATGCCGGTCATCGACAGCACCTATATGGCTGCCGTGCGGATGATAGAGGACAGGAGGTACAAACAGGCTCTTGCCCTGCTGGACGAGCACTACCCGGCAGACTATAATACCGCTGTCTGCCTCATGTCGCTCGGCTATGACGCCCGTGCGCTTGAGATCATGCGGGAACAGCGGGACACATCAGACCGGAACTACCTGCTCGCCATCCTGTACAGCCGCCTGGGGCGCAAGGAGGATGCCGTCAAGTCATATGTCAGGTCATGCGACCAGGATGCCGGCAAGATATGGCGCGGACGGCTGGACCCCGAAATAAACACGCTTATTGAAACTTATAATTTATACAAAGATGAATATTGACAGAAAAGTACTGGTACTTGCGTCATTCCCCGCAATAATGCTCGGCGGCTGCAATTTCAATGAGGACTTCTGCATCCGGGAAGGAGAACTTGTAGCCTGGTGCGATTTCAGCGGAATAAAGGAAAAGCCGCCTGTCCCCCAGGAAAGACACGTCATCCCTTTCGGAACGGATGTGCCGTATTCCGAAGGGACAACGTTCACACAGGATACACTCCGCTGGAGCCTGCCCCAGGGGGCATACAGGTTCCTGTTCTATACGGGGAACTATGAACTGCTGGACAGGAATGACTATCATGAGACGCGTCTGTCCGTCCGGACTGACACCATTGACGGGGAGGCGCACATTTCAGAGGTACAGAAATTCTGCTGTTCCTCGGCCTTCAGTGAAAGGCTTGAATACCGGAATCCCAAACGGGTAAGGATACAGCCTGCGGCTTTTGTCCAGAAACTGAACATAAAGATTAACGTGTCCGGCAACACCGTACCGTTGTCCGGCTTGAACTGTACCCTTTCGGGAATCTCTACGGCCAGGTATCTGGCCTCCCGTGAAAGGACCGGAACCGCAAGTGCGACCGCCTCCTTCGCAAAGAAGGCCGACAATGTATGGACGGCGGGCCTTTATGTGTTCGGATTCAGTCCGGCGGCAGAGAACATTCTTGCCGTAGAGGTTCTGATGAAGGAGGAGGACTCCGTATTCAATGAACGGCAGTCAGTTGACCTGACCCCGTATCTGCGGGGATTCGACGGTGACGAGATTTCGCTGGAGCTGGACCTGCACATCGGCAGGGAACTGGAGATTGGCGGGCCGGTCATCATCCCGGACTGGGAGGACACCCCCGAAACGGAATTTCCATAAGACTATAATTATAACAAAACCAAATCAACAAGAAAAATGAAAACAAGAATTATGATTTCGGCAGCGGTAATTGCCGCCGGGATGCTGGCTTCATGCAGCAACAAGGAAATAGTGGACGAACAACCGGAAACAGACGGAGTTTCAGCCTCCGTACTGAATATTGTGCCGACAGTCGGCACGGACACGAGGGCCGGCTTCGTGCCGAAAACCGAATGGGCGGTAAATGACGCCATGGGGCTGTTCATGTACAAGGCCACCGGATGGGGGGACGCCTATCCGCGTTATGACGCGCAGAACAACAAGTCCACAAAAACAGCGGCCGGATGGAGCCAGGCAAAACCCGTCTATCTTCTTTCGGACAAGGCGACGATATGGGCGTATTACCCATACAACCAGGCCGTCGCTGACGGTACCAAAGTCCCCGTTCCCATCAATGCGGGAACCTCTGTCGACTACATGTGGGGAAAGAGCACAAACCAGGTGTCGGTCATTGAAACGGATGCCGTCATTCCCATGAAACATGCATTGTCCCAGCTCGTCATCCGTCTGAAAGTTTCTCCGGAATATCATAATGACGGCAACCTGACATCCGCGAAACTGAAATCCAAGGCGGCCAAGTTCGGAACCTCGGGGACAATGAACCTGAACGACAACGGAAGGATCATCTTCTCCCCGACATCCACGGAACTCTCATGGACTCCCAACACGACCATTCCGGCACAGGGGAACCCGTCGGTAGACTTCGCCGCCGCAATCTATCCCATGAGCCTGGCATCCGGAGAAGTCAGCATGGAGGTCGTCATCGACGGGGCAACCTATACCTATTCCATTCCCCAGATAAGCTGGGAAGCCGGAAAGAGATATATCTATTCGATAACGATGCGCTCCAATGACGCGGAAATCGGAGGCGAGAACGGACAGTCCGTAACCATCGAGCCATGGGGTTCAAGCGAATCCGACGTAACGCTTGTACCGGTCAAATAAATTACAGAACAACAGGGGACTCCGGTCCCCGTCCTAAAAAAACAATCATGGTAAAATCAATAACAACGATAATCTGCGGCTTCCTTGTCCTGCTGTCCGTATCCTCCTGCCGGAAGGAACAGGAGGAGCCATGCCCGGAAAACGGCCGTGTCACCTTTACCGTCGCCCAAACGCGTGCCACCCAGGAAGGCACGTTCGAAAAGGGAAACTCCATAGGCGTATTTGCCATCGAGCCCAAGACCGGCGTGTACTGGGCCACAAATAACAAATACACCTATGACGGCCGGGCATTCAAACCCGCAACGGAAGAGGACAACATCATTGTGACGGTGGGGACCGATCTTGACTTCTATGTATATTATCCTTTCAAGGAGGGGCAGACAGACATCACCGCCATATCCCATTCCATAGGAGACCAGCAGGAAAAGTCCGGATGGCTTTCAGCCGATTTCCTGACAGCGTCCTATACGGACGTAATACAGGACTATACGATACCGCTGCATTTCGAGCACCGGCTGTCGACCGTGGAGGTCCGGGTGGAAGGAAGCGACCGCGTGGACGGCGCCCGTATGGAAAATGTGAAATACGGCAGCCGGTTCAACCTGCTTACCGGAAAAACCGTTACGGACGAGACCAGGGGAAGCTATGCCATGTACAGGTACAGTTCCGGGAACCTCACCACGGTATTCCGGATGACCATACCCGCCCAGACCCTTACGACAACCTCCAATTACATAACCCTCACAGGAACCTCGGACATGAAGCTGCGCGGCACTTCCGACATGACCACCGAACCCGGCAGAATCCACAACTACCGGATAGATTACAAGATACGGATAACCGTCCTTGACTATCCGCAGGGTGGAAGCACCACAGGTGCGGGCCTGTACGACATGGGAAGCACCTGCACGGTCACCGCGTCCGTGAACGGCGGTTATGAGTTCGCAGGATGGTACGAGGACGGCAGGATCGTGTCGAATGACACACGGTACAGTTTCGAGGTACTGTCGGACCGTACACTCGAACCCAGGTACCGTAATTATGGCGGCTGGTCGGTCACCCTGACGGCAAATCCCTCCGTCATCGGCTGGCAGGGCGGCAGATCTTCCCTTGTGGCGGGAGCCTCACGCGGAGTGTTCGTCAACGGAGTGGCAGAAAACACACAGACGGCTGTCCCCTCCCTCAGCGGAGGAGCAGAAGGATTCCTCCTTTCAGGGAATACGGTGACAGTGTCGGAAAACCCGTCAGGCTCATCCCGGAGCTGTGTGTTTACGGCAAGTCACGGAGGAAGCTCGGCCACGGCCACAATCACCCAGGAGGGATCTCCGGTAAGCTATTATTTCAGCTATGCGGATGGCGGAACCAGCCATACCGAATATCCGGACGACTCATCGGCCGGCTCATTCATTTTGGACATAACAAGTTATAAGAAGACGGGCAACTCTACAAAAGCCCTTTCCTGGAGCGCATCCGGTGACAGCTGGATTCATGTGAACGGCTCATCGGTAAGCTATGACGAGAATCCGACAAAGGAAAGGAGGACCGGTCTTGTGACCCTCAAACAGGATGAAAGCGGCAAAACGCTGTCATTGAAAATTGTACAGCCGGGAAAGACTTCCATTGACATCGAACAATAACAAAAAATCAATTGAATGCGGTTATGAAAATAGACATATACAAACCGGTTGTCCTGTTCCTGCTACCGGCAGTCCTTGCGGGCTGCTCGGGTGAACGGGAGCCCTTCCTGCAAAGCGGGAAGGCCGGACTGAAGATAGAGAGCTGCTCCAGCCGTGGCGGAACTGACGGAAGTCCCACCCTTGTGAAAGATTTCGGAATGGTGCTGCTTGACGATACGGGCGGCGGTTATGCCGGAGCCGTAAACCCGCTGCATGTAACATACGGGGAAGGCTGGATCTTTCCGGAGGTCACACTCACGGAGACCCCCTGCAGGCTGTTCGCATTCTCCCCTTTCGCCGCCATCCCGGGAAAGGAGCTGCCCCTGAGCCTGGTCCCCCAGACCGACTACCTGGCATCCGGGGAGATACGCCTGGACTGGCAGAACCGGTCAGCGGACATAGGGATGGAACACCTGCTCTGCCTGCTGGAATTCACCATAGAGGGCAGCAGCGCGTGCACTCTGAGTGTGGAGGGTGTTCCTACAGGCGGCACTTATGACCTTGCCGGCGGCAAACTGTCGGCAGGCGAAAAAGGTACGGTCCCCTCGGAGGGGAACACCCTCCTTCTGCTGCCGGGCAAGGCGGGAAACAACAGGGTCGTGATCCGTTTTCAGGAGAACACATACGGCTGGCTGCTGCCGGCCGTCACCCTGGAGGCCGGAAAAAGATACGGATATGCATTGTCCCTGGGCAAAGAAGGGGGACTCATTCTCTCCGGTGTAAGTGTCCGTCCCTGGCAGGAAGGAGAAGACTATAACGGAACTATCAAACCTAACAAATAATAACAAAATGAGAAATTTTACAGGAAAAAAATTGTTTCTGACTGTCATGTCTGCATCATATACACTCCGGGGATTCGCCCAGGATGCCCGGGGAGCGATCAATGATGTCCTGGACAGTTTTACACTACCCGTGTTCGGCGGTTTTATGCTTGGAGGTATCATTCTGGGCCTTATCCAGCAATGGGACAATATCATCGACAAGGAGAACAGGGGCACGCGAAAGGAAGGATTTGTCGCACTGGGCTGGTATGTCGGCTTTGCATTGCTGGCCGCAGTCGTGGTGTCCGCCGTAAAGAGTGCCATTTCCGGTATCAGCCTGTCGATATGAGATACAGGATCAGAAAAGGACTGGAGAGCCCCTGCATGATACGGGGGCTTCTTTCCGGGGACTACTGGATATTCGTCGGCTGTTGTTCCGCCGCTTTCGTCCTGTTCTTCCTCGGCATCCGTGCGGGGATATCCGCAGGCAACTGGAACCTGCCGGTCCTGGTGCTCGTCATCTCGCTGCCCACCCTGCCGCTGCTTCTATACAAGCTGAAAAGAAAGGCACGGCCCCAAAAATTCAAGGACACGGGAAAAGAGATAAACATCAGTAATCTGGACATAAACAGGGTATTAACAAAAAAGGAGCATAATGAAATCAGAAGAGGCATACAGCATACTTGACATTGTCAGTGAATCGGAGGGACAGGGCGTCGTCCTGACCCGCAGCGGCAGCATATGCGTTTCTTTCGAACTCCGGGAACCGGAATGCTATTCCCTGACTCCGGAGGATATCGACAGGAGGGACGGCATGTTCCGGGAAGCCTTCAAGTTTCTCCCGGACGGCACATATGTGCACAAACAGGATGTGTTCCTCAAGGAAAGGTACTGTCCGGACATTGCCGGCGGTTCTTTCCTTGACCGGGCCGATGCGCGGCATTTCCGGGGACGACTGTATGTCAGCCATACCTGCGTCATGCACTTTGTACTTTCCGGGCTCAAAAGTCTTGAAAAGGCCTACATATCCTCGCCCCTGTCCTATAAGGAGAACCTCCATAAGGAGGACCTTGCCAGGCTCGATGAATTCCTCGAGGGGGTTGACAACGCCGTCGGCATCATCCGGAGCATGCGTGATACGGATACAGCCCCGATGTCAGGGCAGGAAATGCGGGACTTCACGGCCGGATACACCACCCTGTTCGACGCCCCGGGGGCGGTTGTGGACATACATGCCGACACGGAACTCCGCACAGGAAAGAAACGGGCACGCTGCTTCGCCGTCTGCGATGAGATCTTTCTCCCTGACGGCAGCCTGGATTCCTGTGTACGGGACGACTCCCTTCCTCCCGCCGGCTCCCTGCTGTACCATCCGATGCTGGAGCAGCTGGGGATGTACCTGCCGTACAACCACATCGTGAACCAGGTGGTTTTCTTTGAGGGGAACGGACGGCTGCGCGAACGGATCGCCCGCAATATCGACATTTATGGAAGCAATTCCGGCATGAGCAGGTCCATCAAGGTGCAGTACCAGAAACTGGACGAGCTCCAGCAGGAAATCCTTGAGGAGAACGAGACACTGGTACGCAGCTTCTTCTCGGTCTGTGTGTTCGACGAGTCGGAGGCCGAACTGGAGAAAGCCGACAAAAAGATCAGGGAGACGCTCAACCTGGCCCGCCTCCGGTATTATATCCCCGGATATGAGAACCTGGCGGCGGTGCATTTCGCCTGCGTCCCCGGCCAGATTCACCTGATGCCGCGGAAATACCTGTTCCTGACCACCCTGCCCATAGCATTGTGCTTCTTTCTCCAGTGCGGCAGTTTCAGGAATGACAGCGAGGGTATCTATGTGCATGACAGGATGTACCAGGTCCCTCTGAGAAAGGACATCTGGGATGCGGGCAAGAAGAGGGTCAACGCCCGTAACGGGATGGTCATAGCCGGAACCGGCGGCGGCAAGTCCGCCTTTACCCTGAACCTCACCCAGCAGCTCATCGAGCAGGACTATACGGTCGTGGTGGTCGAGTTCGGAAAGAGCTTCAGCCAGCTCTGCAGGCTCTATCCGGACATCTCCCTGCACGTGGACTACGACGGAAGGACGGCGCTGGGCATCAACCCCTTCGACCTGCAGGGGGAGGAACTGGACAACGGAAGCATCGAGATGCTCTCGGGAGTCGTGCAGAAATACTGGAGGCACATGTTCACAAAGGACGAGTCGGAGAAGGAGGTGGCCCTCACCCGTTTCATCCAGGATTATTACGAGAATGTCCGTGAAGGGCACAATTTCGAGAGTTTCTACAACCACGTGACGGAACATTACCCCGAGATTCTGGCAAGGAAGCACATCCCCAAAGATTATTTCTCCCTGGAGTCCTTCAGCCTGAACTGCGGCGAGTTCCTGCCCGGCAGACGCTACGAGAACGTATGCAAGGATACGGGAACGGACTTCTCGGGAAAGAAGTTCATCGTGTTCGAACTGACGCAGATCAAGCAGGACAGGTTTCTGAGCAACCTCGTGATGGGCATGATATTCACCGTCATACAGAAGAAGCTGCTCAGTGACCGGAGGAAACGGGGCGTCCTGATCTTTGACGAGTACGGCGAGACCGCGCAGATGGTCGATACGGCCACGGGAACCGGGATACACAGCTCCGTGGCCTTCTGCTATCAGAAGATCAGGAAGGAGAACGGGGCGGTGTACACCATCATCCAGAATCCCGACCAGCTGCCGGAGAACGAGCACACAAAGAACATCATAGCCAATACGGACATGCTGTTCGTGCTCCCCACCAAGGAGGTCATCTACCAGTCCGTCATAGACAGGTTCAGGCTGACCCATCCCGGACAGATAGCCCTGATGAAGTCCATGAGGAACAATTTTTCGGGACAACGGCCCTATTCGGAGTGTTTCATGCGACTGGGGGAACATTACGCCACCGTCACCCGCCTGGAGTTCTCAAGGGAGAAATTCCTTGCGTTCCAGACGGAGGGGGAGATATGGTCGGACCTTGAGGAGAAGAACCGGAGGATGTCCATGGAGGACGCCATAGAGGAATATATAAGGGAACATCAATAAGAAATAAGAAACAACAAAAACAAGAACAAATGAAGAAACCACTTTTATCCATGCTCGTGCTGATGACGGCGGCAACCGCATCCGCACAATGGGCGGTGGCGGACGCGCCCAACCTTGCACAGAACGTCAAGAACTTCTCGGAACTGCAGAAACAGGTGGGCTACCTGAAGGAGCAGAAAGACCGGCTGGACGAGACACTGGACATGATGCGCAAGGTCAACTCCGTCATCTCCAGCTGTGAGACCGCCAAATCAATCATAGAGAGACAGGGAAGGCTGTCAGAGAAGTGCATAGACCTGGTGACGAACAAAAAGCTGGGCACGTCAACCCTGCAGACGCTCACATCCAGCCTTGACCTGGTCATGCTCAACAACACACGGCTCATCAGCCTGTCAAGGACCATACTCTCCACAAGCGTGAAGATGAACGACTCCGAACGGCTGGCCGTCCTGCAGGAGATAGAGAGACAGACCATCGAGCAGGAAAGGAAGGTCTCGAAGGTATCCCGGATCATATCCCAGTATGAAAGACTGAAGAGAAACCTGAGATAGACATGGAAGAGGCATACAGCAATCTGAACAACGCATACCTGCAGATCAAGGGGATGATAGTGGTGGAGGGATTCTATGCCCTTGTTGCCGGATTTGTGATTACCACCTTTGTATTCAAGCTTGCGGGTATCATCAAGGAGATGGTTCACGAAGGCAAGGGATTCAATGCAAAACAGTTTTATGAGCTGGGCAGGGAGTACATCCTCTGCATAGCCCTCATCTGCATCATGCCCGTGTTGCTGGACACGCTTGAGACCGTACTTGCATACGCCGCGGACAGGCTGATGGAGTCGCTCGCCGCCGGAGGGGTCTACAATCCGGACAATATCTGGAAGAAGCCGATCGAGCAGCTCTTCGACGACCTGATGAACAGTGACATCATCGACATAGCGGTCAACGGGCTGGACACGGCCTTCGACTCCCTGCTGGCGGGGGCGGTGGGCAGTTTCGGGGGAGTCGCATACGACTACCTCATGCTGGTGTTCCTGTGCACGCGCTACCTTATCCTGATACTGCTCGAGGTCATATCGCCCCTGGCGATAGCCTGCCTGTACAACAGCGACACCCGCAGTTCCTTCTACACATGGG
>ENA-UOIZ01002742-UOIZ01002742.1-human-gut-metagenome-genome-assembly--contig:-P88-NODE-2742-length-11685-cov-66.623732_pt1 | contig 11685 bp, 10 predicted proteins | sample MGYA00242336_ERZ723883 | MGnify/ENA metagenome assembly ERZ723883 | reverse complement strand
GCCACACCGGTAACTTTCAGAAAATCGCGACGAGTAATCATAGTTTTGTTCCCTCTCTATTTTGCTTATTATAAATGTACAGCGGCCCGCACGGCACAGTTCCGTGCAAGGGCCTTGGAACGGATGCATGAAAAAAGCTCCCGTCCCTGCCTTTGAGCCAACGCTCAGACAAGGACGGGAGCAGAACATACTTCCGTGGTACCACCTTGGTTTACCGCACCCTCACGGGCACAGCCTCGATGCTGCGGCAGCTTTGCTGCTTACAGCCGGACGCTGTAACGGGCGCATCCCGTTGCGAACTTAGTGCTCATGCACCTCGCCCGCACAGCTCCGAGGCCATTTTCGGCTTCCTGTTTCCTGCCCTTTTCCACCGCCCGGGCTCTCTGGTAAGGATCAATGCGAAAGCTTACTCTCCTCATCACAGCCATTTTTGTGATATTGCATTTATAATAATCCAATCGACGGGATTTGTCAACACCTAAAACGAAGTTTTTTAGTAGGGAATTGCGGTTTTTCTTGTCTTACGTCAAGCTTTGTGTTACACTGGTGATGAGGCGCTGATTGCATATCGGTGGTCATGCTTTCCATCCCGCATCGCTGATTCTTCTATTATTACATAGAACGAAGCAGAGGTTCCGGGAGGAAACTTTTTTTGGAAGTACCCTGCCCGGAGCCTTGAAGGCGAAGGGAGGGATGTCGGATGACTCTTTTGGAGACTCTCGCACTGCTCACGTTCGTTCTCACTCTGTTGAGCCTGATCGTGGATGTGATCCGTCTGACCGTTGAGGTCATGGCAAAGTTTTCCCGGAAGAAAGACGATGATAACAAAAAGATTGACCGCCCCAGTTACCAGCCGAGCGGTCAATCTTTTGACTAGCAGGATGGAAAGCTGGCCCAATGCAGTCAGCGCCCCTTCTGCTTGTAGTATAGTGATTTTTTCCGCTTTTGTCAAGCAGGATCATTTTCCTCTTGTGCGCCAGCCGCGGACATGATAGAATAAACGTATCCGACCAGTGGGCCGGGAGTTTCTCCGAGGACCGTCCGCTGGGGTAGGACCCTGTTGCCCGAAGGGCAATAGGGCGGGCGATGGAATGGCCCGTTTCGTGTCCGAGGAGAAATTACCGACACGCTGGTGAAATCAACTTTATTGTAAGGAGGTGCGGCAATGAACGGCAGAGAAATCTACCCCGACGAGGAACTGCGCCGCCGCATCATGGATTTCATCATGGCGGCGGGGCAGACGCTGCTGGAAAACGGTGCCGAGGTGTTCCGGGTGGAGCAGACCATGGAGATCATGGCACGCAGTTTCCATTTGCGGGAGTTCCACGTTTATGTGCTGACCAACGGCATTTTTGCCAGCGCAGGCACCGCCGAGATCAGCGAGGTGCGCAATGTGCCCACCCGCACCACCCATCTGGGCCGGGTGGCGGCGGTGAACGCCCTCTCCCGCGAGATCGCCGAGGGCAATATGTCGCTGGACGAAGCCGAGAGCCGCCTGGTGCTGGCCCGGCGCATCCCCTTCCCCAAGGACTGGGTGCAGCTGGTGAGCGGCCTGTGCGGCGCGTTCTGCTTTGCGCTCATCTTCGGCGGCACGCTGCGCAGCGCGCTGGCGGCGGCGGCGGCGGGCCTGGCCGCCAGCTGGTATCTGCTGCTGTGCGAGCGGCACGAGCTGCCGGGCGGCTTCCGCAAGATCAGCTGCACAGCCCTCATCACACTGGTGTGCATCCTGGGCTGCAATCTGCTGGGCACGCCCGCCAGCCACGCCATCATCGGCGCGCTGATGATCCTGACGCCGGGCATCGCCTTCACCATGGGCATCCGGGACTTCGTGCACGGCGACTATCTTTCCGGCACCATCCGCATGATCGACGCGCTGCTCATTGCAGCCAGCATCGCCATCGGCACCGGCCTTGTGCTGAGCCTTTATACATTCTTTACGGGGGTGGTGGTCGCATGATGCTTACCAGTACACAGATCGGGGAGCTGGCCGCGCAGTTCTTCATTGCCGGGGCGGGCACCCTGAGCTTTGCCATCCTGTTCGGCTGCCCGCGCAAAAGCCTGCCCTTCTGCGGGCTGGTGGGGGCCGTGGGCTGGTTCGTCTACGAGCTGGCCGTCCTGCTGGGCATGGACGCCGCCGCCGCTTCCCTGCTGGCGGTCATCCCGCTCACCCTGCTCACCCGGGTGTTTGCCATCGTACTCAAAATGCCGGTGACGGTGTTTTTGCTCTCCGGCATCTTCCCGCTGGTGCCCGGCGCGGGCATCTACCACTGCGCCTACTATTTCATCCAGGGCAACAACGCGCTGGCCCTCTCCCACGGCATCAGTACCTTTAAGGTTGCGGTGGCGCTGGCCGTGGGCATCTCGCTGGTGCTGAGCGTGCCCATCCCGAAAAGGCACCAGAATAAGATGTAAGTTCTTTTTCTGCGCAAAAGCGGCTGCCCCATGTGAGGGACAGCCGCTTTATTAGGTATTCTTGAAATTTTCCGCTTCTTAGTAGAAGTTCTTCGTATCGCTCAGGTAAACTTTGACAATCGGATTGCTCCAATCAACAGCAAAGATATTTGTTTCCTCAAAGTTTTTACTGCCAGCATTGGGCGTCGTTCCAATGCGCTGCATTACATATCTGTAGCCCATCGTGCACGCACTGTTCAGGTTCTTCATCTCGCTAGTGGAAATCGTATTCTGCCCCTTCCAAAGCGGAACCTTTTCATCATAGCTTCCATTGTCAACAGGACTATCCTTTTCAGGATTCTCAGACCAGAAGCTGGAATACTTGGTATACTTCACTTCGACCTCGCCCATGACCTTCTTCACCGGAACAATCACGGTGTTGTTGCTCAGCTGAACATCACCGGTGGTCTCGTAGAACAGCTTGGCCAGCGCCTTCAGCTCATCCTGGTCCAGATCATTAACCGTGATGGTGGGGTTCACAGCGGATGCCGTGACTTCACCGGACAGCACTGTGGTGCCGTCCAGCTGATAATAGACCTGATAGGTCACCTCTTTTGCAACCAGGTTCACGTTCGCATAGCGCTTGCCGTTCTCACGAATGACCTTGGCCTTTGCGTCCGCGATCTCATATGCTGCTTTGTACTCAGCGGGCAGTTCAATGGTCGCTGTGTCCATTTCGTCTGCGCCGGTCTGGACCTTGCCCTTGCCGGTCAGCTCCAGCTTTGCGCCATTCGCATAAAAATAGACATCCACATCCAGCATCGGGCCGCAGCCGGACAGTGCGCCCGCAGCGGCCACAGCCAGCGCTGCAGCACCGGCACACTTCATAAAGTTGCGACGAGAAATTTTAGACATCGTTTTTCCTCCTGATCGTTTTGCACTTTCTTCCCATAGCAAAGCAAACCAGCCCGGAATATTCCCGCCAGTTTGTCTCGGCAAACCGTAAGATATCACGTCTTGCGCTGCTTGTCAAGTTTTTCACATGAAGTTAATTCATCGCAACTTTTCAGCACAAGTGTGTTGCTTTTCGTTCATCTCAGAGGTGTTTTTCTTTCACCGTCCGGCGCGGGCCAGCGCCGCTGTTCCGGCCGCTCTTTTCCCGCCGTTCTCTGCCCGCTTCCCGGCGCAGTGCTTGCGGGGCGCGGCTGCATCTGGTATACTGCAGGAAAGCAGGACCCCATTCCATACTATATAAGGAGTTGTTTTACATGTCTGTCATGGATACCCTCGCCCACCCGCCGCACCTACCGCCGGTTCGAGCAGAAGCCTGTGCCGCAGGATGTGGTGGACGACATCATTGAAGCCGTGCGGCTTTCTTCCAGCGGGGCCAATCGGCAGGCCGTGCGGCTGGTGGTGGTGAACCAGCCCACAGACGTGGCCAGGGTGCAGCCGCTGGTGAAGTGGGCCGCCTACCTGCCGCCGGAGCAGGGCACCCCAAAGGCCGACGAGCTGCCCACCTTGTTTGTTGCCGTGGTGAAGGATACTGCCATCCCCGGCGACCCGGCCACCGACATCGGCATCGCGCTGGCCAACATGACCCTTGCCGCCTGGGACAAGGGCGTGGGCAGCTGCATCATGGGGGCCATCAACAAGCCGGTGCTGACCGAACTGCTGGGCATTGAAGCGCCGCAGCAGCTGGTCTACATGGTGGCCTTCGGCTATCCGAGCCACAAATCGCACATCGTGCCGCTGACCGCCGAGACCGGCGTGAAGTATTATCTGGATGAGAACCGGGATTACTGCGTGCCGAAGCGCAGCAAAGAGGAGATCGCACGGTATTTGTGATGCCGGACGATTTAGAATTGTCTCCGCTTCGCTCTGACAATATCAGCGGAAAAATTATTTTTAATTTCGCGTTTGGAGCGCCCCCGACGCTTGTCAGGACAAAGTCCTTCCATCTGCTATCGCAGACCGCTCGCCTACTTGAAAGCCCCACTGGGGCTTTCATGCCCTCCGGGCACCGCCGTCCTTTCTGGTTTTCTTTTGGGCGGCAAAAAGAGAACATTCCCCGCCGTCCTGCATATATACATTCTATTCAACCATTCTGCTGCATAATTGTTTTCAATTCGGTTTCAAATCGTCGGATTTTTTGCACAAGTATTGACTTTTCATTTTGTACAATCTATACTAAATCCGTTCGCCGGAGGTCTGATGAAGCGCATCGTCCCGGCGGGCCGAAAATTATACAGTACATTTGAGGAGTGTTTGAATATGAAAATGATCTCTCGTCGCAGCTTTCTGGCTGCTGCCGGTCTGTCCGTTGCTGCTCTGGCTCTGACTGCCTGCGGTGGTTCTTCTTCCAGCGTGGCTTCCTCTGTGGCAAGCTCTGCTTCTTCTGAGGCTGCTTCCACCAGCGCTGCCGCCGGTGAGCTGACTACTGTGATGGCTGGCAAGCTGACCATGGCGACCAACGCCACCTTCCCTCCGTATGAGATGACCACCGACAGCGGCGACATCGAGGGCATCGATGTTGACACCGCCAAGGCCATTGCCGAGAAGCTGGGTCTGGAGCTGCAGGTGGACGACATGGAGTTTGACGCCGCTCTGCTGAGCGTGCAGCAGGGCAAGGCCGACATCGCCATGGCCGGCATCACCGTCACCGATGAGCGCAAGGCCGTGATGGCATTCTCCGACAGCTACGCCACCGGCATCCAGTCCATCATCGTGCCGGAAGGCTCCGACATCGCATCTCCCGATGATCTGGCAGGCAAGAAGATCGGTACCCAGCGCGGCACCACCGGCTACATCTACTGCACCGACGACTTCGGCGAGGACTCTGTGGTGGCTTACGACAACGGTCTGACCGCTGTGCAGGCCCTGAACAATGGTCAGGTGGACGCCGTGGTCATCGACAACGCTCCCGCCAAGGAGTATGTGGCTGCCAACCCCGGCCTGAAGGTGCTGGAGACCAGCTATGCCGAGGAGGATTACGCCATCGGCATGAATAAGGACAACACCGCTCTGGTGGAGGCCGTCAACGCTGCTCTGGAAGAGCTGAAGGCAGACGGCACCCTGCAGTCCATCGTGGACAAGTACATCACCGCAGACTGATCGGTCGGCGGACCCGGTACAAAACAGGGGGAGGCGGCCCCGGACAGGGACGTCTCCTCTTTTTTGGGAAAATAAGGTTACAAAATTCTAACAAAAAATGGAAAGCGAGGATGCGAATGGCTGCTCAATACGAACTGCTCAAAGAGCTGCTCAACAGCGGCACAAAGCTGAACTTCGGGCAGGAGTTTTTCTTCAAATTTTATCAGGCCTTTCTGCTGAAGGACCGCTGGCTCCAGTACGTCGGCGGCGTGGGCACCACCCTGCTGGTCACCGCCCTGGCACTGGCGCTGGGCATCGTGCTGGGCAGCGTGGTGGCGCTGGTGCGTGTGGCCCACGACCAGCAGCGCCCCGGGCACAAAAACCCGGTGCTGGGCTTCTTCAACGCGGTGTGTCAGGTGTACACCACCATCATCCGCGGCACCCCTATGATGGTGCAGCTGCTCATCATGAGCATGGTCATCTTTGCCAACAGCCGCAACTTTACCATGGTGGGTGCACTGACGCTGGGCATCAACTCCGGTGCCTATGTGTCCGAGATCATCCGCGGCGGCCTGATGGCCGTGGACCCCGGCCAGATGGAGGCCGGACGCAGCCTTGGCCTGAACTACATGACCACCATGGTGGTCATCATCATCCCGCAGGCTATCCGCGCGGTGCTGCCTGCTCTGGGCAACGAGTTCATCATGCTGCTGAAGGATACCTCCCTGATCACGGTCATTGGCGGCAAGGAGCTGCTGTATGCGGGGCAGGGCATCATGAACCGTACCTACGAAGCCATGTACCCGCTGCTGGGCGTTGCACTGATCTACCTTGTGCTGGTCATGCTGTTCACCCGGCTGCTGGCAATGTTTGAGAGGAGGCTGGCACAAAGTGACCGATAAGATTCTGGAAGTCCGTGGTCTGACCAAGACCTACGGCGGCGTGAAGAAAAAGGGCGCAAAGCAGCCCACCCCCACCCTGGACGTGCTCAAGGGCATCGACATCGACATCTACCGCGGCGACGTGGTGTGCCTGATCGGACCCTCCGGCTGCGGCAAGTCCACCTTTCTGCGGTGCCTGAACCGCTTGGAGATTCCCACCTCCGGCTCCATCAAGTTTGAAGGGGTGGAGGTGGACGATGCCCACATCGACGCTGTGCGCCAGAAGATGGGCATGGTGTTCCAGCACTTCAATCTGTTCCCCCACCTGACCGTGAAGAAGAACCTGGAGCTGGCCCCCACCCTGCTCAAGCTCAAGGACAAGCAGGCCATCTCCGACAAGGCCGACGAACTGCTGGCCCGCGTGGGTCTTTCCGACAAGGCTGACGTCTACCCCAAGAGCCTTTCCGGCGGCCAACAGCAGCGCATCGCCATTGCCCGCGCCCTGGCCATGGACCCGGACGTCATCCTGTTCGACGAGCCCACCAGCGCCCTGGACCCCGAGATGGTGGGCGAGGTGCTGGAGCTGATGAAGGAGCTGGCCCACACCGGCATCACCATGCTGGTGGTCACCCACGAGATGGGCTTTGCCCGCGAGGTGTCCAACCGCGTCATCTTCATCGACGACGGCAAGATTCAGGAAGACGAGCCGCCGCAGGAGCTGTTCTCCAACCCGAAGCACCCGCGCCTGAAAGCGTTCCTGTCCAAAATGCTGTAATATTTTTCCACAACAAAAAACTCCGCTGTGCAAAACACAGCGGAGTTTTTTCTGTTACAGTGTGCTGTTTGTGTCATCGGAGCCCTGCTCACTGGTGTAGAGCACCATCAGGTGGTTGGCGCTGGCTTCCAGCTGGCTCTTGGCCTGGCGCAGGGCGGCTTCTTCGGTCTCGTTCATCTTCTCGGGCTTGTCCTTGCGCAGGCAGCGGCGCAGGTTGGCGAGGTCGGACTTGATGCGGTTCTTCTCGTCCTTGTCCAGCTCTTTCTTGCACTTGGAGAGGGCCTCGTCCACCTTATAGGCCAGCATCTCGGCCTGATTGTGCAGGTCCAGTCGGTCTTTGCGGCGGCTGTCCTCGGCCTCGTAGGCGGCGGCGTCGGCCATGGCGCGCTGGATCTCATTCTCCGACAGGTTCGTGCTGCCGGTGATGGTGATATTCTGCTCCCGGCCGGTGCCGAGGTCCTTGGCCGACACTTTCACGACGCCGTTCACGTCGATGTCGAAGGTGACTTCGATCTGCGGCTTGGAGGAGAAACTTGCCCGGATGCCGTTCAGCTTGAACTTGCCGAGGCTCTTGTTATCCCGGGCGAAGTGGCGCTCGCCCTGCAGCACGTTGATCTCCACGCTGGTCTGCATGGGACGTGCCGTGGTGAAGATCTGGCTCTTGCGGGTGGGGATCATGCTGTTGCGGGTGATGAGGGGCGTTGCCACACCGCCCAGCGTCTCGATGGAGAGGGTCAGCGGGGTCACGTCCATCAGCACAAGGCCCTGCGCCGCCGCGCCGGTGGCACCGGCCAGCTTGCCGCCGCCCTGCAGCAGACCGCCCTGCACGGCCGCGCCCATGGCCACGCACTCGTCGGGGTTCAGGCTGTGGCTGGGCTCTTTGCCCAGCAGCTCCTTCACCTGCCGTTCCACGGCGGGCATCCGGGTGCTGCCACCCACCAGCAGCACCTTGCCCAGCTGGCTGGCCGAGATGCCGGCGTCCCGCAAGGCGTTCTGCACCGGCTGCACCGTGCGGGCCAGCAGATCGCCGGTCATCATCTCGAACTGCGGGCGGGAGAGGGAAATATCCAGATGGTGCGGGCCGTCCTTGCCCACCGCGATGAAGGGCAGATTCAGCTGGGCCGACGGCGCGGCAGAGAGCTCCTTCTTCGCCTTTTCGGCTTCTTCTTTTAACCGGCCCATGGCGGCGGGGTCCTTCGTCAGGTCGATGCGGTCCGACTTCTTGAACTCGGCCACTGCGTACTCCACGATGCGCTCGTCGAAGTCGTCACCGCCGAGATGGGTGTCGCCGCCGGTAGCAAGCACCGTGAAGGTGCCGTCCTCGATCTCGATAATGGACACATCAAAGGTGCCGCCGCCCAGGTCGTACACCAGAATTTTCTGCGATGCTTCGTTGTCAAGGCCGTAAGCCACGGCGGCGGCGGTGGGCTCGTTGATGATGCGCAGCACATTCAGGCCCGCAATGCGGCCTGCATCCTGCGTGGCCTTGCGCTGGCTGTCGTCAAAGTAAGCGGGCACCGTGATCACGGCTTCGGTCACCGGCTCACCGAGGTAGCTCTCGGCATCGCGGCGGATCTTGGCCAAAATCATGGCGCTGATCTCCTGCGGGGTGAGGTCTTTGCCGTCGATGTGCACCCGGTAGTCCGAGCCCATGTGGCGCTTGATGCTGGACACGGTGCGGCCGGAGTTCGTGGCGATCTGGCGCTTGGCCGCGCCGCCCACAAGGCGCTCGCCGTCCTTGGTAAAGGCCACCACGCTGGGGGTGGTGCGCTCGCCTTCCGCGTTGGTGATGACCACGGGCTTGCCGCCCTCTACCACTGCCACGCAGGAATTCGTCGTGCCCAGATCAATGCCGATCACTTTGCTCATACTGTCTGTTTCCTCTCTTTGCGGACGCACCGCCACTGCTTTTTCACGGTCTATTGTAGCGTATCTGTATGACGCTTTTTTAGTCCAATTGTAAAGATTCCATGTCGTAGGCCGCCGGGGCCGCGGGCTGCGGTGCGGTCAGCTCCTGCAGCAGCTGCTCGGTCTCGGCCAGCCACTGGGCGGCGTCCGGCTCGTTTTCCCGCGCGCGGATGCCAAAGCCCTGCTTTGCTTCGGCGGCCAGCGCCAGCGCCTTTTTGCGGGAGGTGTAGCGGGTCTCATACTGGGCCACGCGCAAACACACCTGCGGGGTGTACTCGATATCCGGCATGTGGGCGGCGTTCTGCCGCGCGCGGCGGTACCAGATAAGGGCCTTGCCGTTGTCGCCCCGGGCGGCGCAGTCGTCGCCCAGCGCGATGTGGGCCAGCACTTCGCCGCTTTCGGCGGCCTGCTTCCACATACGGCGGGCCTCGGCGCGGCTGGGCTTCACGCCCCGGCCCTTGTACAGGCAGTCGGCCAGCAGCGAAAGCCCCATGGCGCTGCCCAGCTCGGCGGCTTTCTCAAAGCACTCCGCCGCCTGCTCCCAATTGCCATTGCGGGCGGCTTCCTTTCCGGCGTCCGCTTCCTCGTCGCCGGGGGTCTCGGGGGTGTGGCCCGCGTGGAGCAAGCCGTTGAGCAGGGCCCCGTCCAGCGTGGCCGAGTGGCTCCACGGGTCCAGCACCACACCGTCGATGCCCGGGGTGGAAAGGGCCAGCTCCATGGCGTCTTCCAGCGTGTAGTCCGCCATGGGCCGGGCGGCAGTGCTGCGGTCGCCGCAGGCGGCGGCGCTGGACGTGAACAGCGGCAGCCAAGTGCGGCCTTTGTCGTTGCGCAGAGTCCACAGCTTGAGGCCGTCGGCCTTTTCGGTGGGCACCGGGTGCTCTGCCCAGGGCGCAGGAGCGCCGTGCACGGTCAGAGCCGTCTGCAGCGGCACCAGAACATGGGTCTCCAGCTCCAGCGCATAGTTCAGCGCGCCCATCAGGGTCCAGAAACCTTCCTCGTTCTGGGCTTTGTAGAGGTTTTCCACGGCCCGCTCGATCGCGGGGCAGCCCGTGCCTGCGGGGCTGTAGGCCGGTGCGGTGCGGGCGCGCCGCGCGCTGCCCACCGGGCGGAACCGGATGCCGCCATCTGTTCGTCTTGCCATCTGCTCACCATTCTTCCCATTGCTGTAATCAGCTTTTAGTATAACAGGAAATGGAAATTTTCTCAACGGGGAAACCCTCTCCGTCATTGCAGTTAAAACTCTCTCAGTCAAACCCTGCGGGTTTGCCAGCTCCCCCGAGGGGAGGAGCCAAGAGCATAACGGGAGCGTTTCTTGCCTCTCCCTTTGAAAGACGTTCCCCGGCCGGGGGAAGATGTCGCGTAGCGACAAAAAGGGGACAAGGCGGCATTGCGAAGCAATGACGGAGAGGGCGCTGTTTTCCTCTTTTCCTATAGCATTTCGCCGCTTTCTGCGCTATAATAAATAAGATTCCGTAACCATTATTAACCATTATAATGTACGAAAGAAGGAGTATCGCCTTGAACAAGATGCTAGGCTATCTGAACGGCTACAGGCGCGAAAGCGTGCTTGCGCCGCTTTTCAAGATGCTGGAAGCCACGTTCGACCTGTTCGTGCCGCTGGTCATGGCGGACATCGTGAACGTCGGCATTGCTGCCCGCGATTTCCACTATATCCTCGTGCGGTGCGGCCTGCTGCTGCTGTTGGCTGCCATCGGCCTTGCCTGCAGCCTGACGGCTCAGTATTTCTCCGCAAAGGCGGCTGTGGGCTATTCCACGGCCTTGCGCCACGCCCTGTTTGCCCACATCCAGAGCCTGAGCTTTTCGGAGATGGACACCCTGGGCACCAGCACCCTCATCACCCGCATGACCAGCGACGTGAACCAGGTGCAGAGCGGCCTGAACCTGTTTTTGCGCCTGTTCCTGCGCAGCCCGTTCGTGGTGATCGGTGCCATGGTCATGGCCTTCACGGTCAACGTGAAAGCCGCGCTGATCTTCGTGGTGACCATCCCGCTGCTGAGCGTTGTCGTGTTCGGTATCATGGCCGCCACCCGGCCCATGTATAAGACGGTGCAGAACCGTCTGGACCGTGTGCTGGGCCTGACCCGCGAAAACCTGACCGGCGTGCGCGTCGTGCGTGCCTTTGACAAGGAAAAGGACGAGGTATCGCGCTTTGAGAACGCCAACGCCCTGCTCACCGACATGCAGCTGCACGTGGGCCATATCTCCGCCCTGATGAACCCTGTGACCTATGTGCTCATCAACATCGCCATCGTGGCACTGCTGTATGTGGGCAGCATCCAGATCAACGTGGGCGGCATGGCTTCCGGCGACGTCATCGCTCTGGTGAACTACATGAACCAGATCTTGGTGGAGCTGGTCAAGCTGGCCAACCTCATCGTGCAGGTGAGCAAAGGCATCGCCTGCGCAGGCCGCGTGCAGGCTGTGCTGGACACGAAACCCGGCATGGCTTTCCCGGCTAAAGTTCTGGGCGAGGTGGCCGCCGACAAGGCAACCGACGCCGTGCGCTTTGACCATGTGTCCCTCACCTACGCCGGGGCCGGTGCACCCAGCCTTTCCGACATCAGCTTTACCGCCAAGCGCGGCCAGACCATCGGCGTCATCGGCGGCACCGGCAGCGGC
>ENA-UOIZ01002738-UOIZ01002738.1-human-gut-metagenome-genome-assembly--contig:-P88-NODE-2738-length-11714-cov-6.511279_pt1 | contig 11714 bp, 8 predicted proteins | sample MGYA00242336_ERZ723883 | MGnify/ENA metagenome assembly ERZ723883 | reverse complement strand
CATGGAAAGACACAAAATTTTATGAATTAGGCTTGATTTTTATTATCTAATTTTTATCTATCCTTATATATATAATTTCTTAACATACCACCCATTATACAAAAAAGACTCGGACAACTATATGTCATCCGAGTCATAATGAGCTATAAACCATTTTGGAATATGATTCATTCTAAGAGAATCAATCTATTTAAACCATCCAAATTTATTACGCATTATTTTTTCTTATTGCGACGTTTATATCCAAATAATCCAAGTACAGCTGTAGCTGATGCAAGAGCAGTAGTTGCAAAGATACCTACATGTGTACTAGTTCCTGTGTTTGTACCATTGTTTTTGCTTGGCTTTTCAGTTGGTTTCTGCACTGGTTTATCTGTTGGTTTTTGTTCCGGTGTTGTATCTGGTTTATCAGTAGGCTTTTCTTCCGGTTTATCAGAAGGTTTTTGTTCCGGTGTTGTGCCTGGCTTATCCGTTGGATTTTGTTCAGGTTTTGTATCTGGTTTTTCAGTTGGTTTCTGTTCTGAACCAGTAGCCTTAACCAAGTCGTTAACTGCTTTTTCTAATTTGCCTTTTGCATCATCCACTTCTTCTTGTGAAGCATTTTCATTTGCAAATACACCCTTAGCATCATTTAATGCTGTTTCGAAAGAAGCCCAACTTTCTTCTGTATACTCATCTTTGTTTTTATTACCAGCTTCATCAATCAATTTTTGTAATTCTGACTTATCAACCTGTTTTTTAGGTGTTAATCCTTTAATAGCTTCATCTAATTTTTTATAAGCTTGACTGATTTGTTCTGATGTAGCAGCTTCATCTTCTAATACAGCTTTAGCTTCTTCTAATGCAGTTTCAAAAGCATACCAACTTGCATCTGTATAATCCTCTGATTTTTTATCCTGAACTTTATCAATTAAATCTTTTAGTTCTGGTTTATTAACCTTAACTGTCAATCCATTAATAGCTTCATTTAGTTTTCTACATGCTTCATCTACCATTTCTGGTGTTGCATCTTCATCTTCAAATACAGATTTAGCTTCTGCTAATGCATTTGCGAATACTTCCCAACTTTCTTCAGTATAATCCTCTGAATTTTTATTTTCAGCCTGATCAATCACTACTTTTAATTGTGATTTGTTGAATTTTAATTCTTCAATAGCTTTACTTAAGCTTTCACAGGCTTGATCCACGTCATTCTGTGAAGCATTTTCATTTGCAAATACACCCTTAGCATCATTTAATGCTGTTTCGAAAGAAGCCCAACTTTCTTCTGTATACTCATCTTTGTTTTTGTTACTTGCTTCATCAATCAATGCTTGTAATTGTGTCTTATCAGCCTTAGCTGTTAATCTGTCAATACCTGCTCTTAAGTTTACACACGCTTGATCTACAGTTTCCTGTGTTGCATCTTTATTACCATTTACTTCATTAGCTGTTCCTAATGCAGTTGTAAATGCTGTCCAGCTTTCTGGTGTATATTGTGATTCTACTTTACCTGTAGCTTCTGCAATCAATGCCTCTAATTTTGATTTATCAACCTGTTTTTTAGGTGCTAGATCTTTAATAGCTTCAGATAATTTATCTTGAGCAGTTTTTACAGTTTCTGGAGTAGATTTATCAGACTTCAATTCATTTTCAGCATTTGCTAATGCGTCTGCAAAAACTTTCCAGCTATCTGCAGTATAATCCGCTTCTTTTTTACCTTCTGCTTCTTTGATCAACGCTTCTAATTGAGATTTATCAACTTTCTTAGCTTTTAATCCTTTAATAGCTGCATCTAATTTTTCTTGAGCATCCTTAACAGTTTCTGGTGTAGAGTTTTCAGAATTTAATTCATCTTCTGCATTTGCTAATGCTTCTGCAAAGACATTCCAACTTTCTGTTGTATAATTTTCTTCTGCTTTGCCTCTAGCTGTTTCAATTAACGTTTGTAATTGTGCTTTATCAACATTCATATACGTTAATCCTTTAATAGCCGCATCTAATTTTTCTTGAGCATCTTTAACAGTTTCTGGTGTAGAATTTTCAGATTTATATTCAGATTTAGCTGCAGCTAACGCATCTGAGAATGATTTCCAACTATCTTCTGTATAGAACTCTTGTTTTCCATCATATGCTTTAGCTTTTTCAATCAACTTATTTAAGTTTGTTTTATCAACTTCCTTATATGTTAATCCAGTAATAGCTTTATCTAAATCTTCATATGCTTTTTTCACTGTCTCTGGTGTAGATTTTTCATCTGTAGATTCAGATTTAGCAGCATCTAACGCATCAGAGAATGATTTCCAACTGTCTTCTGTATAGAATTCTTGTTTTCCATCATATGCTTTAGCATCTTCAAGTCTCTGTACTAATTTTGATTTATCTGCTTTTAAACCTTCTAATCCGTTTTCAAGCAATTTACAAGCTTCGTCTACTGCTTCTTGACTAATTGGGTTATTTTTAACAGTTTTTGCACCGTCTAATGCATTTTCCATTAATTTCCAACTATTTGTTGTTATATATTCTTTAAATTCTGCTTTTTTCTCAGCTTGTTCAATCAATTCGTTTAAGCGAGTTAAATTAATTTCACGATCTGGTGTTATTGGTTTATTTGTTTCTGAATTTGTTTTCACACCATAAGCTTCTAGTTCAACAATATGATCAGAAGAAGATTTTTTATTAGCCTGTCCATTTACGTAAACACGAATATAACGAGCAGTTGTCTTTTCAAATGTTACTTCCTTACCTTCTGCTGTTTCAGTATATAAATCGTCTTTACCTTTACCTAAATTATGAACAGTTCCATCTTTGTCAGAATTAAATACTTGCGTTTTTTCTTTAAAATCTTCATTTTTACTTAATTCAATAACTGTTGGACCATAAGTTCTACTATCGCTATAATAACGAGTTAAATGAATTCTATTTAATTCATATTCATCACCTAAATCTACTTGAACATATCGAGAATGATTTGTTTTATCAGATGTATCATCTAACTCTAAATAATTATTTTGAGTATCTTTATTACCATCATTTAAATGACTAAATGGTCGTTCTCCCTTTTCTGTTACTGCTTTTTTATCAGTTACATCATAGGCAGAGATCTTAACTTTTTTATTTGTCTTAGAACTAACAACATTACGTTCAACATTTTCCTCTGGTTTTAATTCACCTACTTCATCAAAACCTAATCCTTTGTCATGTAATGTAATATATTCAACATCTCCTGTTAATCTGTCAGCAAATACTAAATTTCCTTTTTGAACATTAGGATTTAATTTTGAAGCATCATATGTTGAGTTAACAAGTTCACCATCCATATAAAGCTTGATCATACCATTTTCTTCTTTAACAGCCGCAAATTGATGTTTCTTTCCATCTGCAATAATTCCTTCAACAGATTCAGTAACTGTGCCATCATTTTGACGTGTCTTTTCAGTATGTTTTGAATTAACACTCATTCCATTAAAGTTAAATGTTAAATATCCATCTCCATCAATACCAACAGTAAATGCTCCATCTTGTCTTGCAATTTCAGCATTTGTTTGAGTCGTACTAATTTCACCAGATACAGTGAATCCACGTGTTCCGTCTAATGCATATTTATTTCCTTTATCAATTGGTGTTCCATCTAATGTAGTTTTTCCAATTCCATTAATCAAATCTTTTGCATAGTAATCATCTGTGAAATTCGTATTTGACACATTACCTACAACATCTTTTACTCCATTTACTTTTACTGTAACATCCGAAGTGTCTTTTAACTCTTTTTCTACAGTAAGTACTGCAGTACGTAAATCTGCATCCAATTTAACATCAGTAACCTTATTACCATCTACAGTAAAGTTCGTTGCTTCTGGAGTTTGAATTCTTTCATCAAATTTAACACTTACCTTGTTCTTATCAGCATGCATTGATTCAATTTTTGCTGGTGTTTCATCTTTAGCACCGTATTGAATAATCAACACTTCTTTTGGTTTTAATTTGTAAGTTAGTTTTGAATTATGAGATACAGGATCATTTGTTTGACGAGATTGATCTCCAACAACTACTGTTCCATAAACATTTTTCACTTCACTTGAAACACCAACTTTTTCATCTAATGTAAGAGTATATGTTTGCTCAACATCTTTAGGGTTACGAATTGAAACTATACCCTGGTTTCCCTTCCAACAAGAGTAACCATATATATCTCCATTTTCTGGATTTCCACCAAACATTTTTGATTTTTGAAGAATATCAAAATTATCTTCAATCCAATTTGCAGCTTCCGCATTTACTTGCCATTTTTCATCATCAAACATAGATGGTGAATAATAGTATTCCCAGAATGCAGTACCACGAGTACCTAGCATATACAAGTGATCACGTAATTCATCCGTTGTATATTTAATTGGATGTTTACCACCTGGTGCACTGTGAGCAGTTTTTGCGTAAACCGGATCATGGTTGTAGAAATATTTGTTTGGTAACTGCCATTGATTTTCTGCAAAGAAATCATAGTAATCACCATCACGATACGTTAACATAGCTTCTTGATCAGTAGCTCCGAATTTATAATCAAATCCACTGTCACCAGTATTTTGCATCCATACACTATTTACCCACTGTACATGCCATGGACTTGGGTTTGCATATGAAGTCATGTTGATCCATAAATCTGGGCGATTTTTACGCATTGTTTCGAACATGTCTGTCCAACGCTCATATGTTTCAGAGATTGTACAGAAATCGTTTGTTGTTGTATGCGCATTAGCTGAATTTTTTGATGGTTTCAACAACATACCATCTAATTTCCAGTAGTTAATATCAAATTTATTTTGATATCCAACAAAGATATCTTTAACTAATTTATCCAAATAACGACCATCAGAAACGTTAATATCATTTCCAGAATTTTCGTTTCGTGATCCTAATCCTGCATTTGCGATATAATTTGCGATTTGCCCTTCAGTACCATAACCACCACGAGGACCTAGCCATAAACCAAAGTTAGAACCCATCTTATTTACTTGAGAACTTGAATTATACAATTCATTAGGGAATTTATTTGCACTTCTATCAAAATCCCAGAACGAACTATAATTAGTCCAGCCATCATCAACTACATAAGAATCTAATGGGTTAACACCATATTGTGTAAAACCTTTTTCAATTTCGTTAAAACTTTCTTGGATATTAGAATCTGTAATATTTTTCATATTGTCATACCAAGAGTTAAACTGCTGTCTAAAGTTCGTTTTTGTAGCGATAGTTTCAATATATTCATAGAAATCAGACTGAACAACTTGATAATCTGTACTACGTGCAGCCCCTACAACCGCATCCCAAGTAATCATCTTTCCAGGTTGTCCATTTGCATTGTTATAGTTGTTATAGTTATTGAATTGTCCATCAGAACTTTCACTTGCAACGGACAAATCTTTACCATAGTGATAACGAACAAAACCGTTTTTCTTACGAATCTTATTTTCTGCTTGAGGGAATTCACATCCCCAATACATTGAACCAACATAATAAGGCTGACCTAGTTCTAGATAATCACCCTTCATATTTGCCATATCTGGGTTGTCTTTTAATTCAGGAATTGTCCAGAAGTTTGTATCTTCTGATTGATTAGATCCACTACCTTGTACATCACTATCTTTAAAATCCATATTTTCTAGATCGATATATAAGATTTTAGCTTGTTTCGCCTGTTCTTGAGGAACTTCAATCTCTAAATGTTTTCTCATGAAAGATTCTCCATCCTTCATTGAAATTACTTCTTTAATTGTATATTTAACATTACGGGCAGTCACAGGTTTGAATTTAAAAGTTAATGTTTTATAACCATTTGCTTCACCAACTTCTGGATCTCCATCAACAGTTAAATTACTTGCCTTAATCTGTGACGCAGACTTTTCAGGGAATACTGCTTCATCTGCAAAGAAACCAAATTCTGAACAACAAGCAACATCTTTATCTACTCCACTCTCGTTAGGTGTATGCACTGTTGTAAATTCGATACGAACATACTGAGCTGTTACTTCTTTTCCTAAGTTAACGTAGTTATCTTCTTTATCTTCAAATGTACCTTCATAAACTAATTTTGCTTTATCAGTTTTTAATTCTTCAATACTAGAAGCAGTATACAATTTAAAATCTTTAACATGACCACTAACTGTAGGTGATCCGTTATGAACACGTTGCTTGTAATAAACAGATTTAAAAGTGTTTTCATTTTTTAGATCCACGTAAATATTGTGTGGATATTGTTTTTCTTCTTGACTTGCATTTTTATACTTTGAATGGTAATAAGTGTCAACGTTTCCATCAAACATGTGACTTGCATTACCATTTTCTTCAGCAATTTGTTCACTATCTGAAGTAACGCCCCAATTATTATTCTCAATTTTTTGTGTTGGAGCTTTAAACCCATCTGCTTCTTGAGAGTTCTCCATTGTTTCAATCACAAACTCTTCACTAGAAGCTGGAGTCATTTTAGTTTCACCAGATGTACGATAGTTTGTTAAATATTCAGTTTTTAACTTACCTTTTGTGATAGAGAATGTACGTTTTAAGTAGCCATTACCAAAAGTATAATTACCATTCTCTTCTTTTGTTAATGCAACAGTACCATTTTTTTGTTCTGTGCTTAAGTCTGTTTCTTGAGCTTCAATATACGTATTGCTAAACGGAACAATAGTCCCAAATGCAGTACACATGGCTGCAACAGCTAATGCACTTTTACATAATGATTTATATTTCATGATTACATGACGAGGAATCCTAACTAAAAATTAGGATAGGAATTGTCTTATGTCCTTTCTATTATTTGCTCGTCGCAATTCCTTTTTTTTACGTTTTTCAATTAAAAAAGCATCTAATTTAATAATTAGGCGCTTTTATGTAACCGTTAAACGCTTACATTAATTATACATGTTTGCCGCTTTTTGTATTTGTCTTTTTTAGTAATTCGTTTTCACTTTTTGTGATTTTTATACAAAGAAACTTAAATTTACCTTAAATTTGAATATCACATCATAATTCATAATTTTTTCTTCCCCCATCAATTAGATCACTAACATTATGATTTAGCGATCACAAAATTGTATCAGAACAAACGCAGAATGAGATTTATCAAAATATCTAATATGTCGCAGAATTTATAGTAAAAACAACAATTTGATCAACTATAGAATGACTCATCTACTCGTAAATTAAAAAAAAGACAGAAACCAACAAATTTCTGTTCTTCAATTCTTATTCGACTTTCATATATTTCAAGCCACCATACTTAACTTGAAAAACGATAAATACTATACTTTAATTTTAACCAATCTATATCAGAAATCGCATTATTCTGAATGCATTTAAATATAATATTTTCAGACTCTTTTAAACATTCCAAAGTCTGTGTCCACTTATTATACTTTTCACTATTAGGTTCAACCGCCATGTCTATGACATTGTCATATTTAATGGTGATTATCTTATAGATTGCACGAATATTCTCAATAGTTGGTTTTTCAATTTTATCAACATAATCTAAAAATTGCATAAAATACCACTCCTTTATATCAACATACTATTATAGTCAATAGTTTCAATTATTCTAGCTTTTTTGCTTTTTTTAACAAAACGAAAGTGATTTCATGTTTCAATTTATCTACATCCATTGGTTTTGAAATATGTCCATTCATTCCTGCTTCTAACGCAGTTCTCTTATCTTCTTCAAAAGCATTTGCAGCCATCACAATGATTGGAATATTAGCTTTGTTTTTATCTGGAAGCTCACGAACCTTTTTCGTTGCCATATAACCATCCATAATCGGCATCTGAATATCCATTAAAATCAAATCGTAAGTATTACTAGGTTTTTGAATCACTTTGCCAACACATTCAATACCATCATTCACCCAATCTACACTAATTCCACAACCCTCAAGAATAACTTGAGCAATCTCTGCATTCAATTCATTATCCTCAGCTAAAAGAATACGTTTTCCTTCTAATGATTGATCTGATTCTAGAACATTGTCATTTGATGTTTTAATATCTTCATCTATAATTTGATGCTCAATGGTAATTGCAAAACAACTTCCCTTACCTAATTCACTCTTAACATCTATGGTTCTATTCATCATGTCCAATAATTTCTTTACAATTGACATGCCTAGACCAGTTCCCATAATATTTCCAGTATCTTTTGTTGTTTCTCAAGCAAAAGAATCAAACAAAGTTGGAATAAAACTTTCACTCATACCAATACCCGTATCTATAATCTCAGTTTAAAATTTAGCGTAGCCTTCACTGCTTGAAGGCATTTACTACACATATATCGTAACAGTTCCATCATTTTCCTGCTTCAAGTATACCATCCAAATTAAAACATTTATATGCAAGACACTTCCTATGATTTATACTTAGTTGTGTGAAACGGGGTGACAACTATGCCCGCAACAATAACAACTTTGTCAAATAAAGCGAAACAACCTAAAGGTGGATACCTTCCTGTAAAATTATTTAAAGAAATACATTACAATACTAAACATGAATTTTTCCCTGATGAAAATGTATCAAAACCATTAATAGAAACAACCGTAGATAATATGACTCGTATCCTATTGGGTGCAAAAGCTAAGAAAGTCTTTCAACCTGCCACTAGTGGTTTGATGGTTGCAAAAGTTGATATATTTGGAGATACCTTTGATTTAATCCATACAGCAGCGGACTTAGACGATGATTCTATCCTTGCAGCATTTTAACTGTCTATTTACGAAACCATATCATATATAGAAGTGGATATTGATCATCTGTAAATCTAGAGAATAAACTACCTGACAACCCTACAATAAAAAACATCAGGGAAATGATCAATCGATCTACAGCCTATTTCAAGCAACAAGAACACATTATAGATGTTGGTGATCGTTTGTTTGTAAAATACAAAGGCGACACCATTTATGGGATTATGATTATTTAACAGAAGATTCCTAATCGATATGAAAATATTAAACAAAAAATTTCCAACAAACACACCCTTCAAATCATCTTGTACAGGATTATTGGAATGAAATCGAACAAAAAGCAATTCAGTAATGTAAAACATTTAAAATTCTATAATCCAAGATTAAATGTGGAATATCAGTGTGATTTAGATGATTTAACTCCTCAACTTCTTAAACCTATTTTAGAAGAAGTATTAATGAACCAATAAAATAAGCTATAGTGTCTTGAACTCACCATATCTTTGTATTTATATAATTGTAATCCTATTAAATCACTTTGTTGCACCACAGATCGAACACTTATATCCTATTACAACCGTTTCATCGTATGCTTCTTTGTCAATTACAGTACGTGTTTCGTATTCGGTCGGGTGTTCTATTCGATTTTCACTCACAGTCGAAGAACCTGCATGCGTATAAATATCTTATTCTAGATAATATTGTTGATGTTCAGTTAATGCATCTGGTGAATCAAATAATTGAAGGCACCCAGAACATCTCCATCTTGTTGGCGTGTATTCAACCCAAACTTCTCTTACCAGCACCTGCTCAGTATGAGTTGCCGTATTATGATGAATAACATCTGTAACTTTCTCCTAGTTATGCTTGTGTTCTTCTTTTTTCTTGTTTTACTCCTTGATCATTAGATGGTTTGCTTACCGTGTTTTCTGCCTTGTTATTATCTTGTTTCTGAGTTGAAGCCTCTATTTTATGTGAGGCTTGTTGACTACTGCTTGATGTTTCAACAACTTTTTTAGTTTCTACAGATTCTTATTTTTGTGCTACTTTTGCTTCACTTTCAGCAAGCTCTTTAGCTTCTCGAACTTTTTGTTCATTTTTCTTAATTTCTTCTTTCTTGGATTCTTTTTTACTTTGAATCTTTCTAAGTTTTTTCTTGTGCCTTTTCTGTCTTTTTTGTATTTACAGGAGCACTAGAACATCCTGTAAGTACAGTAGTTAATACAACTGCTCCACATAGTAGTTTAATCGTTTTCATTTCCTATTTCTTCTCCCTTTATATGTACACATTTAGCGTATAATATCGACATTTAGCTTTGTGTCTCAAATGATACATATGGATTAAATGTTATTGATTTTACCATAAAATAATTCTAATTGGTTAGATTTTTTATTTATTACAGTTGGAATGTTATTTTTATATGCTATAATCACTTTGTTAGACAAGCTTTAACGCATAATGAATCTTAAGTCCATATTTCTTATAATTTCTTGTCTAACTTCCGTCATGGGGACTAGCATTTCCTACACTCATTTACGCTAGTTCTCTCCTATGTCTCATTAAAATGATTTACTTTTAATACAGTAGATCTTTTTTTATTTGAACACAAGAACAAACTTGATAAAACATTTATATAAAAGAACATTGCTACGAATTTGTATACAAATAGTTGGATTGTCTATTCTTTTTCTTCCATATGTAATTTGTTAATGCATTTCAAAAAATGGATATGATATAATTTTTTTAAGTAAAAAGTTGATTTATTTATGGGACGTGGGCTGTTTTCAGACTTCTTTATACAATATGATGTCCGGTCATTCGTATAAGAAGACATGCATTATTAAAGATTCATGATGTGAATGAAGAAAATATATACATTTTAAAAGATGGTGTCGTAAAAGTTAGTGTTTTTATGCTTGATGGACGTGAATTCAACATCACCTATTTAAAAGGATTTGATGTCATTTCTATGCTTAAAGATGCAGTGAACAAAAGTGATTTTTCTTCTTTGCTGATTTGAGTTGAAAGTGATGAAGCAAGTTTTTATCGTATCCCAAAAGAATTATTTATGGGGTTTGTGAAGGAAAATCCAAAACTGCGAGAATATGTGAATTCATATTATCGCAAGAAATTATCAGAAACAATTTCAAGACAAGAATTAATGGCGATGAATGGCAAGAATGGTGCTGTGTGTGCTTTTCTATGGTTTCAATATTTGGATAAAAAGTGCGTGATGGAATTTTGATTGATTTAAAGATCACAAACGATGATATTGCAGCTTTTTGTGGTATATCCACGTGTAATAGTGTCATCGCATTTTACGAGGATTAAGAGAAGAACATGTCATTCGTACGGTGTATAATAAGATATTGGTTTTAGATGTTGAATATTTAAAACAATACGTTGATATTAAGGTGGATTCGTAGATTCGCCTTTTTAAATACATAAAAAGAGCCGACTTAAAATGTGGGATGTCGACTCTAAAACTGGTTTATTATAAGTTGTATGAAGGACAATCATGAGTTGGTTACATGACAACCAGTTTCTCTAACTATATCATGATTAACATAACGAAGAAAGAGCTAAACTAAATGATGTGGCAAATGGTTCAGCTCTCTACACAGGAGACTGGATATGCAAATTACAATATGAACAATATATCCAGCAATTAAAAGTATACCATCTTGTTGTGCATAGCTCAAAACTTTTGTGCATATAAAAATTTTTAGATGAAATTACGAATATATAAAACTGGATAGGGATAAATCAACCTCTAAAAGTCATAGGAATTTTAGTTCTGAGAAAGAAATAAGTTTTTAACACTTTTAAGTGAACTTTTCCTATCGTCTTGTTACAATATTTTTAGAAGGAATTGGACGTTAAAAAAGATATCTCAAAGCAATATAATTCACTCAAGATATCTTAAATTTTTATAGATAAAATTTACTTTTATCTATCCATTTCAATTGTGTCAACGATCTTTCTATATTTGGTATAAACTT
>ENA-UOIZ01002711-UOIZ01002711.1-human-gut-metagenome-genome-assembly--contig:-P88-NODE-2711-length-11840-cov-7.325753_pt1 | contig 11840 bp, 10 predicted proteins | sample MGYA00242336_ERZ723883 | MGnify/ENA metagenome assembly ERZ723883 | reverse complement strand
TATGGACGTTTGGGAATATATTCAAAGAGTTGTTGGTGAATAGAGAGGATAATAGTTCTGCTGCCAGCCAGAGGCAATAACAATGGATAAAGTTAATTGTAGAAGATAATGCATTTAATGATTGTATCAAAGATATATTTGAAGGTAAATGCGAACTGGATGATGATATAAGAATTATTGCTATCAAAGCATTTATTGATACAAACCAAGATTATGATACTTTTAAACAATTAAAACTTGTACCAAGCCATTGGAGCGGCGTTAATAGTTTTGTACCTGCGTATCAGAAGCAGATTGACTTTTATAAATCATGTTTCCGTTTTTGCTGAGATAAGGTTCTTGAAGCACAAAGCATTTATTTAAGAAAAAAATATCGTATTTAGAGAATAGTATTGAAAGAGAAAAAATAGATAATATCATGGATGATATGTTGATGTGATGTAAATTACTCAAGTGTATTAACTGCATGTCGATAAAGCTAATGATTAAAAGATAAAGAGTGATCTTTTGCGGTAAAGATCACTCTTTTGATAGAAAATAAAAAAGATCATCCGATTGAGACAGGGTACAAAAAAAGAAGTCATATGACTTCTTAATCCTTCATTACGCGATTTCGTTAATAGCTTTTGCTAAACGTGCTTTTTGACGGCTAGCGTAGTTTTTGTGGTGAATACCTTTAGCTACGGCTTTGTCCAATTTTGAACTACAGTCGTTGTAAGCTGCTACAGCAGCTTCTTTATCTTTAGCATCAACAGCTGCTAATACAGCTTTAATACTTGATTTCAATGCTGATTTTTTAGATACGACTAATTTGTGAGCCTTGTTATTTGTTTTAACACGTTTCTTTTGAGATTTAATCTGTGGCATGAAGTGCACCTCCTGACATAAATTGCAAATGGATTATAGCAAAATTTCTGATTTATTGCAACACAACTTCAAAAAAATACGCTATAATACTCTAGTATTGGAGTGATATTATGGAAAATAGACGCATTATTTTTATGGGAACACCCAAAATTGCTAGTGTCGTATTAAAAACAATGTTAGAAAACGATATACATGTAGGCTTGGTGGTAACACAGCCGGATAAGAAAAAGGGTAGAAAACAACAGCTAGTCTATTCAGAAGTCAAAGAAGTGGCTTTAGAATATGACATTCCTGTATTTCAGCCTGTTAAAATTAAGTCAGACTATCAAACGATTCTTGATTTTGCCCCTGATTTAATTGTGACATGTGCTTATGGACAAATTGTTCCTAAGGAAGTCTTGGATCTTCCAAAGTATGGTTGTGTGAACCTTCACGGTTCTTTGCTTCCTAAATATAGAGGGGGAGCCCCTATCCAAAGAGCTATTTGGAATGGTGATAAAGTAAGTGGAATGTCATTGATGAAAATGGCACCTAAAATGGATGCGGGACCTGTTTTAGCTCAAAAGGAAATTGAAATATTGCCAGAAGACAATTCTACATCTTTATTTGATAAAATGGCCATTTGTGCTGGAGAATTATTGCTTTCTCATTTTGAAGAGATTTGTTCAGGTAAGGCGGTCTATGTCGAACAAGATGAGAGTCAAGTTGTATTCTCTCCTGTCTTATCCAAAGAAGAAGAGCATATTGATTTAAATCAGGATGATGAACATATCTTGAATCAAATTCGTGCTTTTTCAGATGCACCAGGTGCTTATGTATTATTAAAAGGAAAGAAATTTAAAATCTTAAAGGCAAGTTATTTAAATGAAGAGAATTCGTTTGCCTCTTTAGTCAAGATTGGTAAAAACAAGCTAGGTATTGGACTTCATACAGGTACACTTGTGATTGAAACTTGTCAAATGGAAGGAAAGCCAGTCATGGATTGTGCAAGCTTCTTTAATGGACAGGGTCGTAACTTAGTCGGAAATATTGTAGAGTAGGGGGAAATCTATGGATCAAAAGAATGTTCGAAATTTTTGCATCATTGCACATATTGACCACGGAAAAAGTACGTTAGCCGATCGTATCTTAGAACTTACAGATACGGTAGAAAAGCGTGAAATGAAAGATCAGATTCTAGATTCAATGGATCTAGAAAGAGAGCGTGGTATCACCATTAAATTAAATGCCGTACAGCTTGTATATCATGCCAAAAATGGACAAGACTATTTGTTCCATCTTATTGATACACCAGGCCATGTCGACTTTACATATGAAGTGTCTCGCTCTTTAGCGGCTTGTGATGGGGCTATCTTAGTTGTCGATGCAGCTCAAGGCGTACAAGCACAGACTTTAGCTAATGTATATTTGGCATTAGAAAACGACTTGGAAATCTTGCCTGTATTAAATAAGGTGGATCTTCCTAGTGCCCAACCGGAAGTTGTAAAAAAAGAAATTGAAGACTTGATTGGATTAGATTGTAGTGAAGCGGTTGAAATCAGTGCTAAATCGGGATTGAATGTGGATAAAGTGCTAGAAGAAATCGTGCATAAATTACCAAGTCCAAAAGGGGATAAAGAAGCACCAACACAAGCTTTAGTCTTTGACTCTTTCTATGATTCCTATCGTGGAATCATTGCGTTTGTATCGGTAAAGAATGGAACAATCAAACCAAAAGATAAGATTCGCTTTATGGCAACCGGCGCTGAATATGAAGTCACAGAAGTGGGTGTTCGTACACCAAAAGAAGTTGTGGAAGACCAGTTGAACTGTGGAGATGTAGGATGGGTCAGTGCAGCCATTAAAAACATTGAAGATGTTCGTGTCGGTGATACGATTACAGTTGCATCCAATCCTGCAAGTGAGCCACTATCTGGATATCGTGAAATGCATCCAATGGTATATTGTGGTTTGTATCCTGTAGACAATGCGCGTTATGACGACTTAAAAGAAGCATTGTCCAAATTAAAATTAAACGATGCGGCTCTACACTATGAACCGGAAACATCACAAGCTTTAGGGTTTGGATTCCGATGCGGATTCTTAGGCTTATTACATATGGACGTAGTTGAAGAGCGTTTAGAGCGTGAATACAATCTTAGTTTGATCGCAACAAGTCCTTCCGTAATTTATCATGTCTATAAAACAGATGGTACTATGGAAGAAATTGATAACCCATCGGCTTTACCAGAACCTCAAAAAGTGGATCATATTGAGGAACCATATGTGAAGTGTGACATCATGGTGCCAAAAGAATTTGTGGGTCCGATGATGGATCTTTGTCAGAAAAAACGTGGTGAATATGTAGACCTTCAAGTTTTAGATGATGTTCGTATGATGATGGTTTACCAAATGCCATTAAGTGAAATTATTTATGATTTCTTTGATAAGATGAAATCTTGTACAAAAGGATATGCTAGTTTTGACTATGAATTTAGTGGATACCGTACAAGCAGTCTAGTAAAGATGGATATTTTATTAAATGGACAGATCGTCGATGCCCTATCTACGATTGTCTTTAGAGATTTTGCGTACAACCGCGGTAATGCGATGGCCGTAAAATTAAAAGACTTGATTCCTAAGCAGCAATTTGAAATTCCTGTGCAGGCAGCCATTGGTGGAAAGATCATTGCACGTACAAACATTAAGGCATTGCGTAAAAACGTATTGGCAAAATGTTATGGTGGAGATATCTCGCGTAAAAAGAAATTGTTAGAGAAACAAAAAGAAGGAAAGAAACGTATGAAGATGGTTGGATCGGTAGAGATTCCTCAAGAAGCCTTCATGGCCGTTTTAAGTATGGATGACGACTAATGGTACCATCAGCCTATGTACATATTCCGTTCTGTGATTCGATATGTGCGTATTGTGATTTTGTCCGTATTCAAAAAAATGAACAATTCTTTTCAAGTTGGAAAGAAAAGTTAATGCAAGAAATTCAAGAGTATAAGATTTCAAATCTTCATACTCTTTATTTTGGTGGAGGCACACCAAGTGTATTGAGTTTGGATGATTTTGCATCGATAAGAAATGGCTTTCCATCAAGTATTGATGAATTTACTGTAGAATGCAATCCCGAATCCTTAGATGAAGAAAAACTAGCATCTTATGTTTCTTTGGGAGTCAACCGTATTAGTTTGGGTGTACAAAGCTTTAATGATGATCTATTGAAAGTCTGTCGAAGAAGACATACATCCAATCAGGCTAAGAATGTGATTCGATGGATTCAAGAAAGTGGTATTCATAATTTCTCCATTGATTTAATTTTTGGACTTCCCAATCAAACAATGGAAGATGTGAAAAGAGATATTTTTACATTTTTAAGTTTAGATATACCACACTTATCCATCTATTCTTTACAGATCGAAGAAAATTCAATATTTGGAAAGACAGGTGTAGAGCCTTGTGATCCAGATCTTGAAGCGGATATGTTTGAATACATTACGAAAACACTTGAAGCAGCTGGGTATATTCATTATGAGATTTCTAGCTTTTGTAAGCCAGGCTATTATTCCAAACACAATTTAGCCTATTGGCAAGATAAAGACTTCTATGGCTTTGGCTGTGGCGCAAGTGGAAGAATTGATGGCATTCGTTATGATAATACGACAAGTTTAAAGCAGTATTGTTTGGAGGGTCCTTGTTCTACATATATTCCTGAACCACTATCTGAACGAGGTATGGATGCGATCATGATGGCATTGCGTACAAAGTTTGGATTGAATATAAGAGAATGGAATTTGAAATATCAGAATGATTTTAAAAATCATTATGCCACTGTATTAGATACGTATCATGAGTATTTTTGTTTTGAAGGGGAATGTATCTATTTAAATGATGCTGGACTTGAAATATTAAATACGATTCTAGTTGATTTTATGATGATAGAATGATATCATTTAATAGCTTTTGTACTGAGAGTCTGGAAACTTCCAACCTTTCGCTCGGTAGAAAAGGACTAATATACATGGAGGAAGAAAAATGTTATTAAAATCTGAAAAACAAGCAATTATGCAAGAGTATGCAGTACACGAAGGTGACACAGGTTCTCCTGAAGTTCAAATCGCTGTATTGACTGAAGAAATCAACCGTTTAACTGAACACTTCAAAGAACACAAACACGATTACCACTCACAACGTGGATTGATGAAAAAAGTTGGTCGTCGTAAAAAATTGTTAGCTTACTTGAAGGGTAAAGATTTAGACCGTTACAAAGCATTGATCGCTAAATTAGGTTTAAGAAAGTAATCGAAAAGATTACTTTTTTTTTATGCATTTATTTGATAGAATATAAAAGTATGATTGAGGTGAAAAAATGGCGAAACAAGAGTTTCATTTAGATTTTTGTGGTCGGGGGATCACAGTAGAAACTGGTGAAATCGCAAAACAGGCTGATGGAGCCGTTATTATCCGTTATGGAGATACGGTGACTTTATCAACTGCATGTGCATCAAACCAGGCAAAAGAAGGGATTGACTTTTTCCCTTTGACAGTAAGTTTTGAAGAAAAATTATATTCTGTTGGAAAAATTCCAGGAGGATTTTTACGTCGTGAAGGAAGACCAAGCGAACATGCGACATTAACAGCACGTATGATCGACCGTCCAATCCGCCCTTTATTTGCGGAAGGATTCCGTAATGAAGTACAGGTTGTCAACACGGTATTAAGTGTAGATCAAGATGCAAGTCCTGAAATGGCAGCTATGTTTGGTGCTTCATTGGCATTATGTATTTCAGATATTCCATTCAATGGACCAATCGCAGGTGTTAAAGTTGGACGTATCAATGGAGAATTGGTTGCCAACCCTACAGTGGCTCAAATGGAAGAAAGTGATATCGATTTAACTGTTGCGGGTACTGCACAAGCTTTAAACATGGTTGAAGCTGGTGCTAAAGAAGTTAGCGAAGAAGATATGCTTGCGGCATTGATGTTTGGACATGAACAAATCAAAAAATTATGTGCATTCCAAGAAGAAATCGTAGCCGCTTGTGGTAAAGAAAAACGTGAAATTGAATTGTATGCTGTAGATGAAACAATCAATAGTGAAGTTCGTGCAAACTTTGAAGCACAAATTCGTGCAGCTGTATCGATTAAAGAAAAATTAGAGCGTTACGGAAAAATTGATGATTTAACAGATGAAGCAGCCCAAATGATCGCAAACAAAGAATATGAATCTGAAAAAGATCAAAACAATGCGGTGAAACAAGCTCGTGAAATCTGTCGTGGTATTGAAGCAGACGAAGTACGTCGTTTGATCATTGAAGACAAAGTACGTCCAGATGGCCGTCAAATCGATGAAATCCGTCCATTGAACTCACAAGTGGATTTACTTCCTCGTGTTCATGGTTCGGCTTTATTTACTCGTGGAGAAACACAGGTATTATCTACAACTACATTGGGTGCATTAAATGACAACCAGATTATCGATGACTTAACTGTTGTCGATTCAAAACGTTTCATGCACCACTATAACTTCCCACCATATTGTGTTGGTGAAACTGGACGTATGGGAAATCCAGGACGTCGTGAAATTGGCCATGGTGCCTTAGGTGAAAGAGCTTTAGCTCAAGTGTTACCAAGTGTAGATGAATTCCCATATACAATTCGTACAGTAGCGGATGTTATGGAAAGTAACGGATCTAGTTCTCAGGCAAGTATTTGTGCAGGAACAATGTCTTTAATGGCTGCTGGTGTTCCAATCAAAGCACCTGTTGCGGGAATTGCGATGGGATTGATCATGGATGATAATTCAGGTAAATATACTGTTTTAACAGATATCCAAGGTATGGAAGACCACTTTGGAGATATGGACTTTAAGGTTGCCGGAACGAAAAATGGTATCACAGCTTTACAGATGGATATCAAAGTAACAGGTATTACTAAAAATATCTTCGAAGAAGCATTGGCACAAGCTCACAAGGCACGTTTAGAAATCTTAGATAACATGTTGGCATGTATCTCAAGTCCAAGAGAACAATTGAGTCCATATGCACCTAAGATTGCGATGATGAACATTGATCCAGATAAGATTAAAGATGTAATCGGACCTGGTGGAAAAATGATCAACGAAATCATTGCACAATGTGACAATGTAAAAATTGATATTGATGATGATGGAAAAGTAGTCATCTACCACAATGATTACGATACAATCGAAAAGGCGAAACAAATGATTAGTGACATCGTACGTGTTGCCAAAGTTGGAGATGTATATGCAGCTAAAGTTGTTCGTCTTGAAAAATTCGGTGCTTTCGTGAACTTGTTTGGTAATACAGATGGTTTATTACACATTTCTAAGATTTCTCACCACCGTGTAGATAAAGTAGAAGACGTGTTAAAACTTGGCGATATCATCGATGTTAAGGTTACAGAAATCGACAATAAGGGTCGTATCAATGTAAGTGCAAAAGCTTTACTTCCAAAACCTAAAACAGAAGAAGAAAAAACAGAAGCGTAAAAGTTAGGAACTCGTTAAAAACGAGTTCTTTTTTCTTGACTATGTGGTAAAATAGTTGGGTAGAGGTGAAAATTATGGATTTTAATACAGAAGTACTTAAATATAAAGACGATTTCTTAAAAGACTTAAATACACTTGTATCATATGAAAGTGTTCGTGATGAATCAACGAAAGCTGAAAATGCTCCTTTTGGAAAAAACTGTCGTGACGTATTGGATGCCATGTTAGATATGGCTAAGCGTGATGGCTTTGAAACCAAAGACATTGATGGATATGCAGGCGTTGTTGAATATGGTCAAGGAGAAGAAACATTTGGTGTTTTAGGACACTTGGACATTGTGCCACTAGGCGAAGGATGGACAAAAGATCCTTTAAAAGTAACATTAGAAAATGGCTACATCTTTGGACGTGGTGTTATGGATGATAAAGGTCCTGCATTAGCTGGATACTATGCATTAAAGATGATTCGTGACTTAAACATTCCTTTGAAAAAAAGAGTCATGTTGATTACGGGATGCGATGAAGAATCAGGTATGGAATGTATGAACTACTATGTTGATCATGCCGAAGTTCCACAAATGGGATTTGTACCAGATGCCAATTTCCCAGTTATTTATGGTGAAAAAGGTGGTTTACATGTTGGCTTAGTAAGTAGTGATGCAACTGTCATCAAGAAACTTCATGCGGGAAGCCGTCCAAATATCGTGATTGGTAAAGCTGATGTCACAGTGGATGTCATGAGTTATCAACAAGAAGATTTATTTAAATTTTATTGTGCTACGCAAGGCGTTAAGGGTTCCATCAAAAGAAGTGAAGATGGTGTAACTTTACATATTGATGGTGCATTTGCGCATGCAGCTATGCCATATAATGGTGTAAATGCCGCCGTCTTATTGTTGAACTTTATTGGTGAAGCCTATAATGATCAACTTTCAAAAGATTTATATTTCTTACTAAAAGACTGGATGGGTAAACCAGTAGGTATTGAAAAAGATGGTTTATATATGTCTTTCTTGACAATGAATACGGGTATTGTCAATATGGAAAACAATGAAACAGACATCTTAATTGATATTCGTTATCCAAATGATACAAATGCCGATGAAATCATGTCAAAATTTGATGCAACTTGTGCAAACTTGACTTCAAATATCAAAGCAGAAAATCGTGGAGATTCAACACCATTATTCGTAGACCCAGATTCTCGTTTAGTGAAAGATTTAATGAGTGTCTACCAAAAATACACAGGAGATACTTTCTCTTGTCCAATCACAATTGGTGGTGGAACGTATGCTCGTAAATTTGAAAATTTTGTATCTTATGGACCAGAACTTCCAAATGAAGTGATAGAAACCGATGCTTTTGTAGGAGGATGTCACCAACGCGATGAAGGTATTAAATTAGATAACTTATTACAAGCTATCTGTATTTATGCCGATGCGATCGTGGCATTGTGCAGCTAATATGAGAATGCGTAAAGTAAAGTGGGCAACAGACTATTTGCCTACTGCGAGTTGTTTAGTAAAAGAACCATCTAAACAAGCAGGAAACTGGAAAAAGCTATTGGATACAGATACTTTACATATCGAAATTGGATGTGGTAAAGGAAACTATTCTTTAGATATGGCTAAGATGTATCCAGATACTGGATTTATTGCGATTGAAAAGAATGAGAGTGCTGCAGGTATTGCCGCAAAAAAATACGATGAGGATACAGAAAAGAAACGTTTGAAACTGATTCAAGAAGATGCGAGTTCCATTGGAGAATGGTTTGGTCCGCGTGAAGTGGATGTGATCCATTTGAATTTCTCGGATCCATGGACTAAAAAGCGCTATGCGAAAAGACGTTTATCCAGCGCTACTTTTTTAGATCAATACAAGCGTATTTTATCTTTCAATGGTGAAATCCAAATGAAAACCGATAACAGTGCTTTATTTGAGTATAGCTTGATTGAATTTCAAAATGCTGGTTTTAAGATGGTTGAAATCAGTGTAGATTATCGTCGTGAAAAACATGATGAAGATGCGATTACAGAATATGAACAAAAATTCATTTCTTTAGGTCAACCAATTTATCGTTGTGTTTGGAGATATGCACATGACTGAACTTCGTAATAAAGATGAATTTTTAAACGCATTAACAAATTCAGGCATTCAAGTGATGATGTTTACGGCATTTTGGTGTCCAGACTGTATGTACATCAAACCTTTCTTGCCTGAAATTGAAGAGGAATTTAGTGATTTACAGTTCTATTCTTTAAATCGTGATCATTGTATGGATATTGCGATTGAATATGAAGTGATGGGTATTCCTAGCTTTATATGTTTCAAGGATGGAAAAGAAATATCAAGATTTGTTTCTACACTTCGCAAGACAAAAGAAGAAATAGAAGCATTTCTGAATCAGACAATAGAAAGTGAGAAGGAAATATGTTAAAGGATTTAATGCATGCGATCTTCAATGAAGATGTTGAAGAAGACGATGAAGAAGAAGTCGTAGAAGAACCTGCGAAACAAGAAGAAGTAACACCTGAACCTGTTGTTGCAGAGCCACAAGTTCAAGAAGAAGAAGTTGTAAAGCCAGAGCCAATTTTAAAGGAAGCAGAAAGCTCTATTGAAACGGATCCTGAAAACTTTATGAATTCTCCTATTTTTGAAAAGGCGATTATTCAACCTAAGCCTAAGAAAACAACAATTTTCCAAGGCTTAGATGTCGATTCGATTGCGCAAGAAGAGGCAAAACCGAAACAAAAAGTGTATAAATATGATCGTCATAAATCCGTAAAAGTACGTCGTGTTGCCGAAGATTTAGATTATCAACCAGTCATTTCTCCAATCTTTGGAAATGTGGAAGATTCTAAAAAAGAATTTGATAAAGTGCACGATGCGATTACGTTAAACAAACCAGAAGATGAAGATTTCTCAAAGATCTTATCTCCAATGTATGGAACATACTTACCAAGTATGCAGCCTGCGGATTCCATTCCTGAATACAAGGTTGAAGGATCAAAGAAAAATATGAATCTTTCTGAAATGTTAGAGAAGCCAAAAAAGGAAACCAACAAACAAGAATCGTTATTTGACAAAGAAGGTGAATAAAATGGCTTATCATTTTATTGGTATTAAAGGAACAGGTATGGCTGCCTTGGCATGTATCTTACATGATGAACATAAAGAGGTCACAGGTAGTGATATCGATAAATATATCTTTACAGAAGATGGATTAAGAGCACGTCATATTCCAATCTATTCGTTCAGTTCTGCTAACATCAAGGACAATGACACAGTGATCATTGGTTTATCTTTTGATCAAACGCATCCGGAAGTGAAAGCAGCGATGGACAATCCAACTGTAAAAACATATTATTATAATGAATACTTAGGTATTTTATTAGAGTCATACAGTTCCATCTGTGTTGCGGGAACGCATGGTAAGTCCACAACAACAGGTATTTTAGGCCAAGTTCTTTCTTTACAAGATGAATGTGCATACTTAATTGGAGATGGCCATGGCTATATGCCAGAACATGCCAACCATTTTGTATTAGAATCTTGTGAATTTCAAAGACATTTCTTGGCATATCATCCAGATTATGCGATCATCACGAATATTGAATTGGATCACATTGACTACTATAAAGATATGGATGATTATGTATCGGCATTCCAAAGTTTTGCAAACCAAGTCAAAAAAAGCATTGTCATCTTTGGGGATGATGAACACCTTAAAAATCTACACTACAATGTGCCAGTAACTACATATGGTTTAAAGGATGGCAATGATTATCAAGCCATTCATATAGAACAAGGCCCATTTGGTATGCATTTTGATTGTAAGCATAATGGTGAAATTCTAGCTCACGTTGAATTAAATGAAGTGGGAGATGCCTTTATGCAGGATGCCTTAGGATGTTTTGCGCTAGCCCATATGTTAGGTATGCCAGCCGATATCATTGTACAAGGCTTACAAGACTACAAAGGAATCGCTCGTCGATTTGTGATTGATGAAGTCAAGGATAGTGTATTAGTCGATGACTATGCACACCATCCAACAGCGATTCGTCTAATGATTGATGCAGTTCGTAAAAAATATCAAAAAAAGAAAATCGTAGCGTTATATAAACCAGATCGTTATTCACGTCTACAATATTTCTTGGATGACTTTGCGAAGAGTTTAAATACAGCGGATCAAGTATGTTTACTGGATTTCCCTAAAAATGCCGTAAGAGAAGATGAAACAATCACAGTCACAATTCAAGATTTAATGGATCGTTGTCCTAATGCGATTTTATTAGATGTAGATGATGCTTCAGCTGAAAAGTTAAAAGAATTAGCTCCAGCAGCCTTCGTCTTTATGTCTAGTAAGGACATCTACTTATTGAGAGATAAATTAGAAAAAATCTTATAAGAGTATCTAAGGATAAAAGGGTAATCCGCAATTAGATAGGGTTGACTAAAAGTTGGCTTTAAAAATTGT
>ENA-UOIZ01002702-UOIZ01002702.1-human-gut-metagenome-genome-assembly--contig:-P88-NODE-2702-length-11870-cov-5.229116_pt1 | contig 11870 bp, 6 predicted proteins | sample MGYA00242336_ERZ723883 | MGnify/ENA metagenome assembly ERZ723883 | reverse complement strand
ATTCTCCACGGTGGTGGTGTTGACCAGCTGACCGCCCGGCGTGAGCTCAACCGCAAGAATGGTCGGGCGATACCAGGCGCGTGCGAGGTAGATTGCGGCCGTATATCCGGCAGGGCCGGAACCGATGATGATGGTTGAAAGTTCAGTCATGTCCCTTACGATAGCGAGTTGACCTGACCTCGTCCAGCGGTGGGTGAACAACGACATGGATTCGCCTCGAATGCCGATTGGTCGCTTTCAGATTGCCGAAACAGGCATGCCGCGTTCATGGAAACCGGAGGAGCTAATACGAGCACGATACGGGCCCACAGCATAAGTCCACAGCGTGAGTCACCGCGTACGATGAAACACCCCTCCTACCCGTGAGTAGAAGGGGTGCCCATGAGAACTTCTGCGTCGCCTACAGAACGCGGATGTACACGATGTCGGATTGTGCCGCAGAGTTCTTTGACGTGGAGTTCTGTGTGGTCGAGTTGCCGAACGGGACGTTATCGATGTCGGTCTTGTTCGGCCAATCCTGATTGTCGGATCCGCCACCGTGGTTGTCTCCGTTCAGGATGAACCATGCGGCGACCAATCCCACCACCAGCAGAACCAGCGCGACGACGATGGCGATGACCTTGATCTTGAGCTGCCCCCAGAGTGGCTGGTCCGGCAGGTCCTCCTCGATATTGCGTCCGACATTCGCTGCGTTGACATCGTGCACCTGCTGGGGCGCGAAGCTCGGCGGCATGATCTGGGCCATAGGCGGCAGCTGATCTACCGAAGTACCATCAGTGCCTAGCAGCGGAACGGTGACCGTGGGGTCAAAGGCGTCGGATTGGGCACGCTGCGCCGGTGTCTGCACACCCGGCACATTCGCACCCGGAGCCGCCGCAGGACGGCCGCCAGACATGTTCCGCAGGGCATCGCGGCTGATTGGTGCCGTCATCCGCGTACGCGACTTCGATGATCCGGGGATGGCTGCTCCATTGGCTCCGGGCGCCGATGCCAACACTGCGAATGACGGGGGCATTACGGCGTCGCCCGACGCCGCGGCCTTGGCGGATCTGGCGGCAAGAGCGGCCAATGATTCCGACATATGCGCGCGCGGCTGCGGCATGGCATTCGTGGCAATGGGCTGAGCCGCATGGGTCGTGGGATGGCTTCCAGCCACGGTTTGCTCGCCTTCAGACACCTGCGCCTCACCGGACTGCGGCAACGGCGGGATGCTGCCGGCGTGGGTGCGCTCATTGTCGTTCTCTTCCGGCAGCGGAACATTCGGCATATTGGCCACGATGCTCTGTATCTCACCGGTTGCACCGGTCGTCCGGGGTTTGCCGGTACCGCCCGCAACACCAGACGCACCAGCAGCGTTTGCCGGTACGTTCACGCCGTTGCCGGACTGTGCCTTCGTCGCACCAGCAGCGGACCTACGCGGCTTGGCGGCGGGCGGGAACGATGCCGGCAGCGGTGCATACACCGGCATCGGCTGCTCAATCGCGGTCTCTTCCGCAGTGGATGTCGTCACCGGCGACTCCGGCTCCCCGTCCTTGCGCAAGGAGCCCATAAGCTGACCGACCTTCGATTGCAGGGAGGCCAGGGTCTTCGACGGCTCGGCGGTATCCGGTTCGAACAATTCCGCTTCGGGGATGACCGGCTGATCGGCCGAGGGCGGATCTCCGGGCAGCTGAGCCAGGAACGCCTGCTGCGCGAGACGCTGCTCGTTGACGAACCTGGCCTCGGCGCCGGCTGCCAGTCCCGCCTCGGAAATCGACAATTCCGGCAGCTTCGTCGAGGTAACCAGCCCATCCGGCAGTTCCACGATCTTGTCATCGCTCGTGTCACGCAACGCCACCATGCTGATCGAGGCGCTGCCACTGACCGACGGCAATATGATGTCACGATCCGACAAGTTGCTGAATGGCTCCCACGCGCCCAGCAGCGCGCTCAGCTCGGCCAGCGTTGCCATCGGCACGATGACTTCCCCATCTTCGGTGTGCAGAGCCAGTCCACGCTTGCAGATCACGCGGAATTCCGTGGGAACGTCGGCGGGCAGCATATTCAGGTCGAACGTCGTGTTCGTGCCTGAAGGCGTCTTGGTCAGCAGCGCGTACAGCAGTGCGGCCAGCTGTCGCGTCGCCATCTGCTCATACGACATCACATCGCCGTCGATGCCGCTGCAGATATCGGCCAATGCGGCGGCGACGGGAGTGTCGGCGAACTGCACGCCATTGACGCTCACGCGAATGGTATCGGTGCTCAGCGCGGTATGGGTCAGCCCCGTGTCCAACAGCTCTTGAACCGCCTGGGTGCATTGTCCCACGATCGATCGAATCGCGTCGTAGCTGAGGAACGAGGAAGACGAACGCTGCATGTATTCCGCCAGCGCCAGACCGGAGTCCGGCTCGGTGATCACCACCGCGGCATCGCCGACGTGCTGCAGCTGCAGCACCGGCGTGCAGTACCGGCTGTTGGCCAGCGCGAGCGTGGAAGCCGCCTCGTTGATCTGCGGCAGAACGGATGTGTCGGTGATGATGAACAGCTGGCAGGACTGCGCCAGCATGCGGTCATTGGCTATCCATGCGCTCAATCCGTCACTTTCGCGCAGCGAAGAAACGAGAGTGTAGCGACCGATGACGGTATCTCCCAATTGAGGCTTCATAGTAGTTGTTTCTCCGTGCTCTGCTGTCATGCGCTGAGATAGTGGTGATGCTGACATTCTAGCCGTGGGGATGGTCGGCTGTGCAGCCGCGACGGACGCGGCTTGACGAGTGGAATGATGCGGCGTTGGCAGTATGGTGGGAATTCGCGGCTGGGCGTTGTTGCCGGCCGCGATACCTGCCGCTGCACCGGCTGCGTTTGCCGCGACGTTCGGCAGTACGACAGACTTGATGGACGGGCGTTGGCCCTTACGGTTGACCGTCGGCGCGAAGCTGGGCGGAAGGTTGTCGGACGGAATCCCCCTGGGTTGGTCCTGAACCGGCCGTTCGAGATCGGTCACAGTTTCAGCGGCCTGTTCCGCGGAACCGTCATTCTCCGAGGTTCCATCGTCACCCAGCGAATAATCATCGTAATGATTATCATTCTCCGCAATTGTCGTGGTACCCTCTTCGACCTCCGCGTTTTGTGCCTGAGCTTCCTCGGTTTCCGACTCAGCCGGTGTCGATACCGATGTCGCAGTGGAAGTCCTACGCAACAGCCGTGCCTTCATGGTGACGATCAGGCTGGAGAACTCCTCCACGCGCATCAGCCATAGCAGCCCGGCATACACGGCCGTCACCACAATCGTCAGAATCGCGCATATGACGATGGATTGCCACCAGCTCATATGTCCGTTGACGCTGGAAACCTTCGCTCCGACCAAACGCGTGGCCAGCGGGTTGAGGAATAGTCCGCACGCGCATGCCGCCGCACCGGCAATCAGGGCCTTGACATGCATGATGATGATGCGCTTGCCGTCGATCCGCCCACCGAATCGTCTGCGTAACAGCCAGAACACCCATGGGAACGTGATGATATATGACAGGCTCAGCGACAGAGCCACCATGAGCGTCCAATATTTCGGCGGTGCGAAACGCAGCGAGGTCAGCAGAAGCAGCAACTGCACGGCGTTGTCGGCCGCCGCGAACAGGAACGGGCTGCGGCCGTCCTCATACGCGTAGAAGGCGCGCTGCACCAGCAGGAACGCACTGGTGGGCACCAATCCCACCAGCAGGCCGATCAGAGGCCCGGATATCAGAATCGCCCCATGCACATTCGTGGACGGAATCAGCGCCTTCACCAGCGGCACCGGCATGGCAATCATGACCGCGGTGAAGAAGAACATCGCAAGACCGGTGGATCGCAGGGATGAGCTGAGGTCGGCGCGGGCATCTCCGATACGATGCTCGCTGATCGCGCGGGACATGCGCGGGAACACCGCGGTCGTGATGGACACGGCGATGATCGAATAGGGAAGAACGTATATCGTGTACGCGTACTGATAGCTCGCGTTGCCCGCGATGCCGTACAAATCGCCGCCGGCGGTCGGGGCGCCGGTATTAACACGCGAATTGACGATGCCCATCAGCTGGTTGAGCAGCACCATGGCGATGCTCCACACCGCCACCTGGCCCATGGAACGCAACCCCAGCCCATGCAGTCCCCAGCGAGGCCGGTAGTGGATGCCGCAACGCAGCAAAGGAATGAACAGCACCAGGGCCTGGAACGCCACGCCGGCCGTCCAGGCGCCCGCGGTCAGGGCTATCTTGCCGGATGTCCAGAACGACATCGGCTGCTGTCCCGCGTTGCCGAACAGCATGATGAACGCGCCGAAACCGATGCAGCTGATGACGTTGGCGCCTACGGAGCTCCACGCATACGTCGCGAAACGCCCCTTTGCGGCGAGGATCTGCCCCAATACGGTATACAGGCCGTAAAACAGGATCTGGGGCATACACCACAGCGTGAAGGCGTTCGCCAGCGCCCTTTGCGCGGGCGTCCAGCTGGAGTCGAGATACAGCATCGTCAGCAGTGGCGTGCCGGACGCCATCAGCAGTGTGATGGCCAGCAGCAGCGCGATGGACAAGGTGATGAGCTTGCTGAGTCGCTCATCCGCGTCCTTCTGCTTGAGCGTGCGCACGATCTGCGGCACGAGCACCGCGTTGAACACGCCGGTGGACAGCAGGTTGAAGATCACCTGCGGTATCTGCGCGCCGGCCTGATACGCGTTGGCTGCGATACCGGTGGTACCGAGCGCGCCGACGAGGAAGATGGTGCGGATCTGGCCGGTCACACGTGACGCGGCCGTGCCGCACGCCATGATCAGCGAATTGCGTCCTACCGTGGTGCTCATTCGTCGGGGTCCTTCTTTCGATGGAATTGGCGCCAGAGGCCGACCAGGCCGAGCAGCAGCGAGAAGCCGATGATGATGAATCCGGTCATGTCGCTGATGCGCAGCACGCTGGTGATGTCGGTGTTCTGTGCGGAACCGAACGTGTCGCCGTTGCGGTCCAGCAATGTGATGTGGGCTGTGGCGTGGCCGGAAGTGGCGACGCGGATGGCGAACGTGACCTGCGCCTCGCTGTTCGCCGGTATGGTGACCTCAGTGAACCGCGATGTGACGATTTCCATGGAGTCGGTGAGGGATGAGACCTTCACCCGTACCGGATACGGATGGTTGTTCCTGACGGTGACGGGCATTTTGGCCGTTTCGCTGACGACGGTGATGGAGTCGGTCGGCGTGATGGATACGCCGCCGAACATGCCTCCGCCGAGCCGTTTGGCGCCGTCGACCAGACTGTCGATGTCGCGCGGCGCGGACGAGAGCGCATGCAGTGCCAGCGTGCTCTGTGCGGCCTTGATCTTGCGGATCCAGGACGCGGATGCCTTATGGTCGGTGAGGACCGACGTGGCGAAGCGGTTGATGTCGTTGCGGCTTTCGGCCAGCGATTCCAGCGCGGACGTGACCGATCGGGTGTTCCGCTCGCTTAAATGACTGTCTTGGGGGACGATTTGCAGCGCCTTGTCGCCGGTCCGATAGGCGTCTGCGTCAATGAGATCGTTCAGGTCGGTGAGTTGCAGCCATGAGGACTGTTCGACCGCGGTCATCAGCGTGTCGATGAACGCCGCCGACATATTAGTGCCGAAGCAGACCAGCAGGTTGCGGTTCATCGCCGCATACGGCTGCTCCATCTGATAGAAGGCGCTCTGCGCGACGAACCGCGCGATGCGTCCCGCGTTACTGGTCTCGCCGTCCGCATCACTGCTGGTGGGCTTGCCTTTGGCTAGGTCGCCGAGTTCCTTCTGCTCGCTCAGCACCGTGATGTCGCCGGCCGAGGTGGGGATTGTGTATGTGCCTGTGTGCACGGTGGCCGTGGTGCTGGAGTCGAAGTCGTGACCGGCGATGACGTACTGGTATCCCTGCTTCCTGGCCGTGGAGAGCGCCTGCCGGGTCCAATCGCCCTTGCCTTGCCAGGCGATGGGCAGGGAATTGGATGATGCCGGTGCCGCGGCCAGTGCGGATCGTGCGTTCCATGCGCCGGTGCCGACGCCGGCCTGTTCGTACGACCGGACGTTGTTGATCGCGGCATAGGCGGTGATGTCGAATCCGGCCGGCTGCATGACGGCATCGATGCGTTGCCCGGTGTCGGAAGCCAATGCCGTCGGATCGGCTATGGTCTGCAAATCGCTGTGCTTGCCGATGAGGGAGAGTTTGGCGGCGAGTGCATCATTGTCGTGCGGGGTGAGCACTGATGATTGCGTCGCCGCGGTGTTTTCGGAGCCGTCGGTATTGTTGCCGGAGCCGTCGTCTGTGCTGCCATCCGTGCCGCCGCCACCTGATTGTGTAGATTTTGTGTCGGATCCATCGCCGTTGTCATGCACCACCAGCTGGTCGATGGCGTTCTTGTCGGCCTGCTGGCCGGTGTTCATCAACGGCATGACCATGGTGATGGCCATCGGCGGGGTCTGTGCGTTGCGCAATCCCTGGGATGATCTGGTCAAGAAGCTGTGCAGGCGAATCGGCTTGGCGTTCGGATCGACGGTACGGTCCGACCCGGATGACCCGTCAGAAGAGCCCGTGGATTGAGAATCGGTCGCCTGGGTCGCCTGATAGGTGACCAGCAGCGGTTTCTGCCCCCACATCTGCAACGCCTTCAACGCATCGCTGTCGGCCACCGCGTCGATCTTCACGGAAACCTTCTTGCTCGCCGCGATGGACGGCACCGTGGCCGTGCCGAGAACGGTGCGCACCGGAATCGATACGTCCCCGGTCGCCCAATGCTGGATGTCAGTGCGCGATACGAACGTATATGACGGGTTGTAGGCCACGGTCACCAGGCCCGGTGACGTCGCGGCATACGTGGGATTGGAGATGCTGATGGTGATGTGGTAGCCGGATGTGTCGGTGACCACGGGCGTCGATTCGGTGATCGACAAGGCGGTCGTCTGCGTGGCCGTGTCCGTCTCGTCATCCGCCATCGCCATATGTGCCGTGCCGGCCGGTACCATGCGGCCTGCGAACAGCATCGCGCATGTCAGCAACATGATGGTAAAGAAGCGCCATAGGCGTGTCGTTCGGTGAGATAACGATGGCACGGCCTGACCGTGCTCGGGGCTGTTCGCGATCATCCCTGCTTCATTTTCCTTGCGTAGAGCCAAGCGATCTTGCGTTCATTAGGATAGCTGAGAACGTCATCCAAATCATCGAAATCCACCCAGATGGCGTCTTCGGCTTCATGATCCGGATCGCCCTCCACCGTCAGGTCGCCGCCGATCTGGCGCAGCGCGAAATGATGCACGAGCTTATGCACGCGCTGGCTGGTACCGGTGAACCAATAGTCGATGGTGGCAATGGACTCGACCACCTCACCCAGAATGCCGGTCTCCTCGTGCACCTCGCGCACGGCGGTCTGCTGCGGCGTCTCGCCCTTTTCGATATGGCCCTTGGGAAGGCACCATTCGAGATGGCCGTTGCGGGAGTGTCGCGCGATGATGGCCACACGGCCGCGCTCGTCGAACACCAGGCCGCCGGCCGAGTATTCGCGCACCACCGGGAGCTCCTGAGCGTCCAGCGACGCGAATGTGGTCGGCCCGTCGCCCGCCCGTCGCTGCGGCATCATCGCAGGCGTGGGAAAGCGTGGTTCCGGCGGCCTGACAACGGTTTTCGGCGTGCGCGGAGCCTCGGACGTATAGAGCAACGTATCGGGTTCGAGCGGATTTTGGGTATGGTCGCCCGCAGCATGCGCAAGCATGCGCGCGAGGTCTGCGGGCGTAATCATGACTTCCACCTTACTCAATACCGTGTGCAGGTGGGGTAACGGTATGCTTGAATACGCATAAAAGCGGTAATACTTTATGGAAAGGCCTCGTGTGAATTTCGAAGTTTGGCCGGAAGCCATTGAACTTGGACACCTGTTCGCGGCTCGCGGGTACGAGCTGGCGTTGGTGGGTGGCCCCGTGCGTGACCTGTTGCTGCACCGGCGTTCCCACGACCTCGATTTCTGCACGTCGGCCCATCCCGACGAGTTCGAGCCGATCCTGCGTCATTGGGGACGTGACGGTTTCTGGGATATGGGCCGCAAATTCGGCACTTTGGGTGCGATGCGCCGGCGCGAGGATGGCACCGAAGTCAAGGTGGAGATCACTACGTACCGGTCCGACACGTACGATCCCGAATCCCGCAAGCCCGAAGTCAGCTACGGCGATTCGCTCGAAGGCGATCTGTCCCGCCGTGATTTCACCGTGAACGCCATGGCGCTGCGCGTGCCGCAGCTGGAGTTTGTGGACCCGTTCGGCGGCACCAGCGATTTGGCTAAAGGCGTATTGCGCACGCCGGTGGATCCGTATCAGTCCTTCGACGACGACCCGCTGCGCATGATGCGTGCCGTGCGTTTCGTCGCACAGCTCGGGTTCAGCATCGCCCCCGACACGGCTGCCGCCATCAGCGACATGACCGATCGCATCGACATCGTATCCGCTGAACGGGTGCGTGACGAGCTCACGAAGCTGCTGCTGTCCGATCGTCCGAGGGCGGGTGTCGAAGCGCTGGTCGAATCAGGTCTCGCCGATATCGTATTCCCGGAGATTCCCGCCCTGCAGCTGGAAATCGACGAGCACCACCGCCACAAGGACGTCTTCGAGCACACGATGATTGTGCTCGATCGCGCCATAGCGCTGGAGACCGGGCCGGAAGGCCCCGTGCCCGCTCCCGACCTGACGCTTCGCCTGGCCGCGCTGACCCATGACATCGGCAAGCCGAAAACACGCCGGTTCGAGCCCGGCGGCAAGGTCAGCTTCCATCATCACGATGCGGTCGGCGCGAAAATGACGCGCAAACGGCTCAAGGCGCTGCGGTTCGACCATCATCTCGTCGAGGATGTCAGCGAGTTAGTGAACCTGCATCTGCGGTTCCACGGGTATGTCGAAGAACCATGGACCGATTCCGCCGTGCGACGCTACGTCAAGGACGCCGGTCCGCTGTATGAGCGGCTGAACCGGCTGACCCGCGCCGACGCGACCACTCAGAACCGTCGTAAGGCGATGGTGTTCTCGTCCGCCATGGACGAGATGGAGCAGCGCGTGCGCGATCTCAAGGAGAAAGAGGACTTCGATGCCATCCGGCCGGATATCGACGGCAATGAGATCATGACCATCCTCGGCATCGCTCCCGGCCCGGAGGTCGGCCGCGCATACAAGCACATGCTGGAATACCGGCTCGATAACGGTCCGGTCGACCATGACACCGCGGTGGCCGAGCTCAAGCGGTGGCACGCGTCGCTGTAAACGTGCCCAAGAAACGGTTCGGCGGCTGTCCGCGTAAGGCAGGCAGCCGCCGAATATCGGGGGTTTCAGGCCGTCATGACGATGCTGGCCGTCATTCCACCTTTTCATGATCGAGGGACTTGGGCAAGGTGCCCATTGACTGGACGGGCACGCATCCCTCGAAGTTTTCGATGGCGGTGTCGCCGCTCGGCAGGCTGTCCTTGTTGGCCAGATCGTTGAACGAGGCGCCGAGCACCACGTCAATCAGCTTGTCGTCGCGGTCATCCATCACCATCACCGCGTCCGTGAAGTTCGTGTTCAGCGTGTACGCCTCGTTGATGGCGTTCTTGCCGAAATAGATTGTGGTGCGCTCGACCTTCTTGCCCTTGTAATTGTCCCAGCCGGTGACCTTGAACTGGCGGTTCGACAGCGCGGTGCTGACGGCCTTCGCGAAGCCGACGAATTTGGTGCCGTTCAGCACGCGCACCTTGACGTTCGCATAGTTGGAATATGTCTGGTTCTTGCCGTTGGCGTCCTTGGTCGAGCAGGGCACGCGCACGCCGTAATTCGGCTTGACTGCGGACGTGGCCGTTATGCCCAGACCCCCGACATGGAAATAGAACAGCGCCGACACGACCAGGGCGACGGCAAGCACCGCGCCGACACAGGAGAATACGATCTGCTGGCGGCGGCGAATGTAACGCTTGCGTTCCGCGCGTTCGTCATAAGGCTGAGTCATGGGTCCGTCCTTTTCTTACGAGACTGGTACACAGATTAGCGTCACTGTCTGACGCGATAAGACAGGGATGGCAGGACGGTTATGACCGGTCTCGCCGGCGCCTGCGCAGCGATGATGCGATCCACCGTGGCGGATTGCTCCCATGCGGTGCGAACGCGGCGGGCGACGGCATCGTCCGGTACGAACGCGATGACCGATGGGCCGGAGCCGGAAACGAATGACCGGGATGCCCCGGCGGCCAGGGCGGCTTCGATGGCTTCGCCGCTGCGGGGGTGCAAGACGACCGCGGCGCGCTGCAGATGGTTGTCGTCGCCGTCTCCCGCGCCCATCTTGTCGAAGGTCGAGTAGACATTCGGCGTGCTCAATTGCGCATGGTACGCTCCCACCAGCAATTGGCCGGCGAATCCGCGGTCTCGCAGCGTCTGAACGCACGATGAATCATCCTCCAGCGGGATGATCCGTTCGCCGAAACCGGTGCCATGCGCATATCCGCCCTCCAGGCAGAAGGGCATATCGGCGCCGAGCGTGGCGGCGATATCACGCAGCCGTTCAATCGGCCAGTGCAGTCCCCACAGGGTGTTCACGGCGAGCAATGTCGCCGCCGCGTCGGCGGATCCGCCGCCCAATCCGGCACCGACGGGAATGTGCTTGTCCACATGCAGCGCCACGTCCGGCTCCCGCCCCGCGGCCCTGGCGATCGCGAACAACGCAAGCACCGCATGGTTGCGGCGCATGTCGCTGCCGCTCGATGCCAGATCACCCAGATGCTCGCCGCTCAGTTCGAGCGAGAACCCGCTGCCGGGGGTCTTGGCGGTCGCCGTCACCACGTCGTTGACGCCGATGGCGCAATATATCGTGTCCAGCGCGTGCCGGCCGCCCCATTCCTCATGGGCGGGCCCTACGTGCAACGTCAGATTGGTTTTCGCGGGAACCGTGACCTCCACCGAGTGCAGCGGCCCGGCTGGTGTCGTTTCCGCGGCTGCTACATGACGGCGGATGGGCCAATGCGCGGGGACGCTTGGCGAACGCCGCACCTGACCCGGTGTCGCTGACCGTACATTGTCCATTGCTGTGGCGCTCATGATGATGCCTGCCCCTGTTCATGCTGCGATTGCCTCAGCGCCGTCGCCAGAGCGGCGAATTCGTCGATGGTCAGCGTCTCGCCGCGGCGTGTCGGGTCGATGCCCGCCGTGTGGAACACTTCATCGGGCACCATGCGCTTGAGTGCGGCATGCAGCGTTTTGCGACGCTGGCTGAAGGCCGCGTCGACCAACTGGAACGTCAGCTGGCGCAACTGGGGGTCGCGCGGGCCCGCATGCGACTGGACACGGGTGAACCCGGCCAGGGCCGAATCCACGTTCGGCGCTGGCCAGAATACGTGACGCCCGATGTTGCCCACGCGTTCCGCCGAGCCGTACCACGCCAGCTTCACGCTGGGTGCGCCGTAAATCTTCGAGCCGGGAGTGGCGGTCAGACGGTCCGCGACTTCTTTCTGCACCATCACCACGAAGGACGTCAGCATGTCGAAGCGTTCCAGCAGCGTCAGGATGATCGGCGTGGCCACATTGTACGGAAGGTTCGCCACCAGGGTGAACGGTTCGTCGCCGCTGAACTCGGGGAGGTCCGCCGACGTGAGGGCCAGCGCGTCCTTGTTGATGACCGTGAGGCGGTTCCTCGCATCCGGCATGTATGTGTCGATGGTATGCGGCAGCCGTTGCGCGACCGGCGGGTCGATCTCGACCGCGGTCATCGTGGCGCCGGTTTCCAGGATGGCCAGTGTCAGCGACCCCAATCCGGGGCCGACTTCCAGCACCCGCGTATCGGCGGTGACCGCGGCCTCGCGCACGATGCGGCGCACTGTTCCGGGATCGATGACGAAGTTCTGGCCGAATTTCTTGGTCGGGCT
>ENA-UOIZ01002699-UOIZ01002699.1-human-gut-metagenome-genome-assembly--contig:-P88-NODE-2699-length-11893-cov-5.432421_pt1 | contig 11893 bp, 10 predicted proteins | sample MGYA00242336_ERZ723883 | MGnify/ENA metagenome assembly ERZ723883 | reverse complement strand
AATATTATTTTATTATCTTAAAGCAAACATTATATGTTAGTAAGAAATATATTAGAAATGTTAAGAAATAAAAATAAAATAAAGTAGATAGAGAGGTAAATATATGAATAATAATTATATAACTATAACTGAAGTAAATAGATATATAAAAGAAATAATAAATGAAGATTTACTTCTTAGAAAAGTATATTTAAAAGGAGAAATATCTAATTTCAAAGCCCATTCTAGAGGACATTATTACTTTACTCTAAAAGATGAAACATCTAGAATAGCGGCAGTTATGTTTTCTTTTAATAATAAGAACTTAAAATTTACACCATACGATGGTATGAAAGTATTAGTAACTGGTAAAATAGATGTCTATGAAGCATCAGGATCATATCAAATATATGTCGAAGATATGGCTCCTGATGGAGTAGGAGCTTTATATGTAGCCTTTGAACAGTTAAAAAAGAAACTTCAAATAGAAGGATTATTTGATAAAGATAAAAAGAAAAAAATAAGAAGAGTACCAAATACTATAGGTATAGTAACATCTCCTACTGGGGCTGCTATTAAAGATATATTAACAACAATTAAAAGAAGATTTCCTGTATGTAATACTATTTTATTTCCAGCCTTAGTACAAGGAGAAAACGCTGCTAATGATATAGCAAATAAAATAAAACTAGCTAACGAAGTAAAAGATATATATGGAATAGACACTTTAATAGTAGGCCGTGGCGGTGGTTCATTAGAAGACCTATGGCCATTTAATGAGGAAGTAGTAGCAAGAGCTATCTATGATAGCACACTTCCAGTAATATCTGCTGTTGGCCATGAAATAGATATAACAATATCTGACTATGTAGCAGATTTAAGAGCCCCAACTCCTACAGCAGCAGCAGAACTAGCAGTACCAGATATAAATACAATAATAACTTATTTAAATACTGTAAGTACTAGAAGTAATACAGCCTTAAATAACATAATAAATAATAATTATCAAAGATTAGAAAGTATAAAAAATAGTTATATCTTAACTAGACCTATAACAATGTATGAAATAAAAGAACAAAAGTTAGATATTCTAATAGATAACCTAAATAAAAGTATTAATAAACTATTAGAAAATAACAAAATAAAACTATATACTTATAGTAATAGTTATGTACTAAATAATCCTGAAATATTATATAAATATAGTAGTCAAAAACTAGATCATATTATATCCAAATTAGAAGTATTAAATCCCCTTAATACTCTAAATAGAGGCTATGCCATTATAAAAAAAGGTAATAAAGTATTATCTAGTATAAAAAATATAAATAATAATGATATCATAAAAATATCATTAAAAGACGGTGAAGTATCTAGCAAAGTAATAAAGGTAGGTGAATAAAATGGCTAAAGAAAAAGAAGAATTAACATTTGAAGAAAAAATAAAATTACTAGAAGAAATAGTAAAAGAATTAGAAAGTGGCGAAGTACCATTAGATGATGCAATAAATAAATATACAGAAGCCATGAAACTAGCTAAAGAATGTTCCGATAAACTAAATAAAGTATCTGAAAAAGTTAATAAAATTATGACAGAAAATGGAAAATTAGAAGATTTTACAGTAAGTGAATAGTCTTATATTTTTATTGTTTTTTTTAATTAATTATGATATCATATATATAGCATAAAAATAAAAATAGTAATCATTACTTTCAATTGGAGGCATATATGAAACAAATATCAGTAAAAACATTTTATTTAATAGCAGTAATATCCATAGGATTAATAGGCTTAGCAGTAGGTTCAACATATGCAATGTTTACTACTAGTGCTGAAATAAATAATCCAATTACTATTAGTTCTAATTTAATTAGTAATAATGATGTTATGGAAACTTTTGAAGTAGAAATAGAGCCATATAAAACAGTAACCCAAACAATTAATATAAATAGTGGTACTGTATCGAATGTCAATTATGCTGTGTGGTATTTGAATAATATTTCCAATGTCGATATTGGTATATTATCAACAAATACTAGAACAACAGGAGTTATAAAAGATGCAGGAAGTGGTACTGGATGTAATATTGTTTTAAGAAATAATAGTGCTGAGAAAAAAACTATTACTATAGGGGTAGCTACTAGTAAAAGTAGTATTTCTTTAGCAAGTAATATGACCATAGTACCTCAAACAGTAATAGGTGAAAGACAAATAAATACCAATGCAGTAACATATATAAAAAAATTATATAGTACTACCGAAAAAAGTACAGTAACAAATAATAGTATTACCTATAATACATCTCCATCACAACTATTAATGAATGATCGAAAAGGTAGTAGTTCAACTGGTATTGATGCAGGAAATATAAGATATTATGGAGCAAACCCAGATAACTATGTATATTTTAATTGTTCTAACTATAATAACCCAACAGCATCAACTTGTGAGTTATGGCGAATAATAGGAGTATTTGATGGTAAGGTCAAAATAATGAGAAGTGAAAACATAGGAGCATATTCATGGGATACAACTGCCTCTACAATAAATGGTGGTTCTGGTTTAAATGATTGGTCAACATCAAAATTAATGATGCTATTAAATGGTGGTTATACTTATTTGATAAACAATCTTAGTAGACCAGCTAGTTTATATTGGAATAGAACAAGTGGTAGTTGTTACAATGCTGGAAATCTTGGTGCAACATCATGTAGTTTTACATCAACTGGCTTAAAAAATGATACAACAAAAAATATGATATATGAAACAAGACACAATATTGGTGCTGGGACAACATCTGTCGGAATATATGCAAATCAACTATATGCCAAAGAGCGAGGGACAACAGTGTATACTGGTAGACCGACTACTTGGACTGGTAAAGTTGTTGTTCCATACGCTTCCGATTATAGTTACGCAGTAGATTTTAATAAATGATCAAGTACTTTGTATAATTATAACAATAGTGCATGCACATCAAATAACTGGATGTACAACATAATGACCAAGAGTGGTACTAAGAGTGCTTGGACACTAACTCCACAATCTAATGGTAATGCTGATTCAGTATTTGGTATTTATGCTAATGGTGGAGTAGCTTATGGCCAAGGAGCACGTGGTGTCATGAACATATTACCAACAGTTTATCTAAACCCTGATACCATAATAACAAAAGGTGAAGGCACTAAAGATAAACCATATAAAATTAAAACAAATAATTTAGCAGCTCGTATTACAAGTCTATATGAAACTTCTTCAAAGACATCAGTAACAAACGGTAGTAAAACTTATCAATATGACACTACAAATAGTTTGATGAAAGATGCAGCGGGTCATATTCGTTATTATGGAGCATCACCAAATAACTATATATACTTTAATTGTTCTAATTATTCAAGTCAGACATCAACAACATGTGAGAAATGGAGAATAATAGGATATGTTGATAACAAGGTAAAATTAATAAGAGGTAGTCAGATTGGAACCTTCTCTTGGGATAATAAGAATGATTCAACTGGAGGAACATTAACTTATGGTAAAAATGACTGGACAACCGCCAGAATAATGCGATTACTTAATCCAAGTACTTATTATACTACAGATTCAAATGACAACGGTTATGGACAAAGCTTGTATTGGAACGCTAAAAGTGGAACATGTTTTTTTGGTGCTAATAATGCAACAAAACCATGTGATTTCACAAGTATAGGAATAAAAAATACTACGACAAGAAATTTAATATCTGAAACAAAATATTATTTAGGAGGAAGTAATACATTTTCTATATACTCCAATCAGATGTATGATTACGAAAGAGGAAAGGCAGTGTTTACCGGAAGACCAACAGAGTGGACTGGAAAGGTAGGACTTGCATATCCAAGTGATTACGGCTATGCTGCAGATTTTAGAAGTTGTACTCAAGACTTAGATAATTATAACAATAGTGCATGTACTTCAAAAAATTGGATGAAGGCAATTATAGCTCCAAATTATGGTGCTTTGATAAATCCTCATTCTGATGTTTCTTATAGTATATGGCGTATCAACCAAAATGGTGGTGTCGGATACGATATAGCTTCTACAGATTATGGAATTACCCCGGTTATTTATCTAGATCCTAAGTTAGCTATCAAATCAGGTACAGGAACAAGTTCAAGTCCATATCAATTATCTGTATAATGTTAAATAAATTATCTTATAAAAAATATTGACAAGGTGAATAAAAAGTAATACAATTAAATAGACATTTGCTTAAGTTAAATTCATCTTTAGAGAAACTACATATATAACTGTAGTTTTTCGTCGTTATATGAAGGAGGTACTTATGAAGATTGAAAGAGAAGAATTTGAAAGAGAAAGAAATTATCTAAACAAAACAGTAAGCCTAATTAGAAAGAAAATATCTAAATTAGGACAAGAATTATTTGATGATGATTCCAAAGTATTAGAATTTAAAAAACTAATATGGGATACTCATACCGAAATGGATCCTAATGAAATGCGTAGCATGATGGCTGAATCAGATTTACAAGTATCAATAATGCAAAGTAAAGGTAATTATCTTCAGAGATTATTTAGAATTCAAAATAAGCCATATTTTGGTTCAATTAGATTTAAAGAAGAAGGTAGTGAAGAAGAAGATAATATCTATATAGGTATTACTCATGTTGAAGATAAACTAGATTATTATGTCCATGACTGGAGAAGTCCAATATGTAGTATGTTCTATGACTATGAAACAGGTCCCGCTTCATATAAAGCACCATCAGGTATAATAAAAGGAAATATAATTAAGAAAAGACAATATATAATAGAAGATGCCGAGTTAAAACATATCTTTGATAATGATTTAAATATTAGTGATATCCTATTACAAGAAGTATTAGCAGAAGAATCTTCAGATAAAATGAAGAATATCGTTAATACTATTCAAGAAGAACAAAACAAAGTAATAAGAAATACTGAAGATAAAAATCTAATTGTTGAAGGAATAGCAGGTTCAGGAAAAACAAGTGTAGCTTTACATAGAATAGCCTTCTTATTATATAGAATACCTAATTTAACTTCAAGTAATGTAGTAGTATTTACTCCTAACAAAGTATTCTCAGAGTACATATCTAATGTCTTACCAGAACTAGGAGAAGATAATACCTATGATATGACCTTCTATGATCTATTATGTCAGAATATCAATGAATATAAAGATATAGAAAACTTTACAGACTTTATATCTAGATATTATAAAGGGAATGTAGATAACTATGATATGGTTAAATATAAACAATCAGACGAAATAATAAAAGATATCGATAACTATATAAATAACTTACTAAGTACTATTAAATTTAATGATAAATTAGAATATGACGATTTTATCGAAATAGATACTGAAGAATTAAATAATATGTTAAATTATAAATATAATAGATTCCCATTATTCGAAAGAATAAAAGAAATGTCTAAGAGAATAGCAAGTAATAATTATGAAGGTAGTACTAAGAATGCTAGTTCTATAGAAAAAAAATTAAAAGAATTACTAAATATAAAATTAGATTTAAAAGATATATTTAATAACTTCTATCAAAGCGAATATTCTAAATATAAAGATAAAGTAAATGATAAATATTTATATTATGAAGACGCATGTATCTTCTTATATATAAAGAGTTTATTAGTAGGATTTAACACTAATCATGTTATTAAAGAAATAGTAATAGATGAAGCCCAAGACTATAATAAACTTCAATATCTAATTATAAAGAAAACATTTAAAACAAGTAATTATACCATCTTAGGAGATACTAATCAAACAATTAATCCATATTATAAATATGATTCATTAGAAGAATTAACTAGTATCTTTGAATCATCTAAGTATATAACTCTTACTAAAACATATCGTTCTACTGGTAAAATAATCGATTATACCAATAAAATATTAGGTTTAAATCATGTTACTGCTATTAGAAATGATAAGGCTAGTGATATAATATTTAGAAATAATATTACCAAGAATGACTTCTTAACAGACATAAATAATTTAAAAACTATTTCTAAAAGTATAGCTATAATTACTAAAAATGATAAAGAAGCTGAAAAAGTATATAACATGTTAAAAGATGATCTAGATATAATGCTAATAGATGGTTTCGGCCATATAAAAAGAGACTTAGTAGTAGTCCCTTCTTATGTAGCCAAAGGACTAGAATTTGATTCCGTAATTATCTATACTGATGAGGATAATAAATACCAAGAAAAAGACAAATATTTGTTCTATGTAGCATGTACTAGAGCCCAACATAATCTAATAATTTATAATAATTCCAAGTGATTCTTAAAATACCTTTAGCCCTTATTTTATAAGGGTTTATAAATTTGTGTTTGACAAAGAATTCCATTTGTGTTAAGATAATAAGCGTCCGCTAAAAAAATGAGGTGTAGAAGTGAAAAAGCATAAAATGGAAATTGCAGCACTGACTCTATTACTTGGAGTTCTATGTTATGCATTTTACGATAGCAATATTAAGGGGAGCGAACAAGAAGTTGTTTTAAGTAACGAATTGCTCTCTATGAGAGAAATAAAAAGTAAAGAAGACATAACTATGGAAATGTTATCTTTACCTACTGAAGAGTTATTAAAACAACAAGATGAAAAAGTAAAAAAAGAAAGTGATACAAAAACAACAGAAGAAGTACAAGTTGAAACTTATGAAGAAGTAACAAGTGAAAAGGAAGTATATAGTATTAATCTAGCGGCAAATAGTGAAAATGAAGTTCCTTATAACGAAATTATTTCTAATCAAGTAGTAAACTATGCTTTAAAGTTTGTTGGAGGTCCTTATGTATACGGAGGTAACTCTTTAACTAATGGTACCGATTGTTCAGGATTTACAAAATTAGTATTTGCTAACTATGGCGTATACCTACCAAGATCCGCACCAGAGCAAGCCTATGCTGGAGTACATGTTGATTTAAGTGATATTAAACCAGGAGACATTATCGTATCAGGTTATGATGGAATAGTATGCCATGCAGCTCTATATATTGGCGATGGAAAACTAGTTCACGCCTTAAATTCTAATGTTGGAATAGTAGTAACTAGCATGTATATAATGCCTATCATTGATGTCAGAAGAGTAGCCTAATTTGACAAGTATAGTAAAATCTGCTATAATATAACTCGTCTTTTTCAAAAAGGCGGAAAGAAGTGAATAAAATGAAACCAAGCGCGCTCATTAGAGTAGGAATGGCTTCAATGTTAACTTTAGGATTTGCATCAAGTTTATTTTACTATAATGAAATTAACAAAAAGAATGAAATAGTAATGACGGAAGAATTATATAATCCGTCAGTATATAAAGAAGAAGTAGTAGAATTAAATCTTTCAAACGAGGAAGAACCTACTACTGAAGCAGTACCTGAAAGAATCGAAGTATATGATAATTTAACTATCGAAGAATTAACAGATAAGTTAAATAGAACATTATCATCAGATTTATCAGGTAAAGGAGAATCATTTGCTAAGTATTCAATAGATTTAGGGGTAGACCCATATCTAGCAGTAGCAATAGCTATGCATGAAACAGGATGTACTTGGAATTGTTCTTATTTAGCAAAGACATGTAATAATGTTGGTGGTCAAAAAGGATCTGGTTGTGGTGAATACCAAGCCTTTGAAACATTAGAAGATGGTATTTACGGTTTTATCTTAAATATCAAGAATAAATATGTTGATTATGGATTAATGACTGCTGATGAGATGAATCCTAAATATGCCGAAGATCCAACATGGTCTTCAAAAGTAAATAATTATATTGAGAAAATTAAAAATAACTAGGAAGATTTCTTCCTAGTTATTAATTTTTACAGTTTAAGAAGATGCTAGATTATCTTCTTTTACTTTATTTTATCTAAGTTAGAAAGCCTGCACCCTAAATATAATATCTTATTATTGTTTACTTATAGACTAAGAATTAGGCTATAAGTAATATGAAATGACCCAGGTATTTCATATAAAAATAAACTAATATCTATAATTCTACTTTAATTTTATAAGTAAATATGATATTATATATATGGTGATAAAAATGCATAGAGAACTAATAACAATAGGACCAATAACAATATATTGGTATTCAGTAATAATAATAACCGCTATTGTAATAGGAATATATTTCTCATCAAAAAAAGCAGAAAAGAATGGATTAGGAAAAAATTTCTTATTAGATTTAATATTTTATCTAATACCAGTAGGAGTACTAGGAGCAAGAATATATTATGTAATATTTAACTATTCAGTATTTAAAGGAGACTACTTAAGTATCTTTAAAATATGGGAAGGAGGTTTAGCCATCTATGGAGCAGTAATATCTTCAATAATATTTATAATATATTATTGTAAAAAGAAAAACAAAGATATCTATCTAACCCTAGATACCTTAGTACCATATCTAATACTAGGACAAGCAATGGGAAGATGGGGTAACTTTATCAATAAAGAAGCCCATGGAGCTATTACTACTTATGAACACTTAAAAGAATTACATATACCAGAATTTATAATAGACGGTATGAAAATAAATGGCTTTTATTACATACCAACATTCTTATATGAATCAGTATGGTGTATAATAGGTTTTGTAATATTATTAATAGTAAGAAAGAAAGATAACTTTAAACATACCGGTCTATTATTATATATATATTTTATTTGGTATGGAATAGGTAGATTAATAATAGAAGGCTTAAGAACAGATAGCCTATATTTAGGAGTATTTAGAATAAGTCAAATAGTATCAATAATATTAATATTAATAGGAATAATAGGAATAATATATAGGAGGATTAAATGGAAGAACATAAAGTAGTAATATTAGGCTCAGGAATAGCAGGTATGACTGCTGGTATTTATTTAAAAAGAGGAGGACTAGATGTCCTAGTAGTTGAAGATAATATCCCAGGAGGAGTATTAAACGAAATACCAAGTATTGAAAACTATCCCGGCTATGAAGAAATATCTGGTCCTGATTTAGCCATGAATATATATAATCAATTAACTAAACTAGGAGTAAAAATATTAAATAAAAAAATAACAAGTATCGATTTAAATAATAAAATAATAAATAACAATATCAAATACGAATATCTAGTAATAGCAACAGGTAGAAAAAGTAGAATGTTATCTCTAGAACACGAAAAAGAATTACTAGGAAAAGGAATAAGTACATGTGCCCTATGTGATGGTTTCTTCTATAAAGATAAAAAAGTAGCTGTAGTAGGAGGAGGATCTTCTTCCCTTACCGAAGCATTATATCTATCAAAAATATGTAAAGAAGTAATAATAATCCATCGTAGAGATAAATTAACCGCTGATAAATATTTAATAGATAAAGTAAATAGTACTAAAAATATCAAAGTACTATATAATAGTAATATAACTAAGTATAATCAAAATAACAATAAATTAACCTCAGTAACAATAAATAATAAAGATAACTTAGAAGTAGAAGGAGTATTCTTAGCCATAGGTAGTACTCCTAATAGTGAAATATTTAATGTAAATAAAGATAATAACTATATAATAGTAGACTCTAATTACATGACTAATATAGATAAAGTATATGCAATAGGAGATGTAATAAAAAAAGATTATTATCAGCTTAGTACAGCCGCTAGTGATGCCGTAGTAGCAGCTTCAAATATAATAAAAAGAGAAAATAAAAACTCATAAAACATTTACAAATAGATAAAATTATGATATCATTAAATTGTAATAATTGAAGGAGGAGAAAAATATGAATATTGGAACAATAATTATTATCATAGTAGTAGGAGTTTTACTTATTCTAGTATTTTATGCTATTGGCGTATACAATAACTTAATAAATGCTAGAAATAAAGCAAGAGATCAATTCTCTCAAATAGATGTACAATTAAAGAGAAGAAGTGATATGATTCCTAATTTAGTAGAAACAGTAAAAGGATATGCTAAACATGAAGAAAAAACACTAAAAGAAGTAGTTGAAGCAAGAAATAAAATGGCTACTGCTAGTGGCATTAATGAAGAAGTAGAAGCATCTAATGCCGTAACAAGTGCATTAAACAAATTATTTGCTTTGTCTGAAGCCTATCCCGAATTAAAGGCTAATGAAAACTTTATGTCATTACAAGCTGACTTAAAAGAAACAGAAGACAAAATCAGTTATGCTAGAGGATTTTATAATGATACAGTTCTAACTTATAACAATTTAAGAGAACAATTTCCATCAAGTATAATAGCTTCTATGTTTAAATTTGAAAAATTAGAGTTCTTTAATGCTGATGAAAAAGATAGAGAAAATCCACAAGTGAAATTTTAGGACTTATTAAATATAAGTCCTTTTTTGATAGGAGTGAATAAAAATGAAAAAAATAATATTTACCTTGGTATTATTCTTAGTACCTAGTATAATCTTAGCTAATGAAATATATAATATAGATATGAATATCTATGTCGATAATAATGGTACTGCTCATGTAACAGAGGAGTGGACCACTAATTTAATTCAAGGTACTGAAGGATATAAACCATATTATAATTTAGGAGAAAGTAAAATAAGTAACTTTAAAGTAAGTATGAATGGGAAGGAATATACTTATAATCCTGATTATAATATTAATGATTCATTTAATGAAAAAAAATACAAAAATGGCTTTCACTATATAGACAATGGTGTAGAATTATGTTTTGGTATAACAAACTATGGCAAGAATACTTATACCTTAAGTTATGATATCAGTAACTTTGTAGTAAATACCAGCGATGGCTATCAAATGATTTACTGGACATTATTTCCTTATGACTATAATCCATCACCCGAAAGAGTATATATAAAAATATATAGTGATTTCAAATATGCTGATACATTAGATGTATGGGGTTATGGTAAATATGGAGCTCCAACCTATGTATATGATGGCTATATCGAAATGGATTCAGAATCCACAGTTTATAGTAGTGAATATATGACTATATTAGTAAAATTTCCCGAAAATACATTTACTTTAAATACTACAGTAGATAAAACATTTGAAGAATATTTGAATATGGCTAATGAAGGATCTACTGCTTATAAGGTACAAAAGAAAAGTTTCTTTCGAGAATTATTAAGTTATATACCAGTTTTAATTAGTGTTTCTATTCCCTTTGCTATAGTGTTTATTGCTATAAGAAGTTCCATAGTAAATGGTTATGGTTATAAGAATAATAAAGTAATTAATAAAAAAGAAACACCATTATTTAGAGATATTCCATGTAATAAAGATATCTATTATGCTAATACATTAACAAAATTAAATAATGAAATATTTACTGGCTATAAAGAGACTAATATATTTGGAGCTATAATTTTAAAATGGGTTAAAGAAAATAAAGTTAAATTTATTAATCAAACTAAAGGAGTTTTTAATAAGGAAACTAGTAGTATTGATTTAACTCTTAATCCTACATTTGATAATGTTTTGGAAAAAGAATTGTTTGATATTATGTATGAAGCTAGTGGAGATGGTATATTAGAAACTAAGGAATTAGAAAAATGGAATAATAAACACTATACAAAGATTTTTAATTTATTTGAAAGGATTAATAAAGTTGAAATAGAAAAATTAAAGCAAGGTAATCATATATATACTAGAGCTAATAAAGAAGAATGTAAAAGAAAGAATATCATGGATGATACTATATATGAAGAAAGTGTTAAATTATATGGACTTAAGAAGTTCTTAGATGAATTTTCTAAAATTGATACTAGAGAAGTATTAGAAGTTCATATATGGGATGAATATTTAATGTTTGCCTATATATTTGGAATAGCGGATAAAGTGGCCAAACAATTAAAATATATATATCCTGAAGTATTAACCAATCTAGATAAT
>ENA-UOIZ01002693-UOIZ01002693.1-human-gut-metagenome-genome-assembly--contig:-P88-NODE-2693-length-11904-cov-7.477846_pt1 | contig 11904 bp, 9 predicted proteins | sample MGYA00242336_ERZ723883 | MGnify/ENA metagenome assembly ERZ723883 | reverse complement strand
GGCGGAGGGGTGCTTGGGCGCGGCCTTGGGGGCGGTGTCCGTGGTGGTGCCGATGATCGCTTCAATGTTCTGGGAAATCTCGTCGGCTACGTCGTCGCTGCTGACCTTGGGGGCAGGAGCGGCCGGGGCAGCGGGAGCTGCGGGCACTACGGGAGCCACACGGGTCGTGGGAGCCGTGGAGACGGCCGGTGCGTTGGCAGTCTTGATCCGATCCAGAGCCTGAATGCAGGAGCGCATCTGATCCTGAATCTCGTTGATCCGGGCGGAAGCGGTTCTGCGGGCTTCTTCCAGACGGGCGTTCTCGGCGGCGATCAGAGCGCTGTTGTTGGGGACGCTCTGGACGGGCTGGGCGACAGGCTGGGCAGCCTGCGCGGCAGCGGCGGCGTTGGCGCTGCTGAGCATCTTGGCGCACTTGGCCTCGGCTTCCATGACCATCTTGTCACAGGTGCGCTGGGCGTTGGCGACCTTTTCCTTCATGGCCGCTTCGTTCTTGCGGTATTCTTCCAGCTTGCCGACGAGGACGCGCATCTTGCTTTTCAGCAGGGCGTTCTCCTTGTACAGCGTTACGTAATCCTCTGTCAGAGGCTCCAGAAACTCGTCTACCTGCTGCATATTGTAGCCGCCGAAAGTAGACTTGCTGAAAGAAATCTGATCGATCTGCTGCGGTGTAAACATGGTGACTTACCTTCCTATCTTTTAGATATAGCTTTCAACCTCGGCCTGCAACGTTTCCAGATCGCCCACAATGTCCATATTGTGGGGGCAGAACAGGTAAGCAGACTGGGCGATCTTTTTCACATCGCCGTCCAGAGCGTATACACAACCGGACAGGAAATCCACGACCCGGCGGGCCATGGCCTTGTCTACATTCTCCATGTTGACGATGACGGCCTTGCGGTTGCGAAGGTCATCGGCGGCCTTGGAGGTGTCGTTGAAGCTGCCGGGACGGAACAGAACCACTTCCTGCTTGTTGCCGGTGTTCATGTTCAGGACCTGACCGGAGAAACCGGCGGCGGGAGCGGCGGACGTGGTGCTGGTCATGGGACCGAAGCCGTAATCGTCGGCTTCCTCATCCTCCTCTTCCTCCTCGGGGGCGGGAGTGGGTGCCGGCGCGCGGCGGGGTTTGCGGCGGGCGGGAGCAGGCTTCTCGGGTTCTTCATAATCATCGAGGTAATCGTCATCCTCGCCGTAATCATCGTAATCGTCGTCTGCGTAGGGCTGGGCAAATTTCTTTACATTATCCCACAAGCTCATTCTATATGTCCTCCTAATGTATGCTCACATCATTTTGATGAATCCCTGGCATAGTCTCTGGCACCAAAAATAGCGGTGCCTACACGAACCATCGTGCTGCCGGAAGCGATCGCGTCGGCGAAGTCTCCGGACATGCCCATGGATAAACAGTCCACCTTGACATTATCGTATTTTTTCTGCCTTATGTCAACAGATAAGTGGAACATTTTTTGAAAAAATTTTTGATTTTCTCCCGAAATGTGGCTGATTGGGGGGATTGCCATGAGACCTTTAATACATATGTTTGAAAATTCACCAATTTTTTCCATCAGAGGGAGAATGTCCTCCGCGGCAAAACCGGACTTGCTGGCTTCCTCGCCGATGTTGACTTCCAGCAAAATATCCTGCACAATGCCCTGCCGGGCGGCTTCCCGGTCGATGGCGGCGAGCAGACGCTCCGAGTCCACGCTTTGAATGAGGGACACCTTGCCCACCACCTGCCGGACCTTGTTGGTCTGCAAATGGCCGATGAAGTGCACCGGCGCGCCGTCGTAGGCGTTCTGGGCGAGCTTGGCGGTCAGCTCCTGCACCCGGTTTTCGCCGCAGCAGTCCACACCGGCGGCAATGGCCTGACGCACGGCGTCGGCGTCGTTCATTTTTGTGGCGGCGCAGAGCAGGATTTCCTTTGGGTCACGTCCCGCGGCGAGGGCGGAAGCGTCCATTTGGCGGCGGATTTCGGCGACGTTTTCGGCAATAGACATAAGAATTCTTCTTTCTGTTTAGATTGGGAACCGGAGTTTACACTGAAAAAAGGGCAACGGAAGGCTTATGCTCCGTTGCCCTTTTTGCGTCACGCAGTTGCGGCTGCGGCCTTCAGCGGTTTCATGGGGGCAAGGGTGGAGATGGCGTGCTTGTAGATCATCTGCTGCTTGCCATCGGATACCAGCACCACTACGAAGCTGTCATAGCCCGTAATGATTCCCCGGAGCTGGAAGCCGTTCATCAGAAACAGAGTCACGGGAACCTTGTCCCGTCGCACCTCCTTCAAAATAGCTTCCTGTAAGTTGATCGCGTCAGACATATGGATACCTTCTTTCTCATATTCGGCAGGTACATAACTCCCCAAGAACTGCCGTATTTTTAGGGTATCCACATCCTAACACGTTTCAGTTGTCAAAATCGCTCACAATCCGTCGAGCGTTTTCCAGAATTTCCCGCCCGGTGTCTCCGGTGTCCCTTATGAGCCAGTGGATGGCCTTGTTTCGGCGGAACCATGTCAGCTGACGCTTGGCGTAGCGGCGGGAGGATTGGCGCACCAGATCGGCGGCTTCCTCTATTGTACACCGGCCGTCAAGGGCGTCCACGAATTCCTTGTAGCCGATGGCCTGCATGGCGGTGGCCGTTTCGGGAATGCCGTCGGCGAGAAGCCCCTGAATTTCCTCCACCAGCCCCTGCTGAAGCATGAGACTGACCCGCAGATCGATACGGCGGTACAGCTCGCCCCGCTGGGCAAAGTCCAGCCCCAGCCAGATAGGGGAGTACCGGGGCGGAACGGCCTGCGTCTTCCGGTTGTGTTCCGTAATGGTCTCGCCGGTTTCCAGATAAACCTCCAGCGCCCGGAGGATGCGCTTCCGGTCGGAAAGATGCAGACGCCCGGCGGCGTCGGGGTCTACGGAGCGAAGCTGCGAAAGCATGGCCTCCATGCCCACGGTATCCGCCTGCGCTTCCAGCCGCTCCCGGACACCGGTGGCGGGGAAGGGGGCAAAGGCGTTGCCCCGGATGAGGGAATCCATGTAAAGCCCGGTTCCGCCCGCAATCACGGCGGTTTTTCCCCGGGAAAGGATATCGTCCACAATGGGGGCGGCCATATCACAGTAGCGGCTGACGGAAAAATCCTCCCACGGCTCGGCCACGTCGATCATGTGGTGGGGGATTCCCTGCATTTCCTCCAAGGTGGGCTTCGCGGTGCCGATGTCCATGCGCTTATACACCTGCATGGAGTCGCAGGACACCACTTCACCATTCAGTTCCTTCGCCAGTGTTGCGGCCAGCGCGGTTTTCCCCGAGGCTGTCGGCCCGGCGATGCAGATGATATTGTTCATAAATAACTCCAAACAGGGCGTTACGTCCGCTTGAACTGCTTTTCCAGCTGCTTTTTGCTTAAAGAAACGCAGATGGGGCGGCCATGGGGGCAGTATTTCAGGTCTTCCCGGCTCATGACCTCTTTGGCCACGGCGAGAAGCTCCTGCTCATCATTGACCCACCCGGCCTTGATGGCGGCCTTGCAGGCCACCGTGTGGAGCAGCTCGTCCCGGACGGTGTCCTTGCTTTCCCGGCGGCCGGACAAAAGGTCGGCGGCAAGACTTTCCACAGCTTCGGCGGCGTCATCCGGGCTTAGATCCATGGGTATCTGCCGCAGAAGCACGGTGTTTTCGCCGAATTCCTCCACCGCAAAGCCCAATTCGTCCAGCATATCCCCGTTGGCGAGAAGCTCCCCGGCCGCGGCGGGGCTTAACCGCACGGGGATGGGGGACAGCAGACTCTGGGCGCTGATTTTTTCGGGGTGGGCTTTCAGCTTTTCAAAGAGAATGCGCTCGTGGGCGGCGTGCTTGTCAATGAGAAAAGCATCGTCTCCCTGCTCCACAATAATATAGGTGCTGTAAAGCTCGCCCACCATCCGCCACGGAATCTCGGCGGGCATGGGAAGCTGGGTCTGCTCCATTTCTTCCGGCTGGGGCTCCTCTTTTTTGAGGGGAGCAGGAGGAACGGGCGCGGATTTTTCCACTTCTTTGGGAGGCTGGCTCGCCTGAACCTGAGGAAGCATCACGAACTCCCGCAGGGGCATATTGACGGGACGCTCAATTTTTGCCGCTGTTGCAGCCGCCGCAGTTTGCTTCGGCTGGGGCGCGTCCTTTAACGCGGTGGAGAAGGTTTTGTACTCATGAAGCGTAATGGTGCGGAAAAAGCTGTTTTTTGGGGCGGGATTTTCCGAACGGGGCGGCATCTGGGGCGGGGTGGACACCTTGGCGGGAGTGTCGGGCACGACCGGCGCGGCGGTCTCCCCGGCGGGCGTCCGGAACCGGATTTCGGGGCGGTCGGTCTGGGTGTTCAGCGCTCCCAATACGCCGTAGTGAACGCAGTCAAATACCGCTTTTTCCGACAGAAATTTCACCTCTGTCTTCGCCGGGTGGACATTTACGTCCACAGCATTGGGCGGCAGAGTCAGATGCAGCACGCAGGCAGGGAATTTTCCTACCATGATCTGGTTGCGGTAGGCTTCCTCCAAGGCGGAAACCAGCAGCTTGGATTTCACGGGGCGGTCGTTGACAAAAAAGGTTTGCAGACCCCGGCTGGGGCGGGCGTCGGTGGGCTTGGAGACGTAGCCGGTCAGGGTGTAGGATTCCCAGCGGCTGTCCACCTTCACCATCCGGGCAGAGTCCCGGCCATAGACGCAGTAGACCGCCGCCTGCAATCCGCCGTTTCCCGGGGTGGAAAGTACCTGCTTGCCGTCCCGGAGGAACTGGATGGCTACCTCCGGGTGGGCCAGCGCCTGCATCTGCACGGCGGCGGTCACACGGCTGCCCTCCACGGTGTCGGATTTCATGAATTTCATCCGGGCGGGGGTGTTGAAAAAGAGGTCGCGGACGATGATGGTCGTCCCTTCGGGACAGCCGATCTCGGTTTCTTCCAGAATTTTTCCCGCTTCCAGCTTTAATGACGTGCCGGACATGCTGCCCGCCGTCTTGGTCAGAAGGTCGATGCGGCTGACGGAGGCGATGGCGGCCAATGCCTCGCCCCGGAAGCCCATGGTGCCGATGGCGGCAAGGTCCTCGGCGCAGCGGAGTTTGGAGGTGGCGTGGCGGAGAAAGGCCGTCCGGGCGTCCTCGGGGGACATGCCGCAGCCGTTGTCCGTGACCCGGAGGAAGGTCATGCCGCCGTCCCGAATCTCCACGGTGACTTTGGACGCGCCCGCGTCCACCGCGTTTTCCAGCAGCTCCTTGACCACGGACGCGGGGCGCTCCACCACCTCACCGGCGGCGATCAGATTGGCGATATGGGGGGATAACTGAATGATTTTCGGCATAGTAGATTCACCTCAGGCCGCCGATGGCGACCAGATTGATACAGGCATGGATGATAATCGGCGCGAAAATGGTGTCGCTTTTGGTATACGCCCAGGCGAGGGAAAGTCCCGCCGGGAGGTATTGCAGCACCGCCATGACCAGCTCCAGGGGAGAATACTTTCCGATGAAGCCCAGAACATGGATGGCGGCAAAGGCGAGAATAGAGACAACATAGGCTACCCACCGGGATTTTCCGTAGAGATTGCGGAAGATCAGCCCCCGGAAGACGCATTCCTCGGCAGGCGGAACCAGAATCACGGTACTGACGACCATAAGATAGCGTCCGCTCCGGCTCATGGCGGAGATAACGGCGTCATTGTAGTTGGTAAAGCCGGGAACCAGCAGCCTTATCAGCCGCAGGGTCAGGAAATTGCAGGCGTAGTAGGCAGCAAGCCCCAGAACGACCGCCTGACAGAAGTACGCTAGGTGCTGGGTCGCCTGCCGGGCGCTGCGTCCCAAGAACTCGTGATAAATCAGAATCGTCGCCAGAAAATTGATAAGGTAGTAGGTAAAGTTCAGCTCTGCATCCGTCAGCGGTTGAGATAGCTGATCGTTGACCATTTGCAGAATTAAGGATAGCAGCAACCATTGGAAAATAAAGTAGATGCCGCCTGCCACGGATTCCTGGGCAGTGGGACAGGCAGAGAGACTGCGGTTTCGTTTCATAGCTTAATCCAACATTTTCTTCAGTTTGTACAGCTCGTTCATGGCTTCAATGGGGGTCAGGGTCTCCACGGAAATGGCGCTGAGAGCGGCAACCACCTGCTGGGAGGTCAGATCCATCATGCTGACCTGATCTTCCGGCTCTTTCTGTGCCGCAGGAGCAGTCACGACGCCCTCACTTTCCAGCTCGGCGAGAATTTCCCTTGCGCGGGTGATGACCGGGGCGGGGATGCCCGCCAGCTTGGCGACCTCGATGCCGTAGCTGTCGTCCGTTGCGCCGGGGACGATCTTCCGCAGGAAAATCATTTGTTCTCCCCGCTTTTTTACCGCAATGTTGTAGTTTTTCACATTGGGCAGCTTGTCTTCCAGCGTGGAAAGCTCGTGATAGTGGGTGGCAAACAGGGTTTTTGCACCCAGACGCTTGGGATTGGCGGCGTATTCCAGAACGGCGCGGGCGATGGCCATGCCGTCGTAGGTGGAGGTGCCCCGGCCGATTTCGTCCAGAATCAGCAGACTGCGGGAGGTGGCGTATTTCAGAATGGTGGCGACCTCCGCCATCTCCACCATGAAGGTGGACTGTCCGGAAGCCAGATCGTCGCTGGCGCCGATGCGGGTAAACACCCGATCGACCAGCCCGATTTTCGCGCTGCGGGCGGGGACGAAGGAACCCATCTGCGCCATGAGCACGATCAGCGCCACCTGACGCATATAGGTGGATTTGCCCGCCATGTTGGGGCCGGTGATGATGGACACCTGATTGTCCTCAGCACCCAAGTGGGTGTCGTTGGGGACGAACAGGGAGTCTTTCAGCATGGCCTCCACCACGGGATGGCGGCCGTTTTCAATGGTAATTTCCCGCCCCAGCGTGATTTCCGGGCGGCAGTAGCCCCTCTGCACTGCAACGGCGGCGAGACTGCACAGCGTGTCCGCGGCGGCCACGGCGGCAGCGGTCTGCTGCACCCGGGCGGCCTGCTTGGCAAGGTACTCCCGCAGCTGGGTAAAGATCTGGTATTCCAGCGCGGTGAGCCTATCCTTGGCGGTAAGCACCTGATTTTCCAGCTCCTTCAGCTCCTGGGTGATGTAGCGCTCGCAGTTGGCGAGGGTCTGCTTGCGGATGTAATTCGCGGGCACCTGATCGATAAAGGACTTGGATACCTCAATATAATAACCGAATACACGGTTGAAGCCCACTTTCAGGGTGCGGATGCCGGTTTTTTCCCGTTCTGACGCTTCAATGGCGGCAATGGTGCCGCTGCCGCCCTCCATAATGTCCCGCAGACGGTCGGCTTCCTCGCTGGCGCCCTTGCGGATGATGCCGCCCTCCCGGATGGTCAGGGGAGGATCGTCCACCAGCGTGTTTTCAATGCGGTCGGCGCAGTCCGTCAGAGGGTCGATGGCCGCTTCCAGCTTCTTGAGCAGGGGAGAATCGCATTTTTGCAGCTGCGCCTTTACGTCTGGCAGCGCCCGGAAGCCACGGGCAAGTCCCAGCAAATCCCGGCAGTTGACGGTGCCGGTGACGATGCGGGTCTGCACCCGCTCTAAGTCGGTGACGTCCCGCAGAGCCTCTTCCAGCTCGCCCCGGACGATGACGTTGTCCGTCAGCTCTTCCACCGCGCCGTGGCGGCGGGTGATCTCCACCGGGTCAAGCAGGGGCTTTTCCAGCCATGAGCGGAGCATCCGCCCGCCCATGGCGGTGTGGGTCTTGTCCAGCACCCACAGAAGCGTTCCCCGCTTTTCCTTGGAACGCATGGTCTCCGTCAGCTCCAGATTCCGCCGGGCGTCCAAATCCAGCTCCATGAACCGGCCGGTTGTGTAATATTGCAGCTCCCGGATGTGGGCAAGGTCGTTTTTTTGCAGGGTCAGAAGGGTTTGCAGCAGTGCGCCGCTGGCAATGACGGCAGCGGGCATTCCCGCAATGCCCATCTGGGAAAGGGTGGCGTGGAAGTGGTCTTCCAGCAGCGATTCCGCACTTTCCAGAGCGAACAGCTCCTGCTTTCCCTCGCTGACACAGCAATTCAGGCGGCGGAAAACGGCGTCGTCAATGACCTCGCAGTCCACATTGGCACCGTAGCGGAGGATTTCACTGGGGGCAAAGCGGCCAAGCTCAGAGGCCACGTTCTGGGCGTCGGAGCAGACCGTGGTGAAGAACGCGCCGGTGGAAACGTCGCAGAAGGCAAGGCCGAATTTTCCGCTTTCGCCGTAAATGCAGCCGATGTAGTTGTTTTTGTTCTCGTCCAGCATACAGCTTTCGGTGACGGTGCCGGGGGTGATGATGCGGGTGATGTCCCGCTGCACCAGACCCTTGGCGGTGGCCGGGTCTTCCATCTGCTCGCAGATGGCGACCTTGTAGCCCTTCTGCACCAACCGGGCGATGTAGGAGTCCACGCTGTGGTAGGGGACGCCGCACATGGGCGTCTGTTCCTCCTTGGGCTTGCCCCGGTCACGGGTGGTCAGGGTGAGGTCAAGTTCCCGGGCCGTCAGCTTGGCATCCTCGTCAAACATCTCGTAAAAGTCGCCCAGGCGGAACATCAGGATGCAGTCCTTGTGCTGGTCCTTGATCTGCTGATATTGCCGCCGCATGGGGGTCAGTTCATTCGTTGCCTGTGCCATATGTTGATTCCGTCCTGTTCTATGTTTGTACAAAATTCAGCAGATATCCGCCGCTTTTCCGCTCAGGCTCCATGTGGTGGCGGCGGTGATGGTGATGTCCTGATAGGTGCCGATCATGTCGTCACAGCCGGGGAAGCGCACCAAGCGTCCGCCCTCGGTGCGGGCGGTGAGAAGGTCTTTGTCTTTGCCGTCCACAAGACAGCGGAGGGTTTTGCCGATGTAGGAATTGTGGATTTCCTCGGAAATGGCGTTCTGCACCGCGCAGAGCCGGTCGAAGCGGCGGTTTTTCTCTTCCTTCGGGGTGGGATCGTCCATTTTCGCGGCGGGGGTGCCGGGGCGGGGGGAGAAGATGAAGGTGAACAGACTGTCGTAATGCACGGACTGAATCAGGCTGATGGTCTCTTCAAATTCTTCATCGGTCTCTCCGGGAAAGCCAACAATAACGTCGCTGGTCAGCACCAGATCGGGCATGACCTTTTTGGCGTAGTTCACCTTTTGCAGATAGGTCTCCCGGTCATAGTGGCGGTTCATGGCCTTCAGCACACGGGAGGAGCCGGACTGGAAGGGGAGATGCAGCTGCTTTGCGATTTTGGGATAGCGCGCCATGGTGTCGAAGAGCTTCTCGCTGGCATCACGAGGATGGCTTGTCATGAAGCGGATGAGAAAATCCCCCGGAATCTGGGCAATGGCGGCCAGCAGGTCGGCAAAATCTATGCCGCAGCTCAAATCCTTGCCATAGGAGTTGACGTTCTGCCCAAGAAGGGTGATTTCCTTCGTGCCGCCCTCAATCAGCGCCCGGCACTCGGCGAGAATGTCCTCCGGCTGACGGCTGCGCTCCCGCCCACGGACGTAGGGGACAATGCAGTAGGTGCAGAAATTGTTGCAGCCGTACATGATGGATACCCATGCTTTCAGCTTGGAATCCCGCACCTGCGGAATGCCCTCGGCGATGGAGCCGGGTTCGTCTTCAATAAAGAACTGCCGCTTTTTCCCGCTGAGGACGTTCCACAGGATTTGCGGAAACTGCCACAGATGGTGGGTGGAAAACACGCCGTCCACGTGGGGGTAGCTGTGCTTGACGCGGTCGGAGACCTTGGTTTCTCCCGCCATGCAGCCGCACAGGAAGATTTTCTGCTCCGGGTGGCGGCGCTTGGTGTGAGTCAGCGCGCCCAGATTGCCGAAAACCCGCTGCTCGGCGTGTTCCCGGATGGCGCAGGTGTTCATGATGACCACATCCGCGCCCTCGGCGCTGCCGACAATGGCGTAGCCGCACTGGGCGAGGAAGCCCCGCAGCTTTTCGGAATCGGCCTCGTTCTGCTGGCAGCCGTAGGTCTCCACGTAGGCGGTGGGGGTGCGTCCCTTTGTCTGCCAGTAGGCGGCGATCTTATCACAGCAGGCGAACTGGGCGTCCAGTTCGGCCTGAGAAATGACGGTGGTTTTGGTGTTCATGTAGGAAATCCTCCAGATACTATCTCAATATAAAATCATATCATTTTTTTCGCCTTTTTGCAAGTGCCAGTCGCGGAGAAATGAGATTTGCCGCATCCGGCCGGCAGGGATTTGTAAATATTTTGTGTTCCGCTTGCATTCCGGGCATGTGCGTGGTAAACTAAGCGGGTATGATTGCCCGTGTATACGGAAACTCTGAATGGAGAAAGAGGATATTTCATGGAAAAATGTAAGTTTTGTCAGGAAGAATTGGCAGAAGGAAGCACTGTCTGCCCCCACTGCGGGAAGGACAATGCCCCGGAAACCGAAACGGTAACGCCCGCAGAGGAAGTCACCGAAGAAACCACCGTCGTGGAAGAAACTGCCGACGAAAAGACCGAGACGGAAGCGCCCGTCGAGGAAGAAACCGCCGAAACGACGGAGCAACCCGCCGCAGAAGAAGCGACGGAGGAAACGCCCGCCGAGATTCCGGAAGCACCTAAAACCGCCACATGGAAAATCGTTGCTGCTGTTGCTGCCGTGGTCGTCCTGATCGCCGCGCTGGCGGCGCTGGTCATCGGCGGTGTGAAGGGCGGAAAGACCCCCGCCGAAACTACCGAACCGACTGTCGCTGCCGAAACCGCCGCGACGGAGACACAGGCGCCTGCCACAGTCCCCGCCGACGGCAATCCCGACGACGTGACCTGCAAGGGAACCTATACCGTCACCGACGAGGAAGCCGCTGCCGCGAAGGACACCGTTGTAGCTACCATGGGCGACGAGCAGCTGACCAATGGCAAGCTGCAGGTGTACTATTGGAACGTTGTTCAAAGTATCCTTAGCTCCAACTATGGCTACAGCCTGATGTATCAGGGCCTGCTGGACTATTCCCAGCCGCTGGACACCCAGCTGTGCAGCGAGGACAGCAGCCTGACATGGCAGCAGTTTTTCCTGGGCGAAGCGCTGAACTACTGGCAGATGTATCAGTCCCTTGCGCTGGAAGCCAAGAACGCCGGTATGGAAATGCCCACGGAAGATCGGGAGTATCTGGACGGTCTGGAGGCTTCTCTGGAGGAGACTGCCGCAAACTACGGCCTTTCCGGCATTGAGGAACTGCTTCTGAAAAATGTCGGCCCCGGCGCGGGGCTGGAGGAATTCGCCGGTTTTCAGGAGCTTTATTATCAGGGAAAGCCCTACTATACCGCCGAGACGGAGAAGCTGGTGCCCACTCAGGAGGACTTGGAAGCCTACTACACCGAGAATGAAAGCTACTTCACCGGTAACGGCGTCACCAAGGACGGAACCTACGTGAGCGTCCGCCACATTCTGGTCATGCCCGAGGGCGGCACCACGGGAGACGACGGCACCACCACCTATTCCGACGAGGAATGGGCGGCCTGCGAAAAGAAGGCGCAGGAGATTCTGGACGAGTGGCTGGCGGGGGACGCCACCGAGGATTCCTTCGCGGCTCTGGCGGAGGAAAAGTCCGAGGATCCCGGCTCCAGCACCAATGGCGGCCTGTATGAGAATGTCGCGAAGGGGCAGATGGTGGAACCCTTTGAAGATTGGTGCTTTGACGAAACCCGCGCCGCCGGTGACTACGGTCTGGTGAAGACCAAATATGGCTACCATGTGATGTACTTCGGCAGCAGCACCCCCATCTGGGAGACCTACGCAAAATCCGGCTGGGTCAATGAAAAGACGAATGCGTTCATCAAAAAGCTGGCGGAGGATCACCCCGTGGAGGTCGATTACAGCGCCATCAAGCTGGGCTATGTAAATCTGGGAGCCTGATAAAAATTGCCTAAATGAAGCGGCGTGACCTATGTCACGCCGCTTCTGACTT
>ENA-UOIZ01002692-UOIZ01002692.1-human-gut-metagenome-genome-assembly--contig:-P88-NODE-2692-length-11905-cov-6.051477_pt1 | contig 11905 bp, 9 predicted proteins | sample MGYA00242336_ERZ723883 | MGnify/ENA metagenome assembly ERZ723883 | reverse complement strand
ACGGTTTCAATGAAAATTCAAACGAGCAACAGGCACAGCAACCTATGGGATGCCTTCACCGTTTCTCGAAAACAATCAAGGTGGTCATTATCGGGGGATTAATCCTTCTTCTGATGATTCCTATGTTCATGATTGAAAATCTTATTTCCGAACGGGGACGCACGCAGGAAGAAGCAATCAATGAGGTAAGCGAGAAATGGAGTCTCGCACAGACCGTCACCGGCCCTTATCTGAACATTCAATATCCGGTGGTTACAGAGAACAACGGAGAAAAGAAGGTGTCAATCAAAGACCTGATACTTTTCCCCGACGAGCTTTTGATTAACGGGCAACTTAAGACCGAAATCCTGAAAAGAAGTCTCTATGAAGTCAATGTGTATCAATCGGAACTGACTCTGAAAGGTTCTTTCAGCTCGGAAGAACTGATAAAGAGCAGAATAGATATGGGGCAACTGCAATTCGACAGAGCCGCTATTTGTCTGAATCTGACCGACATGCGTGGTATCAGCGAACAGATTAGTATCACCTTCGGAGATTCCGTCTATGTATTTGAGCCGGGAATGGATAACAGAGGGATTGATAATACGGGCGTACATGCCATTGCGGATTTATCGGAACTGAAGAACAATAAGAAATTACCTTACGAAGTAAAAATCAAACTGAAAGGCTCGCAATCCATTAACTTCATCCCATTGGGTAAAACAACCCGCGTCGACTTGAAAGCCAATTGGAACACACCGAGCTTTACAGGAAGCTATTTACCCAATAACCGGGATATTACCGAGAAAGAATTTTCGGCACAATGGCAAGTCTTGAACTTGAACCGGAATTACTCACAAGTAATGATTGACTATACCAATTTTAATATTAAAAATATAGATAATTCCAGTTTCGGCGTCAATTTCAAGATTCCGGTAGAGCAGTATCAGCAATCCATGCGTTCCGCAAAGTATGCTATCCTGATTATCCTGTTGACATTCGGCGTTATCTTCTTCACTGAAATTATGAATAAAACCCGTATTCATGCTTTACAGTATTTGTTAGTGGGATTGGCACTCTGTCTATTTTACAGTTTGCTCCTCTCCTTCTCCGAACACATCGGCTTCAACCCTGCCTATCTGTTATCTGCTACACTGACTATTATACTGGTAGGCGGATATATGTTTGGCATCACCAAGAGAAAGAAACCTTCATTAATCATGTCTGGGTTATTGGGAGTACTCTATCTTTATATATTTGTCCTTATCCAGTTAGAGACTTTTGCTCTGTTGACAGGCAGCTTGGGATTATTTATTATCCTGGCAATGGTGATGTATTTCTCAAAGAAAATAGATTGGTTCAATGAATAATCAGCTTTTCTTCTGAAACACTTGACAAACGACTTTTTATTTGGTATTTTTGAGGAAAGAAAAGTGATAAACAACATGAATAGTATTAAAGAAATAATAGATACATATTGATATTTAAACTGATATTCTTTAGTATCAGAGCAGATCTATGAAATCTTACCCAAGTTTACTAACATCAACGTATTCTTGGGTAAGTTTGTATATGCAAGTAACTGCTCATCAGAAGTATATAGCTACTTCCTAAACATAAGACATTTTCAAAATTAAGAACTTTTTATTATACGACCAATACTACGAATGGAATTTACTTTCGTATCACGGAAAAAGACATTGCTATGATATTGGCTCTTACAACATTGATTACAGACGCTTTGTGTTTTCCCTCCGTAAGCAGCGAACTTAGCCATTTGGGAGAATGTTTCCAATGACTTTATGCTTAATACTTTTTGCTTGACCAAGTTGTCACGTATAATAATTCCTCCTCAAAATCTCACCAAGTCTTTGTCAGGCAATTTGTATAACTCCAGTTTACAATACGCATAGTTTGCTATTTTTTGGCGTCAATGCGATCATTTTTACCTCATTACAAGCCTATTGGCTGCTTTATAGTTAACGGAACTAAGCTAGGGAAAGCCCTATGGAGACACTTAAAACAGATAACTCTGTAACATAACTTACTATGTTTTCAGCACAGACAAGAGTTCGGATAAAGAGAGCCGATAACCAGCTCTCAAATCCAATAAAGATTGAACCCCTTCCGGAGTGTTATCGAAAGACCAATGAGACAACTCTTACTATTTGCATAGACCATAGAAGATGATTTTACCAAAAAGAGACCATCTATCTTTTTGTTGTTAGACAGCCTCACTATCCCACTCAAACAGTGACACCTTCCTCAGAAAATAGTGTCACTATTCTTATTTGTCTTTTTTATTATCTTCATGCAGTATTTCAATATCTCAAGTATTTACTTATTGTACGTACACCTTAATTTTGAAAATTAACAATCTAATTTTTAACAGTATGAAAACTTTAATTGAAATGAAAAAAGTATATTGTTTTAATCGTTTCGTTTTATTCGTAATGGTACTAAGCTTGGCTACCACCTTTACTTCGTGTAGTAATGATGACGATGAGGATATTCCTGTATATTCTCTTAAAGACGTAGAAGGAAACTACTTGGGTAAAATGACAACCGAATCAGCCCCTGTCATCCCCACAGAAAATGCTGGTGAAAGTGAAGAACCAGTAGGAATTGAAGTAAACGCAGAAGTAAAAGACAACGAAATTGCTATCAATAATTTTCCTGTTGACGACCTGATTAAAAGTATCATCGAAGATCCGGACCAAGCTGAAATTATTATTAAAGCTATCGGAGATATCAATTACAAAATTCCCTACACAGCTACTTTCAACGAAAACAAAGATAACATCTTACTTCAACTTCAACCCGAACCTCTAGAAATTAAATTTGATCCTTCGACTCAACTAACAGCAAATGAAAAAGAACCAACCGAAATTACTGTGATAGTAACTGTTCAGGCAGACGAAAAAGGAGATTTTGCCTATAATGGAAAAACATTAAAATTTGCTATAAAAGCGACAAAGGTAGAAGTGGGTAATACAACTTTAGATAAGTTCCCCATTACTACATTCAACTTCGATATGAGCAAAAAATAGGTAAATACTTATTTGCTATAAAACGATCAAAGAGCATGTCATACGTATATATGACACGCTCTTTTTTATATATCACAAAACATGATAGGAATACAGCATTAACAAAACATAATTTTACAACACCAACCACCACCTTTACAATACCATATTACAAAATTCAGTCATTTACTATAATAAATCGGTCCTTTTATTATTACTTATCATTATTTTTACACCGAAGTAACAATAGATACATTCTGACAACAAAAGACGTTTTACATAATTATTCACTTTATATATGAGAAAACGCAAACAGGTGCTAATTAGGAGCTCTCTCAATAGCACCATACAAACAATACGCTCACCTCCCACATCGTGCCGCATTCATAATATGCGACATTCAACAAATAAGAAAAACTGATTTATTAATTATTGTTACTTGGAGGAAATTCACCATTCCTTGAAAAATGATTCAAAATGTTAGGATTTAGACTCTACATATAGACCTCGTTTTCCAGATATTGACCTTCAAAAAGTAAATAATCTCAAACATTATTCTACTCGAGTTTATCAATGTACAACTATGAGATCATAGTTACAGTGAGCTTCCTCTTTTTTCTCAAACAAAAGGAGTGGGTCAATTCCCACTAAGTGGCGTTTCTAAAAAACGAATTGATATGAAATACTTAATAACAACGTCACTCCTCACTTCTATCATTATAGTAATAGCTATCCCCAATCTATTAAACTCCATTCTTCTATTAACAGCAGGAGGAGTCTCATTATACTGGTCCTTATCCTATTTTATCACCATGCAAAAAGAAACAAATCTTTTGAAGGAAGAGAATCTGTATTTTATAGATTCTTTTCAAAGCATACGTATTCCTATTACTCAGATTCATATCTCTTTGCAAATGATATGCAACAAGAATTACCCTGAAGAAATCAGACAGGAACTATTACGCAGTATAGATTGTCTCAATGAGCATCTATACAGATTAATGAACCTAAAACAATTGTTTATTCATCCCCAAAGCATAGATATTGCAGAGTATGAACTAGGATATTTTCTTAAAGACAGAGTCAATTCACTAAAAGATCATGCCGCAAATAAGCAGGTAAAATTAAAAGTTAAAACTGAATTTCATTATGCCAGTGCATGGATCGACCAAAGTAAAATATCTCCAGTCATCGACAAATTTATTAAGAACGCTATCGACTATACCGAACCGAAAAAAACAATTATACTCTCAGTCTCTCTAAGTACAGAACACTGGAAAATCAGCATAAACAACTTCGAAAATAGAAAACTGATACAATGCTATAAATGTAAAAGACATCCGTTGCTCAAACGGAAGGAAGAACTTGAATATGATTTTGCAAAAAGTATATTTTGCAAAAAACTGACAGAATTATGCAACGGGAAGATTCTTATCAATCATTTAAACCACAATGTTTCATTGAATTTCCCACTAAAGCATTCATACAAAAATGTACCCGAACGCCCTAGAATACATATCAATGAAAATCAAGAAGAGAAAAAAATAGATAATTTATTCCACAAGATTCCTCCCCAAAGAGGCTCAACCAAGCCTACTATTATCATTGCTGACAGTAATGAAAATTTCAGGTTTTATCTGGAAGCGCATTTATCAAAAGACTACATTATAAAGAGTTTCGAAAATGGTTCAGAAGTACTGGAAAGTATAAAGGAGGAACATCCGGATTTAATCATTAGCGATACCGTACTGCACGGGATGAGTGGAAATGAACTATCGTCAAGATTGAAAACATCCGGAGATACTTCCATTATTCCTATTATCCTTTACGGCTCCCACATTGATATAGACCGACGTCACAAAAGAGAGACATCTCTGGCTGATACATTTCTGTATATTCCTTTCCATATAGAAGATTTAAAAATAGAAATAACTGTTCTTATCAGAAATAGTCGTTTCCTTAGAAAAGCATTTTTACAACAAATATTCGGTGAACAATTTATAAGGATACAGACAACAAAAAACTTAGATAACGCCAATTGCACATTTATTAACAAAGTGAAAGAATTCATTTTAGAGAATATAGACAGAGAGGACCTGACTATTGACGACATAGCTTCACAATTATGTATGAGTAGAACCGCTTTCTACAATAAATGGAAATTACTGACAGGAGAAGCTCCCAAATTCTTTATCTACCGTATCCGCATGGAAAAAGCCCGCGAACTGTTAGAAAGCGGAAAATGTCCTGTAAATGTAGTGCCGGAGATGATCGGACTTAGAAACTTAAAAAACTTTCGTAACAGATATAAAGAGTATTTCAAAATAACACCCTGTAAATCTATAAAAAAGGAATAGAGTGACTACATTATTGACAAAAGAAATAAGAAAGAGAGTGGACATATAATCAAAACACACTCTTTTTTCTTATTTTTGTAAAAAACAAACTATATGAAAACAACTACAGCTGAAAACATTCGAAAAGAACTAAAAGCACTAGCAGATCCGAAATATCGAAAATTCCACTCTTACCTACTCCCTGGAACCGACAATATTCTTGGTGTGCGTATACCTCAACTGCGGACAATGGCAAAAGAAATAATCAAGAAAGATGATTGGCGTCCATTTGTCGAAACAGCCAATACCAATTATTATGAAGAAACAATGCTTCAGGGAATGATTATTGGCTTAGCCAAAATGAACCTTGACGAACAGATTAACTATATAAGCCTGTTTATTCCTCGAATCAACAATTGGGCAGTATGCGATATTTTTAGCAGTGAACTTAAAACAGCCGTACGAAAAGGAGAAGAAACCGTATGGCAATTTATCCAGCCTTATCTGAAATCACAAAAGGAATTTGAAATACGTTTCGGCATTGTAATGTTATTCCATTATATAAACGAAGAGCATATTGATTCATTATTAGCATATGCCGATCTATTTAAGCATGAAGCCTATTACGCACGCATGGCTATGGCATGGATGATCTCTATCTGCTTTATTAAATTTCCGCAAAAGACAATGAAATACCTGCAACAAAGCAAACTGGACGATTGGACTTACAACAAGGCAATACAGAAAACAATCGAATCTCTCCGCATAAATAAGGAAACAAAAGACACCCTCCGTACAATGAAAAGACGATAACGCTTCTATTACAAGCAACTTATGATAAAAAAGGAACTAATCTATTAGTTCCTTTTTATTTTTTTCGTCTGCGTCTGCGTCTCTGTTGTTTCTGGCGGTTGTATCGCTGCCACCTCTTATAAATCATCCAACCACTCATCAAAGCAACAACAATAAAGATAAGAATAGTAATGCCCACCCCTAAATTATCCCCCTTGATACGTGACCAAATATCAAGAACTTCTTTCGTCTTATCTCCGAAGTCACGAATCATAGCACACCGTTCCACTACTTTACGATCCGGATATTGAATCTTGTCTATCTGAATACTGTCCGCACCCGGTCCGAAAAAATAACTCAAATCAGCATAATAATCAAGGGTAGTATCTACCTTTTCTTCCAGAATTTCAGGAGTAGCTATCGAACTTACATATCCACAAAAATCCATGTTGCGCAAAGCAATATCCGGACGACACATAAAGTTTATAAAATAACTGGCAGCCTGCGGATTCTTTGCATATTTCGGAATCACCCAACCGTCATACCAGATATTACTACCTTCATCGGGAACTTCATAGTCTAAGTCTACTCCTACCGCATTCGCTTCCTCAATTGCCCATATTGCATCGCCGCTCCAAGTCATATTCAGCCAAGCTTTATTCTTCGTCATCATCTCTTTTCCGAAATCAGCTTCCCAACCTGCAATATTAGGTTTCAGGGCTTTCAGATATTTTTCCGCAAGTTCCATGGCCTGCGGAGAATAGTCGTTCATCAATTCTTCAACCGTAACTGTCCCTTGCTCCAGTTCCTTGGCATGAGCATGGATGATAGCTGTTCCGTAAGCATCGCGATAACTATCCTTCATCAGTATTTTTCCGGCATGTTTCTTATTCCAAAGACATTCCCAAGACGACGCAACCGAATCAGAAACATAAGCCCGATTATAAAGGATTCCCGCAGTTCCCCACATATAGCATACCGCATAGTGGCTGGCTTCTTCACCCGGCTGACTCAATTTATTGATCTGTTCCCGAATAAACGGAGACACATTGTTCATATAATTGGGAGAATACGCAAAGTTCGTATCAATAGGCAGTAGTAGATGTTTCTTCAACATACGTTCGATAATATACTCCGAAGGACAGACCACATCAAAATCCTCATGGCCTTTTTCAATCTTCGTCAGCATAATCTCGTTTATGTCGAATGTCTGATAAACAATACGGATATTTTCACCGGTTTGCTCCTTATAATACGTCTGGAAATCTTCGAGAACACCATCCCCGATATAATCCGCCCAGTTGTAGATTTTAAGGACCCGCTCACGCGGTTCACCGGAATTGTAGCAACCGGTCAAAGTCAGTAAAAACAGGATAACAGGAATTATTCTTTTCATATTATTTACGTAGCACATTTTAGTATTCCATTAATCTTTCTTCTGCGTTTTACCGGCACGGTAATTGATAGCAATAAGCAAAGCCAGCACTACCACAAAAATAATAGCGGAAAGCGGGCGAAGCTCCGGCGTTAAACCACCTTTACGGGCATCAGCATATATATAAGTAGAAAGTGTTTCCAAGCCTTGGTTACCGATAGTAAATACAGTTACGGCAAAATCATCAATAGAGAGTGTCAATGCAAGCATGAAGCCACTAATCATTCCCGGACGAACCTCCGGAATAATTACTTTCCACAAGGCTTGCATGGGAGTAGCTCCCAAATCAAGGGCAGCTTCATAAATATTCGGATTCATCTGCTTCAAACGGGGCAAAACACTTAATACGACATACGGTGTACAGAATGTAATGTGTGCCAATACAACTGTCGTGTATCCCTGTGTGATTCCCAACGAAACAAACAAAAGGAAAAGAGAAATACCGGTTATAATATCACCATTCAGAATAGGTATGTTATTCACAAAACCAATCGCCTTTCGTGAGCGGGATTTCAAATTAAAGATACCGATAGCGGCAATACTTCCCAGCAATGTAGATGCAGTTGCAGCAAGCAAAGCAATAGTAATCGTATTAATCAGTGCATTCATCAAAGAGTGATGTGCACCTGTTGTGAAAAGCGAAGAATATAATTTAGTAGAAAAGCCTGTCCAGTTACCCAAAACTTTAGCTTCAGTAAATGAATAAATGACGATAATTACGATGGGAGAATAAAGCAACAACAGCAATATCCACAAATAAGTCTGTGCAAATATTTTCTTTACCATAGCCCACCTCCTTCGTTAGAGTTATCTTTATCATCTGTACTGAAAAGTGAAGTAGCGGCTATCAGCAACAACATTATCAACGAAAGTGCTGCTCCATAATTCCACATACTGTTATTTATATTCTCCTGAATGGTCGTACCAAAAAGTTTTATATTGTTCATCGTCAGCAATTCGGCAATAGCGAACGTCGAAATAGTCGGCATAAAAACCATCATGATCCCACTCATCACGCCCGGCATGGAAAGCGGAAGCACTGCTTTCAGAAAAACTTGCAGGGGATTGGCTCCCAAATCCTGCGCCGCCTCAATATAGCTATGATCCATTTTTTGCAACGTATTATAAATAGGATAAATCATAAAAGGGATAAAGTTATACACCATACCGAATATCAATGCTCCTTCACCCAACGGTACACTGAAGAAGTCGAACAGAGCAACAGTAGCTAGAGTCCGCACAAGAATATTTACCCACATCGGCAGGATAAACAATACGACCATTGTTCTAGAACGGTTCAGTTTGCTGTTACTAAGTATCCAGGCAGCGGGATAACCCAGCAAAATACAAATAAGTGTAGTAATGATGGCAATACCTATGGAGTAGACGAAGGTATTGATTGCTTCGGGATGTTCGAAAAACTTCTGAAAATTGGCAAACGTCAGATGCCCGTTATCATCAGTAAAAGCATACACAACAATTAGGACCAACGGTATAATCACAAAGATCACCGAAAAAATAATGTAAGGGAGGGTCCAACTCTTACGTGATGACAAAAAGACTAAAAACCTCTTATTCACTTCCTTTCCTGTTAATCGGTTATTTTAATTACACGAATAGCATCCGGGGGGATAGTAATACCTACACGGTCACCATCATCCCATACATCATTCGTATCTACAAACACATTCTCGTCCCAATCGGAAAAAACAGTCAGATGATAATGATCTCCCTTATAAAGAATAAATTTCACTTCACCTGTCAATGTACCGTCCTCTTCATTATCCTGAAGAACCACTTTGTCAAAGTCTACCTCCACTTTAACATCCTCATTGGATTCTATTCCTTCTACCGGAACACATTCGAAGTTACATCCCAGAAATTCCACATGAGTAGTATCCAGCAATTTACCTTCAAACGTGTTACAGCCACGTTCTTTCTTCATAATATGAATATCAAACGGCTTTACCAACAGACCGACTTCGGCTCCTACTTCGAAATGATGATAATCCTGTACGAGGAATTCATAACCTCCGCAAAGCACGGTCATTTCATAGTGGACACCTTTAAAAATAGAGGTCTGAACAACACCAGTCAACTGCGCCATATCCGAAACGGGGAAGATATAAAGGTCTTCCGGACGAATGACTACATCTACCGGAGTATTCTCACCAAAACCTTCATCTACACATTCAAATTCCGTACCACAGAAACGTACCAGTTTGTCATGTATCATCGTACCGTTAAGAATATTGCTTTCTCCGATAAAATTCGCCACAAACGAATTGATAGGCTCATTATAAATATCAATCGGCGTACCGATCTGCTGAATCTTTCCCTCACTCATTACGACGATAGTATCACTCAAAGTCAATGCTTCCTCTTGATCGTGAGTTACATATACAAATGTAATACCCAAAGATTTATGCATTTCCTTGAGTTCCATCTGCATATCCTTACGCATTTTCAGATCGAGTGCAGCCAACGGTTCATCCAAAAGCAGTACTTCCGGCTCATTGACAATAGCCCGAGCAATAGCCACACGCTGTTGCTGACCACCGGAAAGAGAATCGACATCACGGTATTCATAATCCGTCATACCTACCATTTTCAAAGCAGCTTTCACCTTCTTCCCAATAGTCTGTTTGGGTGTCTTTTTCAACTTTAAACCAAAAGCAATGTTGTCGTATACATTCAAATGCGGAAATAGGGCATATTTCTGAAATACCGTATTCACCGGGCGTTTGTGGGGTGGAGTTTGTGTGATTTCCTTACCCGAAATTCGGATTTCGCCTTCCGAAGCCGTCTGAAAACCGGCAATGAGACGCAACAACGTGGTCTTCCCGCAACCGGAAGGTCCGAGTATTGTAACAAACTCTCCCTTTTTCACGTTCAGAGTCACATCATCCAATGCTGTTTTCTCGCCAAAATACTTCGAGACATGGCTCACCTCAATGATGGATTTATCTTCTTGCATATTCATACTAAAGTTTGGGCTGCAAAGGTACACATTTCTGCGGTTTCCACCTACGTGTTAATCTAATATAACAGTGTTTTTCGGTGGCCGAGAGAAAAATAATCTATCTTTGCATAAATATTTATTCACTAATCTTACAAAAGCATGAAAAAGTTTACTTATTTAGTTATTGCAACGGCCGCGTTGGGCATGGTAGCTTGTACCGGTGGAAACAAAGCCGGATACGTTGTCACAGGTACAGTAGAAGGTGCAAGTGACGGTGACACCGTCTATCTTCAGGAAGCCAATGGCAGAAATCTGGTCAAACTCGATACAGCCGTTATCACAAAAGGAACTTTTACCTTTGAAGGTACACAAGATTCTGTTGTCAGCCGTTATATCACTTGTGAAGTGGACGGAGAACCTTTAATGATTGACTTCTTCCTCGAAAACGGAAAGATTAACGTTGCCTTAACCAAAGACAATGATTCTGCTACCGGTACTGCAAACAATGATGCATATCAAATTGTCAGAGCTCAAATCAACGACATCAGCAAAAAAATGAATGCTATCTACCAATCAATGGGTGACAGTTCTTTGAGTGATGAACAGAAAGAAGCCAAGCAAAAAGAGGGTGCCCAACTGGAAGAACAATATGATAAAGCCATCAAAGAAGGCGTACAAAACAATATCACTAACCCGGTCGGCGTATTCTTGTTCAAACAGACCTTCTACAACAACTCTACTGCTGAAAACGAAGCATTACTGCAACAAATTCCGGCTAACTTCCAGAACGATGAAACAATTGTAAAAATCAAAGAACTGACCGACAAGCAGAAAAAAACTGCCGTAGGTACTAAGTTTGTTGACTTCGAAATGCAGACTCCTGACGGAAAAAGTGTGAAATTGTCCGATTACGTAGGTAAGGGTAAAGTGGTATTAGTTGATTTCTGGGCAAGTTGGTGCGGCCCTTGTCGTCGTGAAATGCCAAACTTGGTGGAAGCTTATGCTAAATTCAAAGGCAAAAACTTCGAAATCGTAGGTGTATCTCTCGATCAGGACGGTGCTGCCTGGAAAGAAGCGATCAATAAACTGAACATGACTTGGCCACAAATGTCCGACCTGAAATTCTGGCAAAGTGAAGGCGCACAACTTTACGCCGTAAACAGTATTCCTCACACGGTATTGATCGACGGTGACGGTACAATCATCGCTCGAGGCCTGCACGGAGAAGAACTTCAAACTAAAATAGCAGAAGCCGTAAAATAATAAAAAAGCCTGTCGTTCCTCAGCAAAGACAGTCTCCGACTTTAAATAAATAAGGGAGGTGTGTCAAAATGCGCACCTTCTTTTTTTTAAGCACAAAGCCCCGACTTTC
>ENA-UOIZ01002681-UOIZ01002681.1-human-gut-metagenome-genome-assembly--contig:-P88-NODE-2681-length-11953-cov-6.621281_pt1 | contig 11953 bp, 8 predicted proteins | sample MGYA00242336_ERZ723883 | MGnify/ENA metagenome assembly ERZ723883 | reverse complement strand
ATCGGAACGCCGGCCAGCGGACCGGTGAGCTCTCCTGCGTCAATTTTCTTCTGCACTTCTGCCGCGCGTGCTCTTGCACCCTCTTCATCCACAAGAAGGAAGGCGTGAATCGCATCCTCAGACGCTCTGACTGCCGCAAGGGACGCTTCCACAGCGTCCGATACGGTGATCTTTCCTTCTTTGATCGCGGCAGAAAGCTGTACTGCTGTCATATCTTTGATTTCCATATCGAATCTCCTCCTGCTATTCTACCGTTTTCGGAACCTTGTACTGGCCCTCTTTGACTTCCGGTGCATTGGCAAGCATTGCATCGCGGTCGTCGCCATTGGTTACTTCATCCTCGCGGAATACATTTCCCATCTCGAAAATGTGGGTCATCGGCTCGACCTTGCTGGTGTCGAGCTCGTTTAATTTATCTACATAATCCAGCATCTTCTGCATATCCTGCCGTGCGGATTCTTTTTCCTCATCCTTTAATTCCAGCTTTGCCAGGATGCCGACATATTCCATCGTTTCATCTGAAATCACATTTGCCATTTCACTCATTCTCCTTTTTTATTTTCCAGCAGGATCCGCTTACGGCTCCAGTCTTGTAAGATCACGCGGGAACAGCGTTGTCTCGCGGACGTTGTCCTCACCGATCAGCTTCATGGTCAGACGCTCCAGACCGATGCCAAGACCTCCGTGCGGCGGCATACCGTGTTTGAAAGCACTCAAGTACTGCTCCATGCCCTCTTCTGTCATGCCGCGGGCTGCGATCTTTTCAGAGAGCATCTTGTAATCGTGGATACGCTGGCCTCCGGTTGTAATCTCCAGACCGTGGAACAGCAGGTCAAAGCTCTTTGTGTATCTCTTATCCTCCGGGTCGTCCATCGCATAGAACGGTCTCTTTTTCGACGGATATTCGGTGACGAATACGAAGTCTGCATCGTACTCCTCTTTGAAATACTGGCCGATCAGAAGCTCCTCCTCTGGCTCAAGGTCGAACGGGTTGCGGATCTTTCGGTTGTATTTCTCGGCTACCAGCTCTTTCGCTTTCGTGAACGGTACAGTTGGGATTTCTTCTGTCTTTGGAAGCATAACTTTCAGGATCTCCAGCTCTTTTGCGTAATCCTTTTTAAGAAGCTCCACCATGTACTGTAAAAATCCGGTTTCCATTGCCATGATGTCGGTGTAATCCTCGATGTAGCCCATCTCAAAGTCAAGGCTGGTATATTCGTTCAGATGACGTTTCGTGTTATGTTTCTCTGCACGGAAAACCGGTCCGACTTCAAAGACACGGTCAAACACGCCGACGAGCATCTGTTTGTAGAACTGCGGGCTCTGTGCCAGGACAGCCGGGCGGTGGAAATATTCCAGCTTGAAGATGTTTGCGCCGCCTTCAGCGCCTTTCGCGCCGATCTTCGGTGTATGAATTTCGGTGAATCCCTGGGAATGAAGGAAATCACGGAACGCCCGTACCACGCCTTCCTGGATGCGGAATTTTGCACGCTCTCTGACGTTTCGAAGAGCGATCGGCCGCATGTTCAGCATTGCTTCAAGGGAGGTGTTCATTTTCCATTTGTTGACTGCGAGCGGCATTGGCTCGGTCGGCTCGGAAAGAACGGTGATGGTCTGCAGCCTGACTTCGACGCCGCCCGGTGCGCGGTCCTCTTTTTTGACCGTTCCGGTTACGGCAACTGCCGATTCCTCTTTCAGATCTTTCAGCGGGAAGTCAACACTTCCTTCTTCGTACACACACTGAACGAGTCCCTCGCTCTTTCTTAAGATGACAAAGGCAACCTCGCCCATGTCACGGATGATGTGTACGGCTCCTTCGAGTTTTACTTCTGTGCCTTCCGGTATCTCCAGCAGAGTTTTTACGGAGATGTCTTCTTTTTTCTTTACGCCTGTCATAAATTCCATGTCTTGTTCTCCTCTCTTTCTCGCCTGTCCCGGATTGCTTTTTCAAATAAAAAAGTCCCGGAACAGTTTTTTAACTACTGTTCCGGGACGGGATATTTTATGTTCCCGCGGTACCACCCGCATTGCATTTTTCTCTCCGGTTTTCCGGGGGAAAACGCCCACTCATTTATACTTAACGCGTATCACGGATCTGCCTACTTGATTTCCTGTTCGGATCTCATGTTCAGCAGACCGGCTCCGGAATGTTCCCCATTGTATGTTTCCTCCATGCTGATGCTCTCAGTCGGTGACATCGGCTTCCTGTCAGATTCCGCATACGGAGTTTCCTTCACTGCCTTTTTCATACTGTGCATTATAGCACAGCAGTTTTGCATTTGTAAACACCTAATTTTTACGGATTTTATATAAATTCTAATGCATTTTTCATGAATTTTATCTATACAAAATTATTTTTTCGCGCATTTATAAAATTGCGCAGAAATTCCGTTTTATTGGTATTTCGCACACAATTTACAGTTTTTTGATTCTCTCCACTGCCTCTACTGTATTCTCATACGTACCGAATGCAGTCAGACGGAAGTAGCCTTCTCCGCTCGGGCCGAAGCCTGATCCTGGTGTTCCGACTACGTTTGCGTCTGCAAGCAGGTGATCAAAGAACTCCCAGGAAGTCATATTTCCCGGTGTTTTCAGCCAGATATACGGAGCGTTGACACCGCCGGATACGGTGTAGCCTGCGCCCTTTAATCCGTCGTAGATGACTTTTGCGTTCTTCATGTAGTAAGCAACCTGCTCTTTTAACTGTGCTTTTCCTTCCGGAGAGTAAACAGCCTCGCCGGCTCTCTGGATGATGTACGGAGCTCCGTTGTATTTCGTTCCGTGACGGCGTGCCCACAGGCTGTGCAGAGTCACATCGCCGGATTTGATGTCTTTCGGGATAACGGTGAATCCAAGACGCATACCGGTAAAGCCTGCGTTCTTGGAGAAGCTGCGCATTTCGATGGCACATGTTCTTGCACCCTCGCACTCATAGATGGAATGCGGAATGTCTTTTTCTGAGATATATGCCTCGTATGCAGCATCATACAGGATGATGGCTCCTACTTTATTTGCATAATCAACCCATTTCTGCAGCTCGGCTTTGGAAACCATAGCGCCGGTCGGGTTGTTCGGGAAGCACAGATAAATCAGATCCGGGGTTTCTTTCGGGAGATCCGGGGTGAAGTTGTTTTCTGCAGTACACGGCATGTAAATCACATTCGTGAAACGCTCGGTTGCTGCGTCGTAGTCACCGGCACGGCCTGCCATTACGTTGGAGTCTACATAAACCGGATAAACCGGGTCGCATACAGCGATCTTGTTGTCCAGGCTGAAGATCTCCTGAATGTTGCTGCAGTCGCATTTTGCGCCGTCCGATACAAAAATTTCATCAGATGAGATATCGCATCCTCTGTCCCGATAATCATTTTTTGCGATGGTATCGCGAAGGAAAGCATATCCAAGATCTGGTGCATATCCGTGGAAGGTCTCTGCGTGTCCCATCTCATCCACTGCTCCGTGCAGCTTTTCAATGATCGCCGGTGCGATCGGCTGGGTTACGTCGCCGATTCCAAGACGGATGATTTTCGCATCCGGATTTGCCTCGATGTAAGCTGCAACTTTTTTTGCAATGGTGGAAAACAGATAGCTTCCCGGCAATTTCAGATAATTGTCATTGATTTTGAACATTATTATGTCGCTCCTTTTCACTTTTTCTTACTCTGTCAAAAGCGTCAGCACCATCTGTGCCGTTTCAACCAGATTGGTGCCGCTGTCCATGCTGCATTTCTGCATGTAGCGATGGGCCTCCGACTCGGTCATGTGATTTCGTTCGATCAGAAGGCTTTTTGCACGATCGATGATGTGCTGTTCCTCGGCGCTGCGCACCTTGGGCTTTGCACGCTCTTTCTTTCTGCGCCGTGCCGCACTCTGCAGCATCATCTCCAGTGTATTGACCAGCTCGTACACGGAAAGCGGCATCGTAACCGCCATGATTCCGGTTCCCTCCACCGCACTTAATGCGCGGCTCGATGCAATCAGAAGCATCTGGAAGCCGGACGGCATACACTCATTCAGATCCGTAAAAAACATATCCGGGAGCTTGTAGCCGCAGATGACGATACCGCCGTTTAAGTTGTTCATCTCTCCGAGCGCCGCTGCCGCTGTAGAAAAGACAGCATCGATTTCATATACAATTTTTTCCAGAAAATCCCGGATGCGCTTTACATATTCAATTTTTGGAAGTACTAACACTATGCTGCTCATGCATTTTCAGGCCCCTTCGTCGTCTAAATACGGTACAGATATTTCTCGGTCTCCCAGTCGGATACCTGGCGGAGATACTCATGCCACTCTTCTTCTTTGGCATTGATATATCCATCCACAAATTCCTGGCCGAGTACCTGACACAGAAAATCGTCTTTCTTTAACTCTGCGACCGCTTCTCCAAGGCTTCCCGGGAGAAGGGTGATCTGCATCGCGTTTCGTTCTTCTTCTGTCAGATCGGAAATATTGCGGTCCACCGGGGACGGCGGAACGATTTTCTGTTTGATACCGTCAAGTCCTGCTGCCATGCAGACAGCAAGTGCCAGGTACGGATTGGCTGCCGAATCCGGGCATCGAAGCTCAATGGCCATGATACCGTCTCCCGTCAGCGGAATGCGGATCAGCGGGCTTCTGTTCTTTGCAGACCATGCCACGTAGATCGGTGCACCGTATCCCGGTGTCAGACGTTTGTAGGAGTTTACAAGCGGATTGGTAATCGCTGCGATTCCGCTGATGTGTTTCATCAGTCCGCCCATAAAGTAATATGCCTCTTTGCTGAGCCCGTATTCATCGGATTTGTCGGCAAACACATCTTTTCCCTCCTGAAACAGGGAGAAGGAAAGATGAAGACCCGATCCGTGAACTCCGGTTTTTGGTTTTGGCATAAAGGTTGCGTGAAGACCATGACGTTTTGCAATCGTACGGATAGCAAATTTGGCAGTCATCAGCTGATCTGCCGTCCGAAGTGCTGCAGCCGGACAGAAATCCAGTTCGTGCTGGCCTGCCGCTACCTCGTGGAAGGAAGACTCAACGTCGATTCCCATTTCTTCGAGAGTCAGCACCATATCGCGCCGCGCGTTTTCTCCCAGGTCCAGCGGTCCAAGATCCAGATAACCGCCTTTGTCGTGCGTTACACTCGTTGCTCCGCCGTCCTCATCGGTGTGGAACAGGAAAAATTCACACTCCGGTGAGATTTCAAACTCATAACCCATCGCTTTCGCTTCGGAAATTACCTTCTGAAGGATGGTTCGGGAACTCTTTGCATAAAGATTCCCCTCTCTATCATACACATCACAGATCAATCTTGCAACCTTTCCTTGCTGCGGACGCCACGGAAGTATTGCAAAGGTGTCGAGATCCGGGTGCAGAAACATGTCTGCTTCCTCGATGGTGACAAATCCTTCGAACGAAGAGCCATCGAAAACGCACTGATTATTCAGGGCTTTTTCCAGCTGTCCGGCGGTGATGGCCATATTTTTCATCATTCCAAACATATCGGTAAACTGCAGGCGGATAAATTCAACATCTTCTTCCTCCGCCATCTGAAGGATCGCTTCCTTCGTATACTTTGCCATATCGATTCTCTCCTTTATCAAAGACGATTCTAAACGAAAAGGGTGCTTTCACGCGGCAGGGCAGAAAGACACCTTGCGTAAAAACACCCTTGTTTTGGGCATATTATAGCAGTTTTTCGCGTGTTTTGTCAAGAAAAACTTAGAGATTCGTGTATCCCATCAGGGATTCATCGACTGCCTTTGCTGCCTCGCGTCCCTCGCGGATCGCCCATACAACCAGGGACTGGCCGCGGTGCATATCGCCTGCGGTGAAGACATTTTCTTTTGTTGTCTGGTATTTTCCGTCATCTGTCTTCACGTTGGTGCGCTGGTTGACTTCCACTTTAAATGCATCGGTCACATATTTCTGGGATCCTAAAAAGCCTGCTGCAATAAGAACGAGATCTGCCGGGAGAATCTCTTCGGTTCCCTCAACCGGAACCATCATCATGCGGCCAGATTTCTCATCTTTTTTCGGTGTCAGTTTTACGGTCTTGATCTGGCAGACTTCACCTTTTTTGTTTTTGATAAATTCCGTTACGGTTGTCTGGTAAATCCGCGGATCATGGCCGAATACGGCGATTGCCTCTTCCTGGCCGTAATCCGTCTTGCAGATCTTCGGCCACTCCGGCCACGGATTGTTCTCGGCACGCTGATCCGGTGCTTTCGGCATCATCTCAAGCTGTGTCACAGATTTGGCACCGAGACGGATGGAAGTTCCGACACAGTCATTACCGGTGTCGCCGCCTCCGATGACAACAACGTGTTTGCCCTTTGCATCGATGTAGGCATGATCCTCAAAATTGGAATCCAGAAGACTCTTCGTTACGGAAGTCAGGAAATCGACAGCAAAGTAGATGCCCTTTGCATCTCTTCCCTCTGCCTTGATATCTCTTGGATTTGCCGCACCGCAGCAGAGCAGGACACGGTCAAATTCTTTTAAGAGTTTGTCAGCTTTTACATCTTTTCCGATATCAGCATTCGTCACAAACTCGATGCCCTCGGCCTTCATCAGATCCACACGGCGGTCGATGACGCTCTTATCGAGTTTCATGTTCGGAATACCGTAGCGCAAAAGTCCGCCCACGCGGTCGCGGCGTTCAAAGACCGTAACAGAATGGCCGCGGCGGTTGAGCTGCATCGCTGCTGCAAGGCCGGAAGGACCGCTTCCTACAACGGCAACGCGTTTTCCGGTGCGCACTTTCGGCGGCTGCGGCGTAATCAGGCCGGTTGCCCATGCGTTTTCGATGATCGCGCGTTCATTTTCCTTCGTGCAGACCGGGTCTCCGTTTACGTTGCATGTACAGGCTGCTTCGCAGAGTGCCGGGCAGACACGGGAGGTAAATTCCGGAAAACAGTTTGTCTTGGTGAGGCGGCGGTATGCCTGCTCATAGTTTCCAAGATACACAAGGTCATTCCACTCCGGAACGAGGTTCTGCAGCGGACAGCCGGAGGCCATTCCCGCAATCATGGTTCCCGCCTGGCAGAACGGTACACCGCATGCCATACAGCGGGCAGCCTGCATCTGCTGCTCCTTTTTCGGGAGCTGCAGATGAAATTCCTTAAAGTTTTTGATACGCTCAAGCGGGGCAACGGTGTTTCCCGTCTTGCGCTGATATTCCATAAATCCAGTTGGCTTACCCATAATTCTTCTTCCTCCTACTTACGCATGCTTTCGTAAAATGCTTCAATCTGTGCCTGTTCGCTGCTAAGGCCCTTGTCTTCCATCTGGGCACTCAGCATCATCATGCGCTTATAGTCATTCGGAATGATCTTCTTGAATTTCGGCAGATATTCGTCAAAGTGTGTGAGAATTTCTTTACCTTTTTCAGAGCCGGTGTGTGCGACGTGTTTTTCAATCATGTTTTTCAGCTCTGCAATATCGTATTTGCTTTCTACCAGTTCAATCGAAATCATTTCCTTGTTCAAATTGCGGTACAGGTTGCTCTTTTCATCCAGGACATAAGCGATACCGCCGCTCATGCCGGCTGCAAAGTTCTTTCCGGTTGCGCCGAGGACAACGACACGGCCGCCGGTCATATACTCGCATCCATGCTCACCGACACCCTCGACAACGGCGTAAGCACCGGAGTTTCTGACACAGAAACGCTCTCCTGCGATACCGTTGATGTACGCCTCACCGCTCGTTGCGCCGTAGAGGGCAACGTTTCCGACGATGATGTTTTCTTCCGGTTTATACTTTCTTGCTTTCGGCGGGTAGACAACCAGTTTTCCGCCGGAGAGGCCTTTTCCGAAGTAATCGTTCGAATCGCCCTCAAGTTCCAGGGTCAGTCCTTTTGGAATAAATGCTCCGAAGCTCTGTCCGCCGGCACCCTTGCACTGTACGGTGTACGTATCCGGCTCCAGAGAGGTGCCGAATTTTCTGGTGATCTCGGCACCAAGAATCGTTCCCACGGTACGATCGGTGTTGGTGATCTCGACTTTGACGGTCTTCTTCTCTTTCTTATCCATTGCCGGACCGAATTTCTTTAAGAGTACCTTCTCATCCAGGGTTGCGCCAAGTTTGAAGTCGTAAACATCTTTCGGATCGAACGTTACCTTCTCGCCTGCTTTTGCAAACGGATTGTTCAGGATCTGGCTTAAGTCTACGCGGTCTGCGTGCTCATTCGTCACTTTATCATTTCTCTTTAAGAGGTCGGAACGGCCGACCATCTCGTCAACGGTGCGGAAGCCAAGTTTTGCCATGTATTCCCGCATCTCTTCTGCGATGAAGCGCATGAAGTTGATGACGTACTCCGGTTTGCCGCGGAAACGTTTGCGCAGCTCCGGGTTCTGGGTTGCAATACCCATCGGGCAGGTATCGAGGTTGCAGACACGCATCATAACGCATCCCATCGTTACAAGCGGTGCGGTCGCAAAACCGAATTCCTCGGCGCCAAGGAGTGCTGCAATCACAACGTCACGGCCGCTCATCAGCTTACCATCGGTCTCGATCATGACACGGTTGCGGAGGCCGTTTTTGATCAGCGTCTGATGGGTCTCGGCAAGGCCTAACTCCCATGGAAGTCCTGCATTGTGGATGGAACTTCTCGGTGCTGCTCCCGTTCCTCCATCATATCCGGAAATCAGGATAACCTGTGCTCCGGCTTTTGCAACACCGGCTGCGACAGTACCAACACCTGCTTCGGATACCAGTTTAACGGAGATTCTTGCATTCACATTCGAGTTTTTCAGGTCATAAATCAGCTGTGCAAGGTCCTCGATGGAGTAGATGTCGTGGTGCGGCGGCGGGGAAATCAGGGATACACCCGGTGTGGAGTGACGTGTTTTTGCAATCCACGGGTAAACCTTTCCGGCCGGTAAGTGGCCGCCCTCGCCCGGTTTTGCACCCTGGGCCATCTTAATCTGGATCTCTTTTGCACTGACAAGGTATTTGCTGGTAACGCCGAATCTTCCCGATGCTACCTGTTTGATCGCGGAGCATCTCTCCGGGGATTCGAGACGGTCATCACTCTCACCGCCCTCACCAGTGTTGGATTTTCCATGCAGACGGTTCATGGCAATTGCCAGTGTCTCATGTGCCTCCTGGGAAATAGAACCGTAGGACATCGCACCTGTTTTGAATCGTTTTACGATAGAATCTACGCTCTCAACTTCTTCGAGCGGAACGCCCTGTTCCGGATAATCGAAGTCCATCAGGCTCCGCAGATAGCCGCTCTCCTCGCTGTCGACCATTGCTGTGTACTCTTTGAACATCTTGTAGTCGCCGCGTCTTGTGGACTCCTGCAGTGTATGAATGGTGCGCGGATTGTAGCGGTGCTCCTCGCCCTGGCTTCTCGATTTATGACGGCCGATACTGTCCAGTGTCAGATCGGTAGACAGCTCCAGCGGATCGAATGCCTGGGAATGACGCTCATCGACATCTTTTGCAATGTCTTCCAGGGTAATACCGCCGACACGGCTGACCGTACCGGTGAAGTATTTGTCGATGACATCTGCTGAGATACCGATGGCCTCGAAGATCTGGGAACCCTGATACGACTGGATCGTGGAGATACCCATCTTCGCTGCGATTTTTACGATACCAGAGATGACCGCGTGGTTGTAATCTTCAACGGCTGCGTAGTAATCTTTCTTGATCATGCCCTCTTCGATCAGCTCATGGATCGTGTCGAGTGCCAGATACGGGTTGATTGCGCAGGCACCGTAGCCGAGCAGTGTTGCGAAATGGTGCACCTCGCGCGGCTCGCCGGACTCCAGAATAATCGCAAGAGAAGTTCTCTTTTTCGTTTTTACCAGATGCTGATGAACCGCAGATACAGCCAGGAGGGATGGAATCGCCACATGGTTCTCATCGACGCCGCGGTCAGAGAGAATCAGGATGTTGGCTCCTGCCCGGTGTGCACGGTCAACCTCGACGAAAAGGCGGTCCATCGCACGGTCAAGCGGTGCGCTCTTGTAGTAGGTGATCGGAACGGTCACTGCCTTGAAGCCTTCGACTTTCATGTTCTTGATCTTCAGCATATCGGTATTGGTCAGGATCGGATTGTTGATCTTTAATACCTGGCAGTTCTTCGGCTCCTCCTCAAGCAGGTTTCCGTCACGTCCGACGTAAACGCTTGTGGAAGTTACGATCTCCTCACGGATGCAGTCGATCGGCGGGTTCGTTACCTGTGCGAAGAGCTGTTTGAAATAGTTGAACAGAGGCTGATGCTCATGGGAGAGAACGGCAAGCGGGGTATCGATACCCATCGAAGCGGTTGCCTCGACACCGTTTAATGCCATCTTTCCGATGGAGGAACGGTACTCCTCGTAGGTGTAGCCGAACGCTTTCTGCAGGCGCATCCGCTCTTCTTTCGTGTACTCTTCGACCGGCAGATTCGGGATTTTGATATCCTTTAACTGTACCAGATAACTGTCGAGCCATTCGCCGTACGGCTGTTTCTTTGCGTAATATTCTTTGACTTCCTCATCGTTTAAGACTTTTCCCTGTACGGTGTTGACGAGAAGCATCTTGCCCGGATGGAGACGCTCTTTTAAGACGATTTTTTCTTCCGGAACTTCCAGAACACCGACCTCAGAGGAGAGGATCAGAAATCCATCGTTAGTGATGTAGTAACGGGAAGGACGAAGACCGTTGCGGTCGAGCACTGCTCCCATCACATCTCCGTCGGAGAACAGGATCGATGCCGGTCCGTCCCACGGCTCCATCATCGTTGCATAATACTGATAGAAATCACGTTTTTCCTGGGAAATCGTGTCGTTGTTTGCCCATGGCTCCGGAATCGTAATCATAACGGCCAGCGGAAGATCCATGCCGCTCATGGTCAGAAATTCCAGTGTATTGTCGAGCATCGCGGAGTCAGAACCCTGTGTGTTGACAACCGGCAGCACTTTATGAAGTTCATCCTGCAGCATCGGGGAAGACATCGTCTCCTCACGGGCCAGCATCTTGTCGGCGTTTCCGCGGATGGTGTTGATCTCGCCGTTGTGTACGATGAAACGGTTCGGATGTGCTCTCTCCCAGCTTGGGTTCGTGTTCGTGCTGAACCGGGAATGCACCATGGCGATTGCAGATTCATAATCGACATCCTGCAGATCGCGGAAGAAGGTGCGGAGCTGTCCTACGAGGAACATACCTTTGTATACGATGGTACGGCTGGAAAGGGATGGCACGTAGGTGTTGTCGTTGCTCTGTTCGAAAACACGGCGTACGACGTACAGACGACGGTCGAAAGCGATTCCCTTTTCCACATCCTCCGGTTTTTTGATGAATGCCTGCATGATGTAAGGCATACACTCTCTTGCCTTATGGCCGAGAACTTCCGGAACGGTCGGCACGGTTCTCCATCCAAGGAGTTCCAGTCCCTCTTTTTCCACGATGATCTCAAACATCTTTTTTGCCTGGTTCCGTTTCAGCTCATTTTGTGGGAAGAAGAATACGCCGACGCCGTATTCCCGTTCTCCGCCTAATGAAAAACCGAGGGTCGAACAGGCTTTGGAAAAGAATTTGTGCGATATCTGCAACAAGATTCCTACTCCGTCTCCTGTTTTACCCTCGGCGTCTTTGCCGGCTCTATGCTCAAGATTTTCTACGATTTTTAATGCGTTTTCTACGGTCGCATGGGATTTTTCACCTTTGATATTCACGACGGCTCCGATACCGCAGTTGTCGTGTTCAAAGGAAGAACGGTATAGCCCTTCTTCTCCCATGACACGCTCTTTGCTCTGTGTCATACGGCTTCCCTTCCTTTACTTTCCTTATTTTCGGTTATCCTTTGTCTTTTCTGAAAAGAATGGAGGGGAATCTTTTGTTCCCCGCCGTTCTTTCTGGATTGCCCTTACTATACTCTATTTTTTTCGTCCTGTAAAGAGCAAATTTAATTTTTATATAATTTTTTATATTTTTTCTTAACTTTCTTAGGTTATTACTGCATTTTACCTAATTTTTC
>ENA-UOIZ01002674-UOIZ01002674.1-human-gut-metagenome-genome-assembly--contig:-P88-NODE-2674-length-11966-cov-11.000000_pt1 | contig 11966 bp, 9 predicted proteins | sample MGYA00242336_ERZ723883 | MGnify/ENA metagenome assembly ERZ723883 | reverse complement strand
TCGGTGAGCAGCCAGCGGCCGATGATGACCTTCTGCTGGTTGCCGCCGGACAGGCTGCGGATCTTCGTCTCCTGGGTAGGCGTCTTGGTGTGCATGGCGTCGATGGACCACTGGGTGTCCTTCTTCATGGACTTGTCGCTGAGGACAAAACCCGCCCGCTTGTGCCTGTCCAGACTGGAAATGACGGAATTCTCCCGGATGTCCAGGATTCCGAAAATACCCGTCGCCCGGCGCTCCTCGGTGAGCAGGGCAAAGTTGTTCTTGATGGACTGCCGGGGATTCAGATTCTTGCACTCCTTGCCGTCCAGCAGAATGCGGCCGCTCTTGCGGGTGGCGACGCCGAACATGGTTTCCAGCGTCTCCGTCCGGCCGCTGCCGTCCAGACCCGCGAGACCCACGATCTCGCCCCGCCGGGCGGTGAAGGAAACGTCCCGCAGGTTATTGTACAGTCCCGTCAGATGCTCGACCTCCAGATAGACCTCGCCGGGCTTGTTGGTCTTCGGGGGGAACTGGTTGCCAAGCTCACGGCCGACCATGAGGCGGATGATGTCGTTCATCTCCAGCTCGGTTGCCGGACGGGTCGCCACCAACTGGCCGTCGCGCATGACGGTGATCTCGTCGGAGATACGCTTGATCTCCGCCATTTTATGGGAAATATAGATGATGCCCATGCCGCGGTCCCGGAGCATGTTGATGATCCTGAACAGGTGCTCAACCTCTTCCTCGGTCAGCGAGGACGTGGGTTCATCAAATACGATGACTTTCGAGTGATAGGAGACGGCCTTTGCGATCTCCACCATTTGACGCTGGGAAACCGGCATCGTGCCCATGACCCGATGGGGGTCAACGTCGATGCCGAGCTCTTCAAAAATCGCTTTTGTGTCCCGGAGCATTTTGTGTTCATCCACAATAAAGCCCGCGATCTTGGGATAGCGCCCGAGCCACAGATTGTCCATGACAGTCCGCTTGAGCGCCTGATTCAGCTCCTGGTGAACCATGGCGACACCGTTGTTCAGCGCCTCCTTGGAGCTGGTGAAATTGACCTCGCGGCCTTCCAGATAAATATGGCCGCTGTCCTTGCTGTAAATGCCGAACAGGCATTTCATCAGCGTGGATTTGCCGGCGCCGTTCTCGCCCATCAGCGCGTGTACGGTGCCCGCCTTGACTTCCAGGCTGACATGATCCAGCGCTTTTACGCCGGGAAAGGTTTTTGTGATATCCGTCATCCGGAGCAGTACGGTTTGCTCCACCTGGATTCCCCTCCTTTTTCGCTAGCATGCTTAGCTGTGAAGGGCAGCCGCCGACACAGCAGCGGCTGCCCGTTTTGGGTTTATAACTTACTTGGTGTAGGCAGCGTAGGCGACGAACAGCTTGTTGGCAATGCCGTCGGCGATGGAGTACATCTCGGCGTTGGTGCCGGCGGTGGCGGCGACGGCGTCAGCCATGGCGGTGCCTTCACCGGCGGCCTTGACGACGGAGGCGATGGCGACGGCCATGCCCTCGGCATCCTGCTTGACGGTACCGGTCATCTTGCCGGCAGCGATCAGTTCCTTGGCGGCGTCGGTAGCGTCAACACCGAACACGGGGATGGTGGTCGCGCCCTCGGCGCCGGTGTTGTAGCCGGCAGCCTCCAGAGCGGAGATAGCGCCTTCAGCCATGTTGTCGTTGTTGCAGATGATCAGCTCGATCATGTTGCCGTTGGCCTCGTTGTACTGGGACAGGTTGGTGTTCATGTAGTCCAGAGCAGCCTGTGCGCTCCAGGCGCCGCCCAGATCCACCTGGTACTTGGAGGCGTTGGAGGCGTCGAAGTACTCCAGAGCGGGCTTGCCGGCAGCGGTCAGGACAGCGTCGGCGTCCTCAACACCGAACTGGGTGCGGTAGATGGCCTCAACGTTGGCCTCGTCGCCCTTGAACATGGCATAGGAGATCTTGCCGTCGCCATTCAGGTCAACAGCATCCCAGTTGGCCAGCAGATACTCGCCGACCATCTTGCCCTGCAGGTGACCGGCTTCGGGAGCGTCGGTGCCGATGAAGCAGATGTTGGTGTTGGCGTTCAGGACGGTGCCTTCCTCGCCGTCAGCCTCGATGGCGCGGTTGAAGAAGATAACGGGGGTGCCGTTCGCCAGAGAGATGATCTCGTTGGCAACGTCGGGGGAGCCGGAAGTGACCATGTTGACGACCAGCAGGTTGTAGCCGTCGGTGACAGCGGTCTGGATCTGCTCGTTCTGGGTGGTCTGGTTGTTGTTGCCGTCGAAGTTGTTGTAGGTAACGCCCAGGCTGTCCAGCTGTGCGTCCAGAGCGGTGCGGACGCTGGAAATGTAGGTGTCGGCGAAAGTGTAGTAGAACACGCCGACCTTCAGCTCGGAAGCTTTGACCTGAGCCTCGGTCTCGTTCCCTGCGGGAGCGGGGGTGGTAGCGGCGTTAGTGCTGGGGGTGGTGGTCTTGGAGCCGCAGGCGGCCATGGCGACTACCATGACAAGCGCGAGCAGCAATGCAAGTGCCTTTTTCATTGCTTTTTTCCTCCATAAAATTCATTTTTTGGTTTCGCCGGGTTGGCTTCACCGTGACTATATTGTATCAGATACGGATTTTTTTCACAGTCATTTTTCCTCGCGGATTTTCTCAAAAAATTTTGCCGCCTCCAAAAAACGCGCCGTGTTTTTGTGCAAAAAGCCCTAAGAAACGGTAAAAATTGCAAGTACGCCGATCAACCGAAAGAAAACATGGCCTTCTGGCTCTCCATGGTAAACATATTTTCTTTGGTGACGATGGTGGTCGCGGTGTCGATGAGCGCCGTGGAATCGAATTTTTCCCCCTGCAAAACCTGCCACGCCTTTTCTACGCCCAGATACCCCATGGCGTAGGAATTCTGCACCACCAGAGCGGCCACCGCCCCGGTCTGCAACAGCTCGATGCAGTTGACGTTGCTGTCGAAGGACACGGCGTGTACCTGACCCGTCAGCCCCAGGGAGTCCACCGCCTGAGCCACGCCCACGGCCAGCGGCTCGTTGAAGCCGATCAGCACGTTGATCTCCGGATGCTCCCGCAGCAGCTTCTCCGCCGCCAGACGGGCTTCCAGGGCATCGGTGGAAACATTGACGGCATAGATACCCTTGACCCGGCTGTCCCCAAGCAGCACCTCCCGGAAGCCCTGCTCCCGCTCCCGGCAGTTCTGGGTCTCGGCGTAGGCGTTGACAATGCCCACAACGATTTTTTCCTGCGCCGTTTTCAGCGCGGCCTCCCCGCTCATGCGCCCGGCGGCGATATTGTCCGTCCCGATGCGCACGGAAACGCCTTTGGAATCCACATCGCTGTCAATGACCACCACCCGGACGCCCGCGGCCACGGCTTCGTCGATGGCGGCGGCGTTTTCCGTGTAGCTGATGGCGGAGAAGACGATGGCGTCCGCCCCGTCGGCCACGGCCTGCCGGATGTAGTCGTTCTGTGCTTCAAAATCCTCCTCCGTGTCCGGGGCAAGGATGGTCAGATGCACGTTATACTCGGATTTCGCGGCGTTCGCCCCGGAAAAAACCGCTTTCCAGAACTCCGTGGTGGAGGATTTGGCGATCAGATAGATATTGTACGACCCGCCGCTCTGATGCGTACCGGCGCAGCCGGAAAGGCACACCAGCAGCGCCAGAAAAGCAGCGATCCACTTAATGCTTTTCATGCTCCACCTCCTCCCGTACCTTCGGCATCCGCACCGTTACCTTCGTTCCCTCGTCCGGGACGCTTTCGATGGTGATGCCGTAGGCGTCTCCGAACCAGATTTTCAGCCGGTCGTTGACATTCTTGATGCCGATGCCGGACTTTCCGTCGGGCTTCCGGCGGAAAATTTCCTCGATCTGCTCCGGTTCCATGCCTACGCCGTTGTCCTCCACCGTGAAGAGGACGTCCTCCCCGTCGGCGCGGACACGGATCTCAATATGTCCCTCGTCCACCAGACCGTTGACGCCGTGGTAGATGGCGTTCTCGATGATGGGCTGGAGGGTGATCTTGTTGCAGAGATACTCCGTGCAGTCTTCCTCCACGTCGAAGTGGTAGGAAAACTGCTCCTTGTAGCGCACGCTCTGGATTTGCAAATAGCTCTGGGCGTGCTGCACCTCGCTGCGAATGGGGATCAGCTCGTGGCCCTTGCTGATGCTGATGCGGAACAGCCGCGCCAGCGCGTTGACCATCACCACGGCTTCCGCGTTCTTCCCCTGCTCGCACATCCACGAAATGGAATCCAGCGTATTGTAGAGGAAGTGGGGATTGATCTGCGCCTGTAAGGCTTTCAGCTCCGTCTTGCGCAGGTTGACTTCCTCACTGCGCACCGTGGCCATGAGCTTCTGAATCTTTTTGACCATGTGGTCAAAGGACGCCGACAGGTTCTCCACCTCCCGGACACCGGTGACGGGTTCATAGGAAAAGCCCTCGCCGGTTTTCTCAAAGCTCTGCATGGCGACGATCAGATCGTGAATGGGACTGGACAGCACCCGGGAAAGCATCAGGCTCAGCAGCACCGCCGCAGCCAGAATAAACAGTGCGCCGATGAAGGTAATGCGCATGATCTCCCGCAGGGCGTCGGTAATCAGCTCCTGAAACGAGCTGACGCCTACGACCCGCCAGATGCCGTTTTCCAACGTCTGGACGGTGTAGATGGTGCTCCCCTCCACGTGCGTCCCGTCCGGGAGGGAGGCCGTCAGGTCGGTATTCTCGCTTTTCAGCTCAGAGTAAATGAGCTGCTGCTGGGGGTGGTAAACGAGGTTTCCCTCCGTGTCCTCAAGGAAGCAGTAGCCCCGCTGGCCGATACCCACGCCGCTGATATAGGTGGAAATATTGGAGCAGCTCACGTCCACGGCGATGTACCGCTCCCCCTCCCGGGTAAGGGACGGGCGGATGATGGTCACGACCCATGGGTAGTCCTCCACAAAAATCGACATCACGTGGGGCGCGGAAATGAAGCCCGTCTCGTAAAGCTCCCGCTTGTCCGGGTCAAAGGAAAGGTTTTGCAGAATATCCTCCCGCAGACGGCGGCCAAGGCTGTAGCAGTTGCGCATTTCCCCCTCCGCGTCGTAGGTGGTGACGGCCACCACATCGGCGCGGATTTCCAGAAACGCCTCGAACCGGGCTTCCCGTTCCTCCGCGGGCAGGTCTAAGTAGCCGGTCAGCAGCGTCACCGCGTCGTTCATGTCCTCCAAATATTCATTCATGGTGCTGCCGGCCTGTGCGATGGCCTGACGGCTGGTGGTCTCGGCGTTGCGCAGCAGCGTCCGGCGATAGGTCTGCATAAAGACCAGATTGGCGCACAGCAGCACGCTCACCGCAACCGCCGTGAGCGTGAGCACCATGATAAGATTCATGCTGAGACCCTTTTTCTTCATGCGTTGGCCTCTTTCTGCTCCTGACGCATCCGCGCCGGGGATTTGCCGTAGTATTTTTTGAAGCAGTAGCCGAAATAGCTCTGGTCGGCGTAGCCGCAGCGGCGGGACACCTCGGCAATGCGGCTGCTGCCGCTCCACAGCAGCTTCAGCGCCACATCCATCCGCTTCTGAATCAGCAGGTTCATGAAGGTGTCGCCGTAGAATTTTTTGATATTCGCGCCCAGATAATTGGCGCTGATGTGCAGCCGCTCGCTGACGGATTGCAGCGACAGCTCCTCGTCCATGTATTCCTTCTCGATGATCTTCAGCGCCCGGGCGCAGAGCATGGCCATGTCGTCCCAGCCCCCGGCGGCGTACAGTCCGCCGCCTCTGCGGGCGATTTTCAGGGCTTCCATGGCTTCTAAGTAAGCGGCGTGTCCATCGCCGAGAGAGGCGTACTCCTTGCTTAAGCCCGCCAGCGCTTCCCCGCCCCATGCCCGGCGGGTAGCCTGCCGCAGCTCGTCCAATGACGCATACAGCCGCCCGAACCCGTTGACGGAGGCCAGCAGGAGAACCGTCCGGTTGCCGCTGGAAAATCCGCAGCAGGAAAACGCCCGGGAGAAAATCCGCTCCGCCATGGGAAGCAGCTCCGGGTGCGCCCCGTCGGGCAGGCTGAACGCCGCCACCACGATATGCTCGTCCCCCCGGATTTCCATTCCGGCGCTTCGCAGGGATTCCGCCGCGGCCGGCGGCTCCGGACGGGCGTACTCGTCCAAAAGCATCGTAGCCGTGACCATCCGCAGCGCCTCCGCGCCGCCTTGGGGGCGGGTCAGGCTGGCAAGGCGTTTTTCGATCTTGTCGTGAATCTTCCGCAGTTCTTCCGTCAGCTCCGCCATGCTGATGGGCTTGAGAAGGTAGGCCACGATCTCGTCCTCGATCCCGGCCTTGGCGTACTCAAAATCGTCGTAGCCGCTTAAGAAAGCCACTTGCAGCAGCGGCTGGACGGCCTTCGCCTGTCTGGTGAGAGCCGTCCCGGAAATAAACGGCATCCGGATATCCGTCAGCAGGAAATCCGGCTGAAGCGCTTCCACCAGCTGCAGCGCGTCCAGCCCGTTCCCGGCGCGTCCCACAAGGCGGAAGCCCAGAGATTCCCAGTCGATCAGCTGGCAGACGGCGCCCAGCAGCTCCGGCTCATCGTCCGCCACCAGAACGGTCAACACCTGATGCTTTTCCATGCTCAGCCCTCCATTCGCATTGTTGATTTGATTATAAAAGATTTCCCGAAAAAACACAAGCCCGGAATGTTACATTTTCACATTCCGGGCTTGCCCCTTGATTTGATTTTTGGTTATTTTACAAGTGCATCAATATTCGCTGTCGTGATCTTCTGCCACGGAATGGTCAGGGGTTCCTTATTGGTGAATATCCCCGCTTCCCATTTCTCGTAGTCCGCCCTGTTCATGAACCGCCGCTCTCCGTTTTCCGTTATCAGGTAGACATAGCCGTCATGCTCGGTGTCAATGTCATCCGGGTAGGGCGTTTCCGTATAGGAATCGTAGTCGGTGATATCCTTGCACCATGCGTCCACATAGAAGGCGTCTTTATAGCTATCCTCCGCTTCGTCATAATACGCAATGGCGTAAGGCCAGAGGACATCCCCCGCATACCCCTGATTGTGGGACGCCTCCACCTTGAGCATACCGGGATAATGGGTCACTCCCACATAACTGTAGGACTCAATCCGCACGCCGTCGGTTTGGGGGGCATAGGCATAGATGATCTCACACATTCCCGCCATGTAGGTGTTGGATACGGAAACCAGCAGTTCTTCCTCCCCGTCTCCGTCCACATCCGTAACGGCAAATTGTTCGTCTTCAATCGTACCCGGTTCCCACACTTCAATATTCCCCGAGTCGGGCAGTTCCGGCCAGCGCAGATCGTCATGGACAGTCCGGAGCGCCCGCTGGAACGCGCTGCGGGCAGCGTCGTTCCGGTCGGGGGCGGCGGTTTCCGGCTGGGTGGGCTCTGCCGCCGTTTCCACAGGGGTGCTTTCCGTGGCAGCCGTACTCGGTTCCTGCGCCGTGGTCTCCGGCGCCTTCTTTCCGCCGCAGGCGGAAAGAAGCAGCAGCATCACCGCCAGCATAAGACAAATTTTCTTTTTCATTGTGTTCCCTTTCCGCTCTTACTGAGCTGCCGGATAGGTTTGCCACTGAATATCGGTTTTGCCTTCGCCGTCTCCTGCCTGTCTTGTCTCCCATTGATAGGTGAGCCAGTTCCAGTGCAGCTTTGCCCAGCCGTCATTGTCTCCGCCGCCGGAATAGGCAAAGCTTCCGTCTTCCTTGATGTTCGACAGCTGCCGGTGGTAGAATCCCGTGCCGTCCACCATGGAGAATTTGCTGACGTACTTCATAACAATACACATGACCTGACTGTTTTCCCCGTATTGGAAGTCAACGACCGCCTCCCGGACGCCGTCTCCGTCCATATCGACAAAGGCGTACCGGGTGACAGAGACGTCGAAGCCCAGCTCCTCACCGGCCTTCTGGCAATATTCCTCCAATGTACAGTCGAGGTATTCCTCTGAGAAGAACGTTCTCTGATTCTGAATCACCTCCAGAAGAATGCCCTCTTCCTCCTCCCGGACGCCCGGAACGTTCTCTGGGAGGGGATTCCGGGGCACGCCCACCCGGACGTAGGATTCCCGAATCCGATTGTATTCCGCCTCGGTGATCTCCGTCCACATCAGGCCGGACGCGCCGCCGGATTCGCTCCAATAGAATTTCCCGTCCGCGCTCTCCATGACGGTCTCCGCCATCGTAAGCTGCTTGTCCTGCACCCGGTAATATTCGTTCAGCTGGACGCCCTGCAAATCGCCGCAGTCCTTTTCCAGAACGTTCCCCTCGCACAGATACAGTCCCACGGTGGGGTCGTCCTCCGGATAGCTGCCGCCGCCGTATATGCACTGCGTCTGCCCGTCGACCTGCACCACGACCTCGTAAAGGAAGCCGTAGCGCGTGCTCCAGATGAGCATTTCCTCCCCACCGTCGCCGTCTAAGTCCACATATTTGGGGCTGAAATCTCCGATGCTGCCCTCCGAGCCGGGAGAGCCGGGAAGCCAGCTGGCATAATATGCCGCATATGCCGCCCGTTCGGGGGAATCCACCGCCGTTTGGTCAGGGGCGGCGGTTTCCGGCTGGGTGGGCTCTTCCGTTGTCTCCACGGGGATACGTTTCGACGGAGCGAAGTACTGTGCCATGGTGGGCTTCGGTGCGGTTGTCCTGCTGCAAGCGGAAAGAAGCAGCAGCATCACCGCCAGCATGAGACATAGTTCCTTTTTCATCGGTCTTCCCTTTCTTTAGTTCAGCACAATGGGCGCTTCCTCCACGACCTCTTCCGTCAGGCAGTCGTGCTCCCGCATCCACTCCAGCGTATGCGCGGAGTCGGCAAAGACGGACAGGTACGCGCCGGTGGCATACACATCGTTCTCCCCCCAGAGGGATATTGTCAGGGACTTTGTCTTGTAATATTCCTCGTTGTACTTGTCGTAGTCCCAGAAATATCCCAGATGGTAAGCACTTCTCTGGGTCATGGTGCGCTCGTCGCAGTCGGCCTTGACGGCGGCCAGCAGAGACTCCACCAGCTCCGGCGTGATCTGGTGAGTCATGTCTCCGATGTTCATGGAGGTGATATCCTCCGGGTTAAAGCCATCCTGATAGCCGTACCGTGCCTGCTTCCATACCTGTTCCCAGCGGCTTGCGTACTCTTTTACGATCTTGCCCTCGTCCAGATTTGCCCAGATGTTGTAGTTACGGGTCATGGTGCAGCCGTTTTTCAGCTTATAATAAATGGTGATGTCATCTGTGGTCAGCATCGGCCCGTCGGCGTTGTAGCCGCCCTCGCCGTAGACGAAGCCGCCCTCCGGCATGACCGGGTGCTTTTCCTTTTCCTCCCGGTGCAGGATGTAGGCCAGAGGATAGTCGCCGTAGCTCTCGATGCGGTCTTCCAGCGCCATGGCGTGGAGGGTGGTGATCTGCCGGATGTCTTCCTCGTCGGTCAGCTCCAGGCCGTCAAAATTCAGAGTCACGGAGCTGACGTCCTCCACGTCCGGAATGCGATCCTCAATGCCCAGCACGTCAAAGCGGGTAGCGACCAGGCTCACGGCGACCATGGCGGTCAGAATCCCCAGGCCGATCCAGCTGCGCAGCTGGAACACCCGGGTGGTGCGCTTCAGAAGCATTTTTGCGCCGAACCATCCGGCGGCGCCGCCGCAGAACAGAAGAAGATACAGCATGGACATACCGGCGCCGATTCTGTACGCGAGGAAGGCTTCCACACCCATAACCACCAGCGTACCGACCCCCACAGCGCAGACCAGCTGAAACAGCGGCTGCAAAATGGGGAATGCAATGGCGTCCCCGGCGCATTCCAGATTCCGCTTCCGGTACAGGAGCAATCCCACGATGGCAAAGACGATGCCCACCGCGGCGTAGATCTGCAGAGAGGTAAACTTTTCCCCGTCAACGCTGAACGCCGCCACCATTTCGCTTTCCCGGCCGTAGAACCGCAGCGACAGCTGGTGGAAATCCTCCACCGCCACATAAGCGCCGCTGGTCATATCCGCCACGGGCGTCAGCAGGCTGACCCACCTGTCCGGCGTGACCACGCCGAAGAGCATGGGCGTGTAAAGGGTATTGATAATATAGTAAAGGATAAACGCGCCGCCGTTCAGCACCGCGTACACCACCGCCATGGCAAAGCGGTTACCGGTGCAGAACACGCTGAAAATCGCCGCGCCGAAGAAGGTGATGAATTGCAGGTTGGTGCCGACGTACCATAAAAGCGCGATCTGCCACGCGTTTTCCACAATGGTGGCGTTCAGCAGCGGCACGGACAGCAGCGCCATCACCGCCATGGGAATCATGGAAAACAGCAGTCCGGAGACCACGTTGGTCAGAAACAGCGTCTCCCGGCGCATGGGCATGGCGTGCAGAGCGTTGCACATCCGGGAATTGTACAGGTCGCCGAACAGCAGCATGGCGCACAGCGGCGCGAAGAACAGGTTCACGAGACCCATGACCTGAATGCATTCCCCCATCCGGGAGGCGAACCAGAACGTCCGGCCCATTTCCTCATTGTTCTGATATAGCATCATCATGCCCAGAATCAGGCACAGGGTGTATACCGCCATCACCGGGGCGAACCGGGTCAGGTTCTTTTTGAACACGGTTTTATTAAAGAAGGATGTCTTTGATTTCATAGTCCACGCCTCCCAGCTCGTAAATGAAGATTTCCTCCAGGGACAAGGGCAGCACATCAAAATACGCGGGCTTGCACGCCGCCATTTTCGCGCCGACCTCCTCGGCCTCGCCCCGGACGATCAGGGTCTTTAAGCGTCCGGAAACGGTCGCATTGAGAATGTCCAGCTCCTGAGGCGCGTCGCCCACCAGCTGCAATTTCACGGTGCTGCCCTGCATGTCCGCAAGGCTCTTTTCCAGCAGCATTTTGCCCCGGTTCATGATGCCCACGTAGTCGCACACGTCCTCCAGCTCCCGCAGGTTGTGAGACGAGATCAGCACCGTGGTGCCGTGCCCCGCCACATCGGAGAGAATGAGACCCATGACCTGCCGCCGCATCACCGGGTCGAGGCCGTCCACCGGCTCGTCCAGAATCAGCGTTCTGGGGCGGGTGCAGACGGTCAGGTGGAACGCCGCCTGCTTCTGCATTCCCTTGGAAAACCGGCGGATGGGCGTCCGTTTGGGAAGCTGAAACACATCGTACAGCTTGTCAAACAGGGCATCGTCAAAGGTAGGGTAAATGCCCCGGTAGAACTTTCGCATATCCTCCAGCGTCGCGGAGGGGTAGTAGAAAATCTCGTCGGGGATATAGCCGATGGCCGCCTTCACGGCGGGATTTTCGTAGATCGGCTGCTCATCCATGGTGACGCTGCCGCTGTCCGGGCGGTAGATGCCGGTGAGGTGCCGGATGGCGGTGGATTTGCCCGCGCCGTTGGGGCCGACAAGGCCGTAGACCCGCCCGCTCGGGACGGTCAGGGTCAGGTCGTCCAGCGCCTTAAAATTGCCGAAGGTTTTGGTCACATTCTTCATTTCAAGCATGTCTATGGTCTCCCTTCTCGATTCTGGCCACCAGCTCGCCGTGGCTCGCGCCCATGGTCAGCAGCGCCGCGGCGGCTTCGTCGAAGCTCAGCAGCAGCCGTTTTTTCTCCCGTTCTCTGATCTCTCCGTCGCCGCAGACGAAGCAGCCCTTTCCCGGCACCGTGGCGATCCACCCCTCCGCTTCCAGCCGCCGGTAAGCGCGCTGGATGGTATTGGGGTTAATGGCAAGCTGAGCGGCCAGATCCCGGACGCTGGGCAGCTTCTCCCCCGGACGCAGCACGCCGCCGGTGATCTGCTCCCGGAATCCGTCCACGATCTGCGCATAGATCGGCCGGGAGTCCCGGTAATCCAAGTGTACCATGGTATTCCTCCTTAACTGTATTAGTTGTACTAGTACGGTTAGGATAACGCAGGATGCAGGATTTGTCAATACGAGGGGAGATTAAGAGTTTATTAAATAACGAGCCGTTCAGGGACGGCAAAACCCCGGCAGGCCGTCTGGCCTGCC
>ENA-UOIZ01002669-UOIZ01002669.1-human-gut-metagenome-genome-assembly--contig:-P88-NODE-2669-length-11981-cov-7.637766_pt1 | contig 11981 bp, 9 predicted proteins | sample MGYA00242336_ERZ723883 | MGnify/ENA metagenome assembly ERZ723883 | reverse complement strand
AGTGGTTTGTCATTTTCCCACGCTTCGATTTCGGCAGCGGGTTCGAAGCCCCACCAATTTATATATACGTAGTTGTCGAACGTATGTGCGCCGTAATCGATTCGTTCCGGATACTCCTTGACGAACCGTCGCACGTCCTCGTTTTCGCGATAATATTTTCCGACCTCGTTCATGTCGTAGGCGCGGAAAGAGATGTTGCCATGCTCCTCGGTGCGGTATTCCCATGCGATGTTGCGACCGTCCATCGTACAGATGTCGAACCCCGGAGCGGTACCGTCGGGGCAGAGATGACGGAAACCGTCGAACACCGTAGACCATGTGTTGCCCGATGCCGAAGGCAGATCGTGTTCGGTGATGTTGGGCAGTTCGGATGAGACCGATGTTCTTTTGCGGTGGGAATGTCCGGTGTAGAAATGGACGTTGCCGAAGTCGCGGAAACAGTTGGTGAGCGAATCGAGCCATCGCCGCTCGGAGAATGAATTGACGAGTGCGCCTTTCGGCGACGAACGGAATGCGTTGTGGTGCATGCAGACGACGACAGGCGTAGTCTTGTCGGCGACGAGCGCGAGATCGCGGCGCAACCATGCCAACTGATCTGAGGTTACGAAACGGTCGTAGTTGCGTTTGCCGACGATTTCGGTCGGGTAGGGACCTTCGCCGGGTTCGTTGCGGAACACGGTGTTGTCGAGTACGACATAGTGGATGTCGCCGATGTTCATCGAGTAGTATTTGGGTCCGCAGGCGTAGACGTACATCCGCTCCGCGTTGTGGTCGGTGGTGCCGCTGCTCGGTGTGGAGCCGTCGTAGTCCTGTTCGCCCATGACGGTATAGAGCATTGCCGGATAACCGCTTGCGACTATCGAGTGAAGAGCGTCGCCGATGTCGAATTCGCTCGAATACCAGTGCGCCGACGAACTCAGGTCGCCGAGGATTATCGAATATACGGGCAGCGAGTCGCGCCGAGCCTCCTCGACTGCTTCGCGTACCGCCGGAATGTAGGTGTTTTTCATTTGGAGCAGATCTTCACTGCGGTTGGCGAGGTGCAGATCCGCCGAAATTATCATTCTGTGACGACGGTTGTCGCATCGTTTCAGTACGAAATCGTGGCGTTCGGGCTTGTCGGGATTTTTGCTTTTGAGCGGTGCCCAGAACTGCGGCAGTACACCCTTGCGGCATGACGGTTCGTAACCCGACGGAACGATGACGAATACGGTGCCTTGAAACTTCTTGGATGCCAGTGCGTAACTTCCGTCGTCGCCGGTCGTTGCAAACAGTACGCCGTCCGAAACCGTAACTCCTGCGAGCGGCTTGCCGTCGCATGTTACCGTACCCGTTACTGTCGCTGCGGGCGGAGGTGCCGCGATTGCCGCCGACGAGAATGCCGCGAGGGTGAGCAGAAGGAGGGTGATAGTTTTCATAAGGTCCTACGACCTTAAATAAGGTCTTTTTATTACAGTTTTTTGGTGTAGACCACCTCTTTTGTTGCGAAGAACTCTTCGTCGAAGATTTCGCCTATGCGGTAGCGAGTCCATTTGCGCCCTGTCGCTGCGAGTTCGGCGTCGAGGTCGCCGCCTTTCAGATACAGAATGCCGTTGGGCAACGTTCCGCACTGTCCGTTGTCGATCTTGTTCCACACCCAGCCGGCGAAGGTGGACATGTCGGTTACCGCACGCGAAACCACATAGTCGAATCGCTCGTTTACCGCCTCTATACGGGCGTTCACGGCATGTAGATTCTCTATTCCGGCGGCTTCGCATACGCCCTGTACCACCTTGATTTTCTTGCCGATCGAGTCGATTGCAGTGAATTGTGCCTCCGGAAACATTATAGCCAGAGGGACGCTCGGGAATCCTCCGCCACAGCCGACGTCGGCTATGCGTGCGCCGGCTGCGAAGCGGCACACTTTCGCGATGGCGAGCGAGTGCAGAACGTGATGGAGGTAGAGCGAGTCGAAATCCTTGCGCGAAATCACGTTTATGCGTGCGTTCCATTCGGCGTAGGCGTCGCCCAGTGCTTCGAAACGTCGCATGCGCTCGTCGTCGATCCCGTCGAAATATTTGGTTATGAGTTCGGCTCCGTAAATCATCGTTGCGCTATTTTAAGTCTTCGGTTATCATCTTGCACATCATCGCACGTACTCTGAAAATCTGAGTCTTGACCGTACCCAACTTCATCTCCAACTTTTCGGCTATCTCCTCGTAGGAGTATTCGTCGATGAACCGCAGTACGAACATGCGCCGGTAGTTCTCGGGCAACATGGAGATGTAGCGGTCGATCTGCGCCCGCTGCTGGGCGTTGATGATGCTCTCTTCCGGGGTCGGGATCGTCGCCTGTGCCGAACCGCACTTGCCGTCGAGCGGCAGATTGTTGCTGGGGTTGAGGGCATTCGACCGGCGAGAGCGGTCGAAATCGACGAACGTATTCTTGGCGATAGTGCATATCCATGCACCGAAATCGTAATCGGGATTATAGCGACCGATATTCAGAAACGCCTTCATGAAAGCCTCTTGCATCAGATCCTCCACATCGTCGGTGTTGCCCGTGCGCTTGACGAGCATCGCGTATATTGCGTCGCGGTGCCGCGTAAAAAGACAGTCGAAAGCGCGGCTGTCGCCCTCGATCACCATTCGGATCAGCATACGGTCGTCGCATGCGTTATAATCGGTTATCTCCATGCGTTTTCGTTTCTCTTCAAGAGCGACAGCCGTACGTATGCCCTCACGAACGGTTCGGCGATGTCGTAGAGGACGTGACGTCCGACAATTCCGTTTTCACCGAGCCGTCGCGATACGCGCAAAATGACGAACGCGACTGTCAGATAGCGTATTGCCATCAGTCCGATCGCTGCGAGTCCGTATTCGAGCGGCATCATGACGATAGCGCATATCGTCGCTGCGAAGAAGAGTATTCGTGCTGTGAGTTCGAATGCGATGAAATTTTTCGCACCGAACGAGTAGAACTGCCGCGTCGCTCCGTGGTAGAGCGTGCGGTTGTACCACCACGACAAGCCTCCCCACCGTTTTTCGGTGCAGGCGGCACGCGGCGACAAGACCGGAGCGACGTTGTCTGCCGTGGCGATCTGACGGATGAAGAGGTCGTCTTCGCCGACGTTCATGTTCAGATGGTCGAAGCCGCGGACACCGAAGTAGAGAGTCTTGGTGAAACCGAGATTGTGTCGTGTCGCGCCGAACGGTCGGCGGCGTATCGCCGAAGCGATCCATGCCATCGATTCGGTCAGCCGATATTCGCGGAAAAAGTGATCGAGAAATCCCTTCTTCGATTCCAGTCCGCAGTAGCCCAACACGATGTCGCCGTACATGAAGCCTTTTGCCATCAGCGACAGCCAGCGTTTGGACGCCGGCGAAGCGTCGGTGGTCGTCATGACGACATGTTCGTTGGCGGCAGCCTTGATGCCGACGTTCAGAGCCATCTTCGATGAAACCGGATAGCGTGGCGAATAGTTTATCTGAGTGGTTTTCAGATGCGGATAGAGATTGCGCAGTCGGGAGAGATCGGCATAGAAATTCTCGTCGTTGCCGACGTATACGGCGACGATCTCGAACCGGTCGTAATCCTGCGTGAGCAGTTCTGCCAATCCTTCGTCGAGATAGGCGAGATTTTCGGAGAAAATCGGCACGATGACCGATACAGGAGGTTCGGTATCGAGAATCTTCTTCCGCTTTTGGAGCCGGAATCCCGATATGGGTGCATAAATGCCTGCGTAATAGAAGATCTCTATCGCGAATGTCGCCAGAATGAGTATTGCGAGAGCGATGCCCTCCACGCCGTACATGCCGACGACCGTAAAATATGTTTCGGAAAGTCTTTCCATACAAGACCACAAAGATAGATAAAAATTTTCAAAGGTACTTAACGACTTTAACGACATTAAGGACTTTAAGGAAATTATTCGTACCTTTGCGCTTATGAAATTCGTACTTCAACACAAGGATCCGCTTACAGAGGCTCGTGCCGGCGAAATAACGACCGATCACGGTGTTATCCGCACCCCGATATTCATGCCCGTAGGCACTGCCGCGGCAATGAAGGGTATCTTCCATCGCGACTTGAAGGATGAGGCTCGCGCACAGATCATTCTGGCGAACACCTATCACCTCTACTTGCGTCCGGGGATGCCGATTATCGAGGCTGCCGGCGGTGTCCACCGTTTCTCGACATGGGACGGTCCGATGCTGACGGACAGCGGCGGTTTTCAGGTCTTTTCGCTTGCGGCTTGCCGCAAACTCAAAGAGGACGGCTGTCATTTCCAGTCGCATATAGACGGTTCGCGACATGTTTTCACGCCAGAGAGCGTGATAGATACCGAACGCACCATAGGTGCCGACATCATGATGGCTTTCGACGAGTGTCCGCCGGGTGATGCTCCGCGCGAATATGCCGCCAAGTCGCTGGCTCTGACCGAAAGGTGGCTCGATCGTTGTTTCGAACAGTTCGCTCGGACGCAGCCGAAATACGGTTATTCGCAGTCGCTGTTCCCGATCGTTCAGGGATGTTCCTATCCGGATCTGCGCGTCAAGGCGGCTGAAAACGTGTTGCAGTACAATGCCGACGGTTACGCGATAGGCGGACTGGCGGTGGGCGAGCCTACCGACGTGATGTACTCGATGATAGAGGTTGTCAATGCCGTTCTGCCGAAGGACAGACCACGCTACCTGATGGGTGTCGGTACGCCGATAAACATCCTCGAAGGCATCGAACGCGGAGTGGACATGTTCGACTGCGTCATGCCGACGCGCAACGGTCGCAACGGGCAACTCTTCACGAGCGAAGGCGTGATCAACATCCGCAACAAGAAGTGGGAAGACGATTTCTCGCCTATCGATCCTGCCGGAACGACATTCGTCGATACGCTCTATTCGAAAGCCTACCTCCATCATCTGGTGGCTTGCGGCGAGATGCTGGCGGCGCAGATCGCATCGCTGCACAACATCGGCTTTTATCTGTGGCTGGTCGGCGAAGCGAGAAAGCATATTTCGGCGGGCGATTTCAAGCCGTGGAAAGATGCGATGGTCGTAAAACTCGGACGAAGACTGTAAAAAAAACTGGGATCGGATGTCGGAAAAATCGATATATAAGAAGCGGCGCAGCCTGTGGCCAGGAATAAAGATTCTCGACAGCTATATCATAGGCAAGTTCCTCGGTACGTATATCTTCGCCATAGCGATGATCATCGTGGTCGTGGTCGTGTTCGACTATGTCGAGAAACTCGACAACTTCACCGAGATGCATGTTCCGGTGTCGGAGATCATCTTCGATTACTATCTCAATTTCGTTCCGTTCTTCATCAATCAGTTCAGCGCGCTTTTCACGTTCATTGCCGTGATATTCTTCACTTCGAAGATGGCTTACCAGACCGAGATCGTCGCCATGCTGTCGGGCGGAATGAGTTTCAAACGGCTGATGTGGCCCTATTTCGTCGGAGCGTTCATTATCACGGCGCTTTCGTTCGTGCTGAATATGTGGCTTATTCCGGTTTCGCAGCGCGACTGCGTTGCATTCGAATTGAAATATATCAAGACCCGTAAGGCGGATCAGTTCGACCGCCATATCTATCGCCAGATCGAACCTGGAACATTCGCTTACGTGCGCAACTACAACAAAACGTCGCAGTCGGCGACATTTTTCGCGATAGAGGAGTACGACGGCAACTCCATGCGCCGTACGCTCGAAGCGTCGGATGTCAAGTTCGATCCCGAAACCAAACGTTGGCGCGGACAACGCTATATCGAGAGAACGTTCGACGAAAACGGTGCGGAAACGTTCACCCAGTACCGCAATCTCGATACGCTCATCAATCTCGATGTCGCCGAACTCGGACGTCTTAACGAGTTGATAAAGACTCTCAATATAGTTGAACTCAGAGAGTTCATGGAGCAGCAGCGCGAAAAGGGTTCGGATTCGCTGCGACAGATCGAGGTCGAACACCATACGCGCTTCGCCAATCCGATCGGAACGTTTATTCTGACGCTTATCGGCGTGTCGCTCTCTTCGCGCAAGGTGCGCGGAGGAACGGGTCTGCATATCGGAATCGGAATCGGCTTGTGCTTCTCGTATATCATGCTCAACCGCGTGTTCGACGAGTTCGCCAAGGGTGGTTCGATGCCGACGCTGCTCGCAGTGTGGATTCCGAATCTCGTGTTCCTCGCCATAGGTATTTATCTCTACAAAAAAGCCCCTAAATAGTATGACATTGGATTACATAGCGTCGAAACTGCGCGACGGCGGACGTCTGACCGCCGACGAGGCACTGGAACTGTGGATGAAAGCCCCGCTGTGGCTGCTCGGCTCGCTCGCCTTCGAAGCGAAACAGCGCGTGAGCGGTAACAAGGTGTTCTACAACCGCAATTTTCATATCGAGCCGACGAATATCTGCTCTTTGGAGTGCAAGTTCTGCTCGTTCCGTCGCAAGCGGGGCGAGGAGGGCGCATGGGACTACTCGATGGATGAAGTGGTCGAAATGGCGGCGGCGCGGCGCGACAGCGGTGCGACGGAGGTGCATATAGTCGGCGGCGTACACCCCGACCACGACTTATACTATTATGCCGAGATGATCCGCCGTATACGACGGGAGTTGCCCGATGTCTGTATAAAGGCGTTTACTGCGGTGGAGATCAATCACATGATCCGCAAGGCGGGAATTTCGACGGAGGAGGGATTGGCGATATTGAAAGCAGCGGGCATGGGGTCTATTCCCGGTGGCGGAGCGGAGATTTTCGCACCCGAAATCCGTAAAGAGATCTGTCCGCAAAAGGGGACTGCCGAGGAGTGGCTTGCGCTCCATGCAGCGGCACACTGCATGGGTATTCACTCGAATGCGACGATGCTCTACGGTCATATCGAGAATATCGGACACCGCATCCTCCATCTTTTGCGCCTGCGTGAGCAGCAGGATGCGACGGGCGGTTTCGATGCCTTCATCCCGCTGAAATACCGTGCGGCGCACAACTCGCTTTCTTGGGCAGGAGAAACGTCGGTTACGGACGACATGCGGACGCTCGCGATGAGTCGTCTGATACTCGACAACGTGCCGCATATCAAGGCTTACTGGGTGATGTACGGCAAGCAGAACGCCGAACTTGCGCTGTCGTTCGGTGCGGACGACATCGACGGCACCATCGAGGACTCGACCAAGATATACTCGATGGCGGGAGCCGACGATACGCGACCGCGGCTGACGCTGTACGAGATATGGGGCATGTGCTATTCGGCTGGACTGCGCGCCGTCGAACGCGACACCCACTATAACGAGATAATACGACCTTAAAGACTTTAAAGTCGTTAAGGTCATTAATGACTTTAAAGACCTTAAAAAAGATGAAGATTTTCAAGAATATCGCCTCCGCATGGCGGAGTCTCAAAGGTTTTCCGATCGCGTACAACATTGTGTTGATCGCGATCGTGTTCGCAGCGGTCTTCGCGGTGTCGTTCGTCGGCATGGCTGTCGGTACACGCCACGGAATGAAACGCACCGTGCCGGATTTTACGGGCTTGCGGCTTAACGACGCCGAGTATTACGCGGGAAGACGCGGACTCGAAATCGTCGTGAACGACTCGCTCTACGTGCCGGCATACCCCGGAGGTATAGTTCTCGATCAACTGCCCAACGGCGGTGTGGACGTGAAGTCTGGTCGCAAGATCTACGTTACGATCAATTCGTTCCATCAGAAGAAGGTGCCGCTGCCGTACGTTGCGGGACGGTCGCTGCGTCAGGCGAAGAACATGCTCGAAATGGCGGGGCTGACTATTCGAGAACTGGTTTATGTTCAGGATATTGCAACCAACTATGTTTTGGGCGAGTATTACGATGGACAGGAGATCACCTCCGACAGCAAAATGATGATCGAGAAGGGTAGCGGAATTACGCTCCATGTCGGTCGGACGGGCGATTATGTGCTTACGGGCATTCCGCAACTTGTCGGACGGTCGCTTCACGATGCGCAGAGCCGCCTGTGGGAGGCAGGACTGAACGTGGGCGACATCGTTTACGATGATGGAATAACGATTCTCGACCGCAACGATGCCCGCGTATATCGCCAGTCTCAACTGCCGGGTCGCAGTGCGCGGTTGGGATCGAGTGTATCGCTGCATCTGACTACCGATGCCAATAAGATCGCCGAAGCCGAAGCGGATGGCGAGCGACATGCGGCTGAGGCACTCGAAATGCGTGCGCACCTCGATTCCGTCGCTGAGGCGGAGGCGCAGCAACAACGCGAACTGTTTGAACGACAGTCGGCGACAGCGAACGACGATTCACAAAACGATGACGGATTTTTCCAATGATGCCGAAAGATGAAAATATGCGCGAGACGGACGACGATCTCGATTTCGATTTGGAGAGCGACCTCGACGACGATGCCGCCGGACAGCCGCGCCGGTTTCTGACCGACCAGCAGCCCGACGAAAACGGTCTCTACGAGCATTTCGCCGTAACTGTCGATAAGGGACAATCGTCGATGCGTATCGATAAGTTCCTGTCGATAAGGCTCGAAAACTGCTCGCGCAACCGTATTCAGAATGCCGTGGACGAGGGCAACGTATTCGTGAACGGCAAACCGGTGAAGGCGTCGTACAAGATAAAGCCTCTGGATTCGATATCGATCCGTATGGAGTATCCGAAGTACGATTGCGCCCTTACTCCGGAGGATATACCTATAAATATAATGTACGAGGACGACGATGTGATAGTCGTGAACAAGGAGGCGGGCATGGTCGTCCATCCGGGGCATGGCAATTACAGCGGTACGCTCGTCAATGCACTGACGTTCCATTTGCAGGACAACCCTCTGTTCCAGAGCGGCGACCAGCGGGCGGGACTGGTACACCGTATCGATAAGAATACGTCCGGAATCCTCGTTGTCGGCAAGAACGAACGTGCCTGCAACTCGCTCGCCAAGCAGTTCTTCGACCATACGACTAAGCGTCGCTACGTGGCTTTGGTATGGGGCAACTTCGAGGAGGACGAGGGTACGATAATCGGAAATATCGGTCGCAATCCCCGCAATCGTCACCAGATGTACGTCTTCGCCGACGGTTCGGAGGGTAAACACGCCGTTACGCACTGGCGGGTTCTGCGCCGCTACGGATATGTTACGCTCGTGGAGTGCCGGCTCGAAACGGGACGTACCCACCAGATTCGCGTCCACATGCAGTACATGGGACATCCGCTCTTCAACGACGAACGCTATGGCGGCGACAAGATACTGAAAGGCACTACGTTCTCCAAGTATCGCCAGTTCATCGAGAATTGCTTCGAAACCATGCCGCGTCATGCTCTGCATGCACAGATGCTCGGCTTCACCCATCCGACGACGGGTGAGGATATGCGCTTCGAGTCGCCTATGCCCGATGATTTTCAGGCGGTGCTGGCGAAGTGGGACGCATACGCTAAGGCTGCACAAAACGCATTTCACGAATAACATCGACTATGGGATTTCTGCCTACGACAGCCAAAGAGATTAAGGCTCTGGGTTGGGATTATATCGACATAATCCTCTTTACTGGCGATGCCTACATCGACCACCCGTCGTTCGGAGCGGCTGTGGTCGGTCGTCTGTTCGAAGCGGAAGGGTATCGGGTGGCGATAGTTCCGCAACCGAATTGGCGCGACGACCTGCGCGATTTCAAGAAATTGGGCGTACCGCGTCTGTTTTTCGGCGTTACGGCAGGTGCGATGGACTCGATGGTGAACCACTATACCGCCAACAAACGTCTGCGCAGCAATGATGCCTACACGGCGGGCGGTGCAGCGGGATTCCGACCCGACTATGCGGTTACGACCTATACGCAAATTCTGAAACGGCTTTTCCCGAACATCCCTGTATTTATCGGCGGTATCGAGGCTTCGCTGCGCCGTCTGACACACTACGACTATTGGCAGGACAGGCTGATGCCGTCGGTGCTTGTCGAGAGCGGTGCCGATTTCCTGCTCTACGGCATGGGCGAACGTGTCGTGCGCGATGTCGCGCGTGCCATGCGCAACGGCTATAATGCCAAACTGTTGCACTCGATACGGCAGGTGGGATTCGTCGCCGATCGTGTGTATGTCGAACGGCTCGGCAAGGAGAAAACCATACGCCTTCACTCCTACGAGGAGTGCGTGAAGAACAAACGGGCTTTCGGCAAGAATTTCGTCGTCGAGGAGACCCAAAGCAACCTATATGACCCGCAGTCGGTGCTTGTCGAGCAGACTGGTGATAAATATGTAGTAATCAATCCTATGAATGCCGCATTGACGACCGAGGAGATTGACGCGGCGTTCGACCTGCCGTACATGCGCGCACCTCATCCGCGATACAACGGTCGTGGCGACATTCCGGCGTGGGAGATGATAAAACATTCGGTGAATATCCATCGCGGGTGTTTCGGCGGCTGTTCGTTCTGTACTATTTCGGCTCATCAGGGCAAGTTCATATCATCGCGAAGCGAAGCATCCATACTGCGTGAGGTCGAGGCGATTACGCAAATGCCGGATTTCCGCGGCAACCTTTCGGATGTCGGCGGTCCGTCGGCGAACATGTACCGTCTTGGCGGTCGCGACACGAAGTTGTGCGCCAAATGCCGCCGTCCGTCGTGCCTGCATCCGAAGCGATGCCCCAATCTGAACAACGACCACCGTCCGCTGCTCGATCTTTATGCCAAAGTGTGTGGCGTCAAGGGGGTTAAGCATGCGTATGTGAGCAGCGGAATACGCTATGATCTGTTCGACGATTCGCCTTATCTGCGCGAAGTCGTAGTGAAACATACCTCGGGACGACTCAAAGTCGCTCCCGAACATACGGAGGACGGAGTGTTGAAACTGATGCGTAAGCCGTCGTTCTCGATGTTCGAGGAACTGAACGAGCGTTTCCGCCGCATCTGCCGCGACAATGGTCTGAACTATCAGTTGATACCCTATTTCATATCGTCGCACCCCGGGTGTCGCGAGCAGGACATGCGTGCATTGTCACAGAAAGTGCTCGGTCGTCTGCATTTCAACCTCGAACAGGTTCAGGATCTGACACCTACGCCGATGACGCTATCGTCGGTGATGTTTTATACCGGTGAGAATCCGTATACGGGTGAGCGCGTGTATGTCGCCCGCTCGCAGGAGGAGAAGCGACGGCAGAAGCAGTATTTCTTCAAAAGCAAACAGTAACGGTGCGTCAGAACGGGCAACCTGCTGCGTTGTTTTCGGTTCTCGGACTCGGTTACATACGTTTAGTATGCTCCCTCGTCCTCGCCCTCAACGCCTTGCATCTTACCCGTTCTGACGCACAGTTGTTTTAAGGATATTAAGGTCTTTAAAGACCTTAAAGCCGCCGACTGAATGTCGGCGGTGCGACCTTAAAGACCTTATCTCTTTGTGAAGTTGTCGTACTCGCTTCGGAGTTGGGCGATCAACTCCTTGACCGTCTGTATCTTCTCGGCACGCCATGCGTTCGCACCGCAAAATGCGTAGCCGTTCTCCAACTTGCCTCGGAAAGCGTTGTAGAGAGCCAGCATGATGCAGTACGGAGAATGGGTTACGTCGCAGGTTTTGATGCAGTCGAACGGACACGACTTCGGATGCTTCAATCCCTCTTTCACCTTGTCGAGGAACGAGTTGCGGATTGCGCGACCCGGCATGCCTACCGGCGACTGTATAATCTCGATATCCTCTTTCGCCGCATCGATGTAACTCTGCTTGAATGCCGGTGCGGCGTCGCACTCCTCGGTCGTTACGAACCGAGTACCCATCTGAACTCCTGCGACACCGAGATCCATCATGCGACATATGTCCTCGCCCGTGTAGATTCCGCCGCCTGCGATGACAGGTATGCGGCAGTCGTGCGTCGATGCGAATTCGTTCACTTCGGCGATGACCTCCTTCACTACATTTTCGAGAGCGTATGCCGGATCGTCTATCTGGTTGTTGCGGTAGCCGAGATGCCCGCCCGCCTTGGGTCCTTCGACGACTATCGCGTCGGGGATATAGTGATAGT
>ENA-UOIZ01002665-UOIZ01002665.1-human-gut-metagenome-genome-assembly--contig:-P88-NODE-2665-length-12013-cov-7.779562_pt1 | contig 12013 bp, 9 predicted proteins | sample MGYA00242336_ERZ723883 | MGnify/ENA metagenome assembly ERZ723883 | reverse complement strand
ACGCTGGTGGAAACAGCTGCAGATCCAAGCTGTGCTCCAACGACGCTGGAGTTGATCTCCTCAAGTTTCAGGGAAAGGGAACCGATACGGAGGGTGGATGCCAGGCTGGTTGCTTCATCCCAGTCCATGTTTCCGCCGGAGATGACTGCAGTACCATCGGAAATCACAGCGTTTACACTCGGTACACTGACGAATTTCTCATCATAGTAGATACCGATGCTCTTTCCTGCGCTGTAGGCTTCCTGGGTTGCGTCTGCAAATTTCTGTTTTCCTTCGTCGGTCATTTTCAACTGAACGACGCTCTCGGTTGCTTTTGTGGTGGAGTTCTGCTGATGCATGGCTTCTGCGCTCTCCACATCTTTACCGGTCAGAACGACGGAGCCGTCCTCCTCGAGCTCTTCGATAGTTTTTCCGTTCAGAACGTACTCGCCGGTCGAGCTGTCGTAGGTGTAGTTTTCTGTTCCGTCATCGTTGGTCTGTTTGATGAAATACAGGCTTCCCGGTTTACCCATCTCTTCCAGAATGGTGGTTGCATCGGTTGCACCCGGGATTTCAATGGTGATACGGTTGTCGCCCTGCAGATACACCTGTGCCTCTTCGCTGTACTGCTGCGCACGCTGTTCCAGCTTGTAGCGGGTATCTGACATTTCTTCGTCTGTCGGGTTGTCCTTTACGGCCTGATAGGTAATGCTGACACCGCCGGACAGATCCAGACCCAGGTTGATGTTCTTCATCGAACCGGTTCCGGTAGGACCCCATCCTTTGATCATCGTCCATCCAAGAAGCACTGTTACAATGGCTGCCAGGACGAGTGCGATGATACTCTGTTTCTTCTTCATCATGTCGCGATTTTCCTCTTTTCTTTAATCTTCGGCCAGAGCTGCCTTTATCATCAATGCACACTCGATCCGTTTCTGCTGCATCTTGCATCCGATCTCGTAAACATCGTTGATCTTACCTGTGAAATTGTAGGAGTTTGCCGCGCATCCGCCGCTGCAGTAGAACCGTGCAAAGCACTGGCTGCACTCCTTCTTGGAATAAACGTTGCATTTTTTGAATTCGTTGACAGTTTCTGTCTTTTTCACGCCTTCGTAAACATTTCCGAGGCAGAAATCTTCCTGTCCTACGAACTGGTGGCACGGATAGAAATCGCCCCACGGTGTTACCGCAAGGTACTCGGTTCCGGAACCGCAGCCGGAAAGACGTTTATAAACACATGGTCCGCCGGTCAGATCGATCATGAAATGGAAGAAATTGAAGCCTCTTCCTTCTTTTTCTCTCTTGATCATCTCTCTTGCCAGAATGTCGTACTGTTCGAAGATCACCGGAAGGTCTTCCTCACGGATCGCATAGTCCTCGGTCGGAGGCGCTACAACAGGCTCAACCGAGATCTGCTTGAAGCCGAGGTCTGCCAGATGGAGAACATCAGCTGCAAAGTCTGTGTTGTAATGCGTGAAGGTTCCGCGCACATAGTATTTATCCTGATGACGAAGCTCAGCGAATTTCTGGAATTTCGGCACGATCAGATCGTAGCTTCCGGCACCTTTGCGGAACGGACGCATGTGATCGTGAACTTCTTTTCTTCCGTCGATACTTAATACGACGTTGCCCATCTCCTTATTGCAGAACTCCATGACCTCGTCGTTTAAGAGAACACCGTTGGTGGTCAGGGTGAAACGGAAGTTCTTATTATGTAACTTCTCCTGCTCTCTTCCGTAGGCTACGAGCTGTTTTACAACATCCCAGTTCATCAGCGGTTCGCCGCCGAAGAAGTCTACCTCGAGGTTTCTTCTGCTGCCAGAGTTTGCGATCAGGAAATCAAGCGCTTTTTTGCCGACTTCCAGGGACATCAGCGCACGTCTTCCGTGGTACTCGCCCTCTTCTGCGAAGCAGTAACGACAGGCAAGATTGCAGTCGTGTGCGATATGGAGGCAGAGTGCTTTTACGACGGTCGGACGGTTGGAAAACTGATCGATTGCGTTTTCGTAGATATCTTTGGTAAAGAGCATGCCGTTGTCTGCAAGTTCCTGAATTTCTTCTCTGGCTTCGGTGATGTCCTGCTCGGCGTATTTACTGCTAAGCGCCTCTGCTGTCTCTTCTGTATTTTTTCCTTCGTTCATGCAGGAAAGCACATCGTATACGCAGTCATCCACAACATGGACGGAGCCGCTGTTAACGTCCAGCACCATGTTGAAGCCATTGCTTTTATATAAATGTATCACTGTGGTATTCCTTTCTATAACTCTCTCTTTTTTTGATGTGCCTGGCAAAAAGAATGTTCCCAAATCCGGCGAAACCGGTTCTGGGAACACCTTTTACTCGTCCTTATGGATTACTTTTACTTATGCTCGCAGCTCTGGTTGCCTACGGTGCAAGAAGTCTTACATGCGGACTGGCAGGATGTCTGGCACTCACCGCATCAACCTATTTATAAAGTGTTCTGTAAGATATTTGTATTTAAAGTTTTGATGTGTTTCATGTCACATTCCTCCTTCATTGTAGTTGACGCGCGACTTTTTTATAGTCTTCGGCCATTAGCTCTTCCCATTATAGCATAGGTTTTTCAAATTTAAAAGTCTGTTTTTTGAAAAAATGTTCTGTTTTGTCCGCTTTTATCTGCCATGTGCCGTCATTCCGCCTGCCATTCCGCCGACGGCACAGACTGCTGCCGCCCACAGAAGTCTTCCGGCTCCGGCAAATCCGCCCGGCAGGAAGACTGCGGAGACGATGATCAGAATGGCAAAATACACGATTCCAAAGCAGATGCCCCAGAGAAACCGCCGTTTTCCCGCCATGTTTCCTGCCATTCTTCCGCCGGAAAAGCTTGATGCCAGATAGATCACCACAATGCCCGCCTGCACCCAGCTTTCCTTCCAGGAAAATTTCCAGAGCAGGAAAGACAGCAGCAAAAGAAGAAGCACCGAGATCAGATAGGAAACGAGAAGCGCCTTCAGCCAGCCGATCCCGCTGCCCGCACCCACCGCCCATGTTTTCTTTTCTTCCATAAGAAAAAGCCCTCCCATACTGTAAATGTATGGAATGGCTTTTTCGGATATGCCTGTTTCTTTATTTTTCGTCAAACGGATGATTCTTTTTGAATTCCAGCCATGCGGCCATGCTCTTTGCGCGTTTCGCCTGCATCTGAAGGAATGCCATGCAGAACATAACGGCTGCAGAAAGTGCGGAGCTGATCGCCAGCGGAAGCACCATCGTCTCATCGCCGGTGTTGACCGGGATGCTGCGGATGCTTGCAGTGGTCTGTGTCTTCTTCTGCGGAATCTTTGTGCTTCCGGTATTGGAATTGGAAGAGCTGTTGTTACTGCTGCTCTTCGACGGTGTGGCTGTCGGAGTCGGAGTGGATGTCTTATTCGTTCCGTAGTTGTCCGGTCCTACAAGGATCGTTCCTGCGGCACGCAGCGTACTTACGTCATCGGCTGCACTTGCTGTCATTTCACCGGCACTCAGGTTGGATTTCTGCTCTGCAGCTGCAAGCAGTTCATGCTCGCCTTCGTCCGCCGTCTCAGCTTCTGCTGTTTCCGTCTGCTCCTCTGATACAACGCTTCCGGACAGACTTACTGCCATCGGATGGATCAAAAGAGAGACATCGGAGATCAGATAGCCGTCTTCTGTGCTGTCCGTACCGGATGGATTGGAAATTTCATCGAAATTTTTTACGGTTTCGTTTTCTTTCTGAATTTCATCTTTTACAAGGTCATCCAGATTTTCATCCTGTTTCCACTGGTCCGATGATGCATCCTTTCCCGTTCCGTTCTGGTTATCCTGGTTTGCATCGTCCTGGTTTGTATCATCTGCTGCAGGATCGTCTTTTGCTGTATCATCCGGGGCAGGTGTCACGGTTGGATCTTCTGCCGGAGTTTCCGGATTCTCCGGATTTTCACTGTCATCGGTATTCTCGCCCGGTGCTGTCGTCGGAGTTACTTCCGGCGTTACGGTCGGTTCCGCATCCGGTGTCGGCGCTGCCGTTGGTGTATCCTCTGTATTTTCTCCGTTGTCCGCATCCGGTGTCGGTGTTGCCGTTGGTTCCTCCGCCGGCGTTACGGTCGGCTCTGCGTCCGGCGTTTCCGTCGGTTCTACCGTTGGCTCTGCGTCCGGGGTCACCGTTGGTTCTGCGGTCGGCTCTGCATCCGGCGTTTCCGTCGGACCCGGAGTTGGTGTTACGGTATCTTCTGCCGCATCCGGTGCCGGAGACTCGCCTGGCGCAAGCGTTGGTGTTTCCGAAACCGTTTCTTTTGCTTTTTCTGCTGCCAGAACAGCCTCATATCCGGCTTCTGTCACCACGATTTCATCTGCCGCAAAAACGGTATCTGTTACTCTTCCCCAGAAGTCTGTTTTCTGCTGTTTCTTTCGATACGTTTCCAGCTCTTTTTCATCCATGCCGACGAATACCAGATATTTTTCTGCTGCTTCCTCCGCTGCCGTTTTGCTGGTATCTGCAGCAGTGTTTTTTTCGGTTGTTTTCCCGTCCGCCTGCAGTTCTGCCGCTGCAGCTGCAAGAAGCTCCTGTGCTTTTTCCACGGTTTTTACTGCTGTCTCTGCCGTTGTACCGTCTGCCGTATCATCGCCGGTTTTCAGATTCACATAAACGGCTGCCCGTTTTGTCTTTGTCTCTGTACCGTTCTCCGTTCCGGAGACAGTTTCGTTCTGTACTGCGCTTTTTTCCGTTCCTGCCGATGCGCTGGCACGGAGCGGAACTGCATCGGAAAATACCAGTGTGCCCGCAAGGACAGCACCCATCACTTTCCATGCCTGTTTTTTCTTCATTGCGTTTCTCCTTATGTTCTCTTGATCTATCCTAAAAAAATCTGTCTTTTTGTGTCATAATTTCGCATTACAGCATTATAGCACAAGAAAGAATCCCGCGCAAGGCTGAAGTCGCCTTGAAACGCGGGATTCGTGAATCACTTTCTTACGCAGTGAAACAGCAAGTGTTTCACTGCTGGGTGAACAGTAACGCGGGATTCTCATCTGCTTTTATCGCTTTTTAGTTTGTTTCCATTCTCGTTGTCGTAAGCTGATCCGGGGATAAATTCAGGATTTCCATAAACTCATCACCTGTGATCGTCTCTTTCTCATACAGATATTTTGCCAGCTCGTGGAGTTTCGGCATGTTATCTTTTAAGAGCTGCTCTGCTTTGTCGTACTGTTTTCTGACTGCTGCAACAACCTTCTCATCAATCTGTGCTGCTGTCGATTCGGAGCATGCCAGGGAAGTGTCACCGCCGAGGTACTGGTTCGTTACCGTCTCAAATGCAACCATACCAAATTCCTCGTTCATACCGAAGCGGGTGATCATGGATCTTGCCACCTTCGTTGCCTGCTCGATATCGTTCGAAGCACCTGTCGTGATGGAATGGAACACCAGATCCTCTGCCACACGGCCGCCGGTCAGCGTTGCAATCTTGTTTTCCAGCTCTTCGCGGCTCATCAGGTTGTGCTCATCTTCATCCACCTGCATCGTATAGCCGAGGGCGCCGGACGTACGCGGGATAATGGTGATCTTCGTAACCGGAGCGGAATGGCTCTGCAGTGCTGCGACGAGTGCATGGCCGACCTCGTGGTAGGAAACGATCAGTTTCTCTTTGTCGGTCATGATCTTATTCTTCTTCTGGTATCCGGCGATGACAACCTCAACGCTCTCCTCCAGATCCGCCTGGGTGACGAATTTTCTTCCATCACGGACGGCACGGAGTGCTGCCTCGTTGATCATATTGGCAAGTTCTGCACCAGAAGCACCGGATGCCATACGTGCGATCGCATTGTAATCGACATTGTCGCCCACGCGGATGTTTTTCGCATGGACTTTCAGGATTTCCTCACGGCCTTTTAAGTCAGGCAGTTCAACCGGCACACGGCGGTCGAAACGGCCCGGACGAAGAAGTGCCGGGTCCAGGGAATCCGGACGGTTCGTCGCTGCCAGAATGACAACACCTTTTTTGCCGTCAAATCCATCCATCTCGGCAAGTAGCTGGTTCAAGGTCTGCTCTCTCTCATCGTTTCCGGAAAATCCGCCGCCGTCACGCTTTTTACCAACGGTATCAATCTCATCGATAAACACGATACAAGGTGCTTTCTCATTTGCCTGCTGGAACAGGTCACGCACCTTTGCAGCTCCCATGCCGACGAACATCTCGACGAACTCGGAGCCGGAGATGGAGAAGAACGGAACGTTTGCCTCACCGGCTACGGCTTTTGCCAGCAGTGTTTTACCGGTTCCAGGAGGGCCGACAAGCAGTGCTCCTTTCGGCATTTTTGCACCAATTTCTTCATATTTTTTTGGATTATGCAGGAAGTCAACAATCTCCTGTAAAATTTCTTTTGCCTCATCCTCTCCGGCAACATCTGCAAATTTAATGCCGGTTTCGGACTGTACATAAACCTTGGCGTTGCTCTTTCCAAAGCTCATCGCATTTCCCATGCCGCCCATCATCTTGCTCGTCATGCGTTTCATCAGCCACTGTCCGAGCGCAACCATCACAACGATCGGTATTACCCATGTTAAAAGAAATTCCATGAGCGGCGACATCTGCTCTATGATCGGCGTTCCAAATTCGGTAATACCTGCCTCATATAAACGGTCTACCAGCTTGTAATCATTCATCACACCCGTCTTATAATAATTCGCCGGGCTTGATTTGTCGCTGAAAATAATCTCATTTGACTGGATCTGGACTTCGCTGATTTCGTTGTTATCTACCATCTGCAAAAATTTTCCGTAATCAACTTCTGTTACCTTTGGCTCGAGAAGTCTCGGGAAAAGCAGAAGATTTAACAGCAGAATGACGATCAGCGCAATCACATAATAAAAAATTATGGGTTTTTTCGGTTTTTGCACCTGCTTCATCTGTATCCCCTCCTGTTTCTTGATTTTCTTTCTTTTTTAGTAGCATAAACTTTTCTTTCGCTAAAATCAATCAAATTCTGAAATTTCATGAAACTTTTATACTTTTTTATATTTTCGCTATAAAAAGGTAAGTTTCTTGCTTTTCCATCTGTTTTCGGCTATACTTGCGAAAGACTGGGAAAGTCTCTTTTTGAAATTTTGCCCCGAAATGACGGGGTTCATTCGATAAAAAAGCTATAGAAACGGAGGTTTTGTGTATGGGACACAGGTTTACATATGTGGTTTCGCCGGAGGAGGAACGGGAAAATCTGACTGTGGAATGGTTTCTCCGCCGGCATGGATATTCGCGCCATATTATTACGGGCTTAAAACGCACAGAGGACGGCATTTTCCGAAACGGCGTCCGCGCCTGGACGAGCCAGGCCGTGCACGCCGGGGATGTGATCGAAACGCACCTTGTCGAAACAGAACCCTCCGACGGAATTCTGCCGCGGCCGGTTCCGTTTTCGGTTGTGTATGAGGATGACGACATCCTCGTTGTGGATAAACCCGCTGATACGCCGATTCATCCGTCGATTGGAAATTATGAAAATACGCTGGCAAACGGCATTGCATGGTATTTTGAACAGAAAGGTGAACCCTTCGTCTACCGCTGTATCAACCGCCTCGACCGCGACACCACCGGCCTTATCGTGCTCGCCAAGCACGCCTTAAGCGCCGCCGTTCTCTCCCAGGCCATGCGCTCCCGCGAAATCCACCGCACGTATCAGGCCTTCGCCCTCGGCGAAACCGCTGCATCCGGCACCATCGACGCCCCGATCGCCCGCCTCAACGGCTCCCTCATCCAGCGCACCGTCGACTTTGCCTCCGGCGAGCGCTCCGTAACCCATTACCGCACCCTCGCGCACTGCTCCGTTTTCTCCCACCTCGAACTCAACCTCGAAACCGGCCGCACCCACCAGATCCGCGTCCACATGGCTTACATCGGCCATCCGCTGCTCGGCGATACCCTCTATAACAAAACTCCCGGCACTTTCCCCCGCCAGGCACTTCACTCTGCATCGCTCTCCTTCGTCCATCCGATCACCGGAGAACCCTTAAACTTCCACGCACCACTGCCGGAAGATATGCAAAACCTGCTGACATAAACCAACCCCCGTGAGTTGCCGCTCACGGGGGTTTTGTTGTCCCTGATGGAACTGTCATGTCTTTTTGCCGGTGAAATTATATCATACACAAAATTTAGTTTCAATCATCATTTTCATACAGTTCTGATTCTTGGTACTTCATCGATATGCAAATATTTGCTGATGCATTTCACAATCACATCATGATCCGAAACCTGTCCCATGCCGGACACTGCTACGGTTGCCACAACGCCGACTTCTTCCACGCAGATCGGAAAACCTCCGCCCAGCATTGCGTATTCCTTCGGGTCCAGTACCATCTGTTTTACGCTCTCCGGCGCATTCGTCGCTGCCATGTAAAGCTGCAGCGAACTCCGCTCCGTCAGAAGCACCGAATTGCTCTTCCGTCTCATCAGCTCCACATTGTGCGGCGTAATGCCGTTATCGCAATACTGGAATACAACTTCCCCGTTGCTTCTGCGGATCATGATGCCAACCTGTGCTCCGCGCCGTCTTGCCTCCATCAGGATCATCGTTCCCAGTTCCCATGCGTCTGCATTTGTAAAATGCGTAAACTGCAGAATATCCTCCTGCATATCGAGCACTTTCATCAGTTCATCCATTGTCATTGTCATACTTTTGCCCCGTCCTTTCTGCCATTTTATATTTTTTTAGCTTTTCGCCCCTCATTTTCTGACTTTCAGTTTATCATTTTCCCAAATTCAAGTCAAGCCAGCCACCCCCGGCATTGGCTAACACGATATCACCGAAAAGCAAAAATTCCACGCCGCAGAAGTTCCCTCCCACAGCATGGAATTTCTCATTTTTATTTTTCTACCATAATACACTTCCGCGGGCAGTTCTCCGCGCAGAGGCCGCAGCCTGTACATTTTGCCGGGTCGATCTCCGCGCGCTGGTCCACAACGTGAATTGCATCCGACGGGCAGTTCTTCTCGCACTTCTTACATCCGATACAGCCGATCTCACACACTGCCATCACCGCCTTGCCCTTCTCGGTTGAGCGGCATTTCACCGTGATCTTCTGCTCATACGGAATCAGGTCGATCAGATTTCTCGGACAGGCCTTCACGCAGGCACCGCATGCCTTGCACGCTTCGCCGTCCACAACGGCAATGCCGTTTTCAATATGGATCGCATCAAACTTACATGCCTTCACGCAGTTTCCAAAACCAAGACATCCGTTTCCGCAGCTCTTCGGACCACCGCCCGGTACAAAACCAGCGTAGGAGCAGTCCCTTGCACCCGTGTATTCATACTTGTTCTTTGCCACGTCACACGTACCGGCGCACCGTACCACTGCTTTTTTGCGCTCCTGTACATCGGCTTTTTGTCCCATGATAGCTCCGACGGCCGCTGCAACCGGCGCTCCGCCGACCGGACAGACCGAAATCGGGGCTTCACCCTTTACCACTGCAGCCGCCGCTCCGTCACAGCCCGGGTAACCGCAGCCGCCGCAGTTGTTGCCCGGCAGCGCTTCACGGACCTTCGTCTCGCGCTCGTCCACTTCCACATAAAACTTCTTTCCGGCAATTCCAAGGAGAATACCAATCAAAAGGCCGGTTCCACCCACCATCAGGGTGGCTGCTAAAATACCATTCATCTCTTCATCCCTCCTAGATCATTCCGGAAAATCCCATAAATGCCATTGACATCAGCATAGCCGTAAGAAGAACGATCGGCATTCCTTTGAATGACTCCGGGATATCGTTGTACTCCATCTTTTCCCGCAGGCCAGCCATCAGCACCATGGCAATCGTAAAGCCAATTGCGGTTGCCAGACCGTAAACCGTACCCTGCAGAATCGTGTAATCCTTCTGTACGTTGATGAGTGCCACACCGAGTACCGCGCAGTTTGTTGTAATCAGCGGAAGGTAAACGCCGAGCGCTCGGTACAGAGATGGAATCGTCTTTTTCAGGAACATCTCAACGAGCTGTACCAGCGCCGCGATGACAAGAATAAAAACGATCGTTTTCAGATAATCAAGTTCTGCCGGTGCTAGGATAAATTTGTAAATCAGACTTGTCACAAATGAAGAAATCGTGAGGACAAAAATAACCGCTCCGCCCATGCCGGCCGCCGTATCCATCTTTTTGGAAACACCGAGGAAAGCACAGATGCCGAGGAACTGGCTTAAGACAACGTTGTTCACCAGCGCCGCACCGATCGCAATTAAAATCAGTTCTTTCATTTCGCTTCCTCCTTTCCTTTCACAGCCTGGCAGTATGCCTTATTGGCGCATGCCATACAGCCGGTCGCTTCTGCCGGGACTGCCGGTTTTCCGGTTTTCTCTGACTTCTGGCGTTTGATGCGGTTCTGCACCGCAACGAGCATTGCCAGCACAAGGAATGCACCCGGCGCCATGATGAAGATGTTGACCGGCTCGTAAGCACTCGGCATTACCTGGATACCGAACAGGGTTCCGGCTCCGATCAGCTCACGAAACATACCGATCAGGGTCAGGCCGACGGTAAATCCAAGGCCCATGCCGATACCATCAAATAAAGACGGGATCGGACCATGTTTTCCAGCATATGCCTCGGCGCGTCCCAGGATGATACAGTTTACAACGATCAGCGGGATGTAGATGCCAAGGGCGGAATAGAGTGCCGGAATAAAACCTTCCATCAAAAATTCCACGATGGTTACAAACGATGCCACAACAACGATGTATGCTGGCATACGCACGCCGTCCGGGATGATTTTCCGAAGCAGGGAAATCATCAGGTTGGAGGCGGTCAGGATGACCATCGTCGCAAGGCCCATGCCGATACCGTTCTTTGCAGAAGTGGTAACCGCAAGCGTCGGACACATACCCAGCATCATGACGAAGGTCGGGTTTTCTTTTATGATACCATTATAAAGCCGTTCCAGCGGCGTATCTTTTCTCATGAGTTCCCTCCCTCTCCGGAAAGCAGACCGGATTCGTTGCAGTAGTTAAAACAGCAGATTCCTGCATTGACACCGTTTGTTACAGCGTTCGTTGTCAGAGTTGCTCCGCTCAGCGCATCGATTTCATCATCCGCGGATGCGCCGGATTTTGTGTAGGAGAATGCTTCTACGTTTTTATCCTTGAACTGATTCTTGAAATCGTCTGTGTCGGCACGCATACCAAGGCCGGCCGTCTCGGAAAGTGACAGGAAAGAGATTCCTTTTGTCGTTCCGTCCGATGCAATTCCCATCGAGAACTGCATGCCGCCGCCATAGCCTTCGGTTGTGGAGATGATCTCAACCAGGCCGATCGTTGCGCCGGATGCGTCTTTTGCAAGCAGCAGTTCGTCAATCGTCTGTGCTTCAAAACCGTGGCCGATCAGTGCTGCCGTAAGCTCTGCCTGTTCTGCATCGCTCATCGTTACTTCTTCAAAGGAAGCTGCCTCAGGGAATACGTTCTGGCAGGATTCCTGTTTTTCTTTCTCCTGCTGTTTCTGGATCGGCTCTAAGGTTACCTGATGTGCCGCCCCGAGAAGCAATCCGGCAATCAGCGTGATCGCCGCAAGAATCAGTGCGTTTTTTATAATTTTGTTCATGCTTTTTTCTTGCCTCCTCTTCCGAATCCAACCGGCACGGTCACGCGCTCAATAAGCGGAACCAGAAGGTTGGTAAAGATGATGGCATAGGAAACGCCCTCTGCCGAATTTCCAAAGATACGGAATACGCCGGTCAGAAGACCTAAAATGACCGCATAGATATACTGTCCCTTCTTTGTGATCGGACGGGTAACGTAATCGGTTGCCATGAACCATGCGCCGAGCATCAGACCACCGCCAAAAAGATGCGCGCCAAGGAAGTTGATATCAAAACCGTGGCCGCCGAAAATCAGGGCAAATAAAAGCTCTGTTCCGATGTAGATGAGCGGAATATTGAGGTCAATCACATGAATGCAGACAAGGAAAATGCCGCCAATCAGAAGGGCCAGTGCGGAAGTCTCACCGATCGTTCCGGCCGTATTCCCAAGGAACATGGACAGCAGATTCACCTGCTCTCCTGCTTTTGCTGCGGCAAGCG
>ENA-UOIZ01002659-UOIZ01002659.1-human-gut-metagenome-genome-assembly--contig:-P88-NODE-2659-length-12032-cov-4.543625_pt1 | contig 12032 bp, 8 predicted proteins | sample MGYA00242336_ERZ723883 | MGnify/ENA metagenome assembly ERZ723883 | reverse complement strand
ATTCCCTAATGTGCTATAACAAACATTGTATGGACTGTAAAGAAAGCATTTCCTTGGGAACCGCCGCCTTTATTTCCTCTTTCAGGACGCATAAGAGACTGTGGCGAATAAAATCTTTATTTGTTACCAGTACCACTTGCCGTGTAGGTCGGGGAATGGCAAACGGACGTACCAACTGCCGCTGTTCTTCCGTCAATTGCATCACTGCCAATTCGGGAATAAAAGTGATTCCTTTTCCACTTTCTACCATTCGCATAAAGGTTTCCATACTTCCCAAACGATAGGCCATCTGATTAACCTTCACGGCCTCCATCTGACAGAAACGAACGAGTTGATCGCGAAAACAGTGTCCTTCGTCCAAAAGCCAAAGATGTTCGCCTGTTATATCAGAAGTACGGATCATATCATGCTTGAAAGAGGATTCTTTCCGTGACACATAAGCGTAAAATTGCTCATAAAAAAGAGTTTCTTCTGTCAAGAACGTATCTTCCAGTTTGCTGGCAATAATTCCCGCATCCAAATCTCCGGTATGCAAAGCCTGCTGAATATCCTGTGTCTTCATTTCCGTGACACGAATATCCAGTTCGGGATATTTTTCCATTAGTTGAGGAAAAAAGCGAGGAAGCAGATAGGGAGCGATAGTAGGTAATACCCCCAAGCGGAATACGCCTGACAATGACTGTTTATCTTCACTGATTATTTCTTTCACTTGAGCTGCCTGCGCCAGAATCACGCGAGCCTGGTCTATCACTTTCTGCCCGATGGGTGTCGGACAAACGGGTTGCACTGTCCTATCGAACAACTTTACTCCCAGTTCATCTTCCAGTTTCTGAATCATTGCACTCAAAGTAGGCTGCGTCACACGACAATATTCAGCTGCCCGTGCGAAATGCCTGAACTGGTCTACAGCCAGTATATACTCTAATTGTTGTATCGTCATCTATCAAATCTTATTAAGTTATAGATTTTATCTATGCAAAGATAGAAATTTTCAGTTTGACAGCAAGCATTTTACGCCTTATCTTTGCAGTACAGAAAAAAAGAGAACAAGTATAAATCATTAAAAATAGAAGAATATGAAAACTTTAGAATTTATCAAATTGAACGAATCGGGAGCAAACAACGTAGTAGCATCTTTGCAACAACTATTAGCAGACTTCCAAGTGTATTACACCAATCTTCGCGGTTTCCACTGGAATATCAAGGGACATAATTTCTTTGTACTCCACAGTCAATTCGAAAAGATGTATGATGACACGGCTGAAAAGGTGGATGAAATCGCAGAACGTATCTTGATGCTGGGTGGTACTCCTGCCAATAAATTCAGCGATTATCTAAAAGTAGCAAATGTGAATGAAGTGGATAAGGTAAGCAACGGAGACGAAGCATTGAATAATATCCTTCAGTCTATCAGCTATCTGATTGGTGAAGAACGTAAGATCTTATCTATCGCTTCTCAAGCCGGAGACGAAGTAACCGTTTCGATGATGAGCGATTATCTGAAAGAACAGGAAAAATTGGTTTGGATGTTGGTTGCTTATAGTAGCAAGTAATTGAAATAAAAGGTTTAGGTTTTAGGTGAGAAAGAGAGGATATTTCCGCAAAAGGAATATTCTCTCTTTTTTATTAAGAGAAAACGAAACAGGAAATCTCTTAATATAGATATTAATAAAAATTACTCCACTAAAATAACATTCTGCAACCTAATATCATTAGAAGCGGCACCAATCATAAGATGGAAATTTCCAGACTCTACTACTTTCTTCAAAGTATAGTTAACCAAGAAAAAGTCCTCCTCTGTCAAAACAAAAGTAACTTTTTTTTCTTCTCCTTTTTTCAAATGGAAACGTTCAAAATGTTTCAACTGTTTCATCGGCTGAACAACTGATGCATATTCATCTCTCATATAAAGTTGTGATACTTCTTCGCCATCATACTTCCCTGTATTCTTTACTTTAAATGAGACTTCAAAACAACGAGCAGATTTCTGCACTACCTGCAAATCAGAATATTCAAAAGTGGTATAACTCATCCCATAACCAAAGCTATATAACGGAGAAGATGACACTTCCACATAATCATGATTCCGAGGAGCTTTCTGATTATAATAAACCGGAATCTGACCTACAGAACGCGGAACGGAGATTGGCAAACGTCCAGAAGGATTATAATCTCCAAAGAGAACATCCGCTATGGCATTTCCACCCTCCTGCCCCGGATAGTAAGCAGTCAGTAGTGCATCAGCATATTCCGAAGCCCAATTCTTTTCTAAAGGACGACCTTCAATATAAACGACAATCAAAGGCTTACCTGTCTTTTGCAAAGATTCCAATAGTTCTTGTTGTCTACCAAGTAAGGATAAACTGGCACGGTCAAATCCTTCTCCACACTCCATATCACTTACACTACCCTCTTCAGCTACAGCCGCACCTGTTTCTTTATAGCTCGTTTTAAAATCACGGGCACTGGAACCACCCACAACCACAATTACAACTTCGGAGCGACGGGCAGCTTCAATTGCTTGTTCTATCTCATTCACTGTAGTATCACGAATAGCACAGCCTCGTACATATTCCACACGAGAAGGAGATAATTTTGTTATAATTCCATCAAGAACAGTTTTCACGTTACTATCTTCCTGCGGAGCTGTATAGTCCCCTAACATATTATATCGATTGTCAGCATTAGGGCCAATTACCGCCACCTTATTTATCATCTTGCTTAAAGGAAGAATTGAATTCTCATTTTTGAGAAGTGTTATGGAAGACTGTGCGATTTTACGTGCCAGTTCGATATGTTCTTTACGGCGTACTGTTTTAGCAGCAATTTTCGGATCCACATAAGGATGCTCAAACAAGCCCATCTCAAACTTCATCCGTAACACCCGGCAGACAGCCGTATCAATCACAGCCTTATCCATTTGTCCGGATTGAACTGCATGACAAAGGTTGGTATAAGCATCCCCACCCAAGTCAACATCAACGCCAGCCATTACAGATTGTATGGCTGCATTCTCTTTGGTTGGAGCAACAAAGTGGCTTTCGTGAATCCCTTCAATACTATATAAATCGGAAACTACAAAGCCGCGAAACTTCCATTCATTACGCAAGAGTTGAGTCAGCAAATAATGGTTCGACGTACAAGGTATCCCATCTATCGAATTGTATGAAGTCATTACAGACAATGCCCCTGAATCTATTGCCTTACGAAAAGGAGGAAGAAAATTCTGATGCAAATCACGAATACCCACTGAAGCATAATTACCATTCTGTCCACCCTCCGGCACAGCGTATGCCAGAAAATGTTTCAAGGTAGCTATGGTAGCGTATTTTTGTGATAGATTACCTCCACCTAAACCGTCAACCATAGACGCCCCTAAAATGCCACTCAACACAGGATCCTCACCAAATGTTTCTTCCACGCGGGACCAACGGGGATCACGGGTCAGATCAAGTACGGGACCGTAACTAATATGCCCACCTTGGGAACGAATTTCTTTAGCGATAACTTGACCAACTTCTTTTACTAACTCCGGTGACCAGGTAGCTGCCATTCCGATACCCGTAGGAAAAACAGTAGCACCAATTGCCATGTGCCCATGAGGGGCTTCTTCTGCTAAAAACATCGGAATTCCCAAACGAGTATTCTCCATCACATATTTTTGCAATGCATTCCCTGCTTTTGCTGCCATCTCGGGATTAAGTCCATTTGCCAGAGTTTTTTTTGTCCACGGGTCTGCACGATAAGTCGCCCAAAGCATTCCAACATTCCTTTCTTTAATCAATTGCTTGAATTTTCCGGAAGGACAGACCTCATTACCATGTATTTCATACATTTCCCAACCTAAAGGACAAAGTAACTGACCGACCTTTTCTTCTAAAGTCATGCGGGAAAGTAAGTCTGAAAGTCTTACATCTATTGAAAAACTGGGATCTTTGTAAGCAGGTAACGAGGGAGGAGATTGAGTAAACCCCAAAGTACATACCATCTGTACTATCACCAAAATATACAATCGTTTTATCATAATGTTATATACAGTAAAATGACTCAATTAATTTATAGTGTATTTCTTCTAATCTTTCAAATAGAGATATTCAACCCTACTTACCCATTTCCCCTTCAAATATAACTGTATGTACAGGCTGATGAGCATCAGTTGTTATCAACTTGACCTTTGCATCCAATAGATGGTTTGAAGATGATACATTTAATTCAAACAGAACCTCCAGACACTCATTTTGCTTCAAAACCTTTTCACCCCGGATATTAGTAGAAACAAATTCTGGACATTCTATTTTGCGGATAATAAGAGGATTCGCCCCTTCATTAGTAACTTTAACTTTTCTCTGAATATGCTTTTTTAATGAGATATTCCCAAAATTAAAATAAGATTGTGAACACTTCATCCGGGGAGCAGTTGCCGTGCTTACTTTTCTCATATCATCAATCACTGTACCAAAGATTTGTATAGGAGAACTGTGTACGGAATTGGCACTAATAATAATCTTATCTTTAAATGTACCGTAAAAGCCTTTTAAAGGAGAAGCTGTTATTTTTATAGTCGCACAAGATCGACCTTGAAGAGATGATGGCATAGATATCGACAAACATCCACTCTTATCCAACAGCGAGTATGACAACCTGACCATTTTATCCGATCGGTTATAGATTCTAATTTCCAATTGTTTTGGCCTCCCATTATGCTGTAACAAATCATAAGATAGAGTCATTCGGTCTGCCAGAATATCTGATGATAAAGAATAAGGATATTCATCCTCTATACGATTCATTGTATTTATCGTACCTTTTACCCAAAGAGTATTGACACTTTGCCCTGAATTAGAAACAACCCTTATACTCTTAGAGAAAAAGTTTGTTCGCCCTTTAGGATCGAAAGTTACGGTAATAGTGCCTGTATGCCCTGGTTTTACAGGTTGTTTACTATAAACAGGAATGGCACACCCACAAGTTGAAATCACTTCTTCAATCACAACAGGAGAAGTATGTATATTAGTAAAATGAAAAGTATGACTCACTTTGCCTTCTACTTCCTGAATATTACCAAAATTCCAAGTAGTAGTATCAAAACGTAATACAGTTTTTCCCTGTTGTTGAGCACATACGCCAACAATAGAGCACAGTAAAACGATCAAAGCTGACATAAAACGTTTCATCATCATTTCTTTAAGTTAATATTGGGAGCTACGTAAAAACACAATAACTCCCAATATAAAATCACATTTTAATTATCTTGAGGCAAATCATTGAATTCTGCATTCCAAATGATATTTGCCGAAGCAGGGAAAGTTAAATCACGCCCATTGCCCGAACTGTCCTTCAATGTATTTCCTTCTCCTTCATCCAATTTCCAATAGCCATATAAGTCCGAAGAAGATGGAGAAGCTATTGTACGCAAGTTAGCTTTTACTTCTTCCGCCGTCAGACACTTCTTCCACATACGAATATCAGAAATCAGACCATCAAAATACATACTTGAACTTGTATTACCAAACTGAATACCAGTCAACGTATATCCCACCTTGAATCTTTGAGAAGAGGATGGTCCCCAACGTTTAGTAGGTTTTGCAGAAGCAACTTCCTCACCGTTAATATATAAACGATAAGCAATCTCAATATTCTGGCCCGTTTTTGTTCCGTCACAAGTAATAGTCAACCTTACCCATTGATTAGCCGGCAACATTATATTTTGATTAGCCAATGTCAAGTCACATTGACGATTACCAATATTAGACGCTCCCGTTGCACCGGTCACACGTAGTTCACAACCACTAAAAACCTCATTATTATTGTTGGTATCCTTACCACGCCATGTACCTATATAATTAGTTCCACTGTGCCAATTATATGGATATACAAGCATTTCAAACGTATGTGTATTATCTTCAATCGTAACTACTTCATCATTTGCGAAACTTAACGTACGATACATATCCGTTGAATAAGAACTCATATTCAATCCCGGTATATAATCCAATTCCCCATCAATGCTAATCGTAAAATAAGAAACAGAACGAGTGTCCGTTACAAATTGTCCTACACACGTTTCATCTATTGTTGCAACAATAGGAAGCAAATATTCTTCACCTTCCACCAAACCGAACAATGATGAAAACTTAACTGATAAGGAATTGGATTCTTGCTGTCCTGCCTTCACTATCGCATTTTTAGCTTGCAACTCATAGACAAAAGCGGGCATCATCTTATAAGACGTGTTATTTGCAGCGTTATAAGCCTCTACCATACTTTCGTCCACGGCAATGTCACACAATAAAGTAGTAGCAGCAGGTTTATCCAGTTTGATAGTATAATCATAAACATAGCTTCCTGCATCCAGTATCTCCCTATAATCAATAGAAACAGGTCCTGCCTCCGACTGTGGCATCTCTATTGTCGGCAATTCAATAAAATCATTGTCATCATCCGAACAAGATGTGAATCCTACTCCTCCCAATAAAACAAGCAAAAGGAGAGTTAATCTATTTATATTGTTTTTCATTATCATACAGTCTATTCATTTATTATTACCTTATTCAAGACATTTATTCGTATCATCATAAGTCCAGTCAATCGTGATTCCATTCTTATAACTGATATCACGCTTTGACGGAGATAAATCATAGAAAGTAGTTCCTTCTCCTTCATTCATTCTCCAATAAGACACAAGCCCATTGGTAGAAGGGTCTACCCCACATACATTTGCTTTAATTTCACGAGCAGACAAAGGACGAGTCCAAAGACGCATCTCACTCAAACGACCATAAAACAATTGTGAAGATTGATAACCTTTTGAAGGCATACCGATCTGTACTCCATAAAGCGCATATTCATACGGAGCAACTGTCATTGAGTTATCTTTCTCTCCATTGATATACAATGTCAACGTACTGCCGTCATTTACCAAGGCAACAGCATACCAGGTATTTAAAGCAAAGCGAGTATTCGATGACATTTTACCCTGTTTAGTTGTTACATGCAACTGGTTCGGTTCATCCGTTCCTTCACCAAAACGAAGCAGGTTCTGGTCACATTTAAAGCCTCCATCATCAATCGCTCCCCCTTCTACAGATGCTTCACTACCTCCAAATGAGCAAACACGGGTAGTACCGGAAGCTCCGGAAGAACGGAATTTAGTGGCGTAAATCTTCACTTCCCATGTATAAGTAGGCAAAGAAGGAATAGGATCCGGAAGCAAAAATTGATAAGCCATAGAAGCCTGTCCTACATACGGAGCATGGAAACGCAATGTTCGAGATACTTTCAGGAAAATAGTACGCCCTGCTTCTATAATATCCAAATCTCCCGTCGCACTTTTTATGGTAACCGGTATCAAATAAACACGTCCCGGAACAAATTCCGAATCATCGGCAATTGAAAGAGAGGCAGCAGAAGAAATTGCCTGTCCTGCTGAAATAGTAACCTCCGGATTTTCAAATGTATATGATTTATCCGGAATGGGATAATAATTGGTTCCCATTTCCTCATTATAAGTATCAACCAGACTTGCATCAACAGCCAGATTCACCTGAATATCCGATTCAACGCGAGAAGTTGAAGTCACAGAAACAGCATACGCAGATGGAAATCCATCAATGGCAAACTTTACCAATCTATCCGAAGATGTTCCGGTCATTAACAACCCGTCACCTTTTTGAGCGGCTTCCTGGCATCCCTGCAGCATAAAAGAAGCTATTCCTATCAAAGCAGCTCCCCATATCTTTTTTATATTATTCAATGTTTTCATACCTTGCATACAAATTTAAAATTCATCCATTTTCTTCTTCCGTTTCTTGTTTAGTAGACTGTTGTACAGGCTTTCCGGCAGGATTTTGTTCCTGAATACCACGTCGAAGGCTATAATAAGGAATAGCGGCTTTCTCTTTATCACCTATAGCCTGATTAGCAGGACGAGTGGTATTGTATTCATATTCAAAATAATATCCGCCGAATCCGCCTTTTCGTCCTTGTGTAGGATTCCAGCGTGCCATACCTATTACAGAATAGATTGGATTGCCCCATGAATCTACTTTATTTCCATCGGCTTCCGTAAATTCGACTCCACCATTCTGCCAGTACCATCCCATTTGTTCCGTAGCAACGAATTTTTCAGGAGGACACCAGCTGCTAAGCTGGTCAAATTTAGATTGCAAACTTTGAGCACTACCGGTGGTGTAACATTGTCGTACAAAATAATCGACATAAGGTTCTGTTTCCTTAGGAGGCAGCTGATTATAGAAGTCAACAATTAATAATTTGCCTGTACCCGATTGAGGACCGAAATAATTTCCCAATACCTTTATAAACTTTGTAAAGTTATCATTTTGCAACCAGTCGCCTTCCGGTTCGTAGTCCAAGTCCAAACCATCCAGATCATTACGCAACACACATCTCGCAAGATGCAAAGCATAAGCCTCGATACCTGCGTCGGTTTTAGGAAACTCCGTACTTCCAATACGGCAAATCGTACACATCACAACGCGAGTCCCCTTTACTGTACGGATATAATTCATTTCCTCATAAGCAGTCGGCAAATAACGCTCGTTATAATAACTCGTTTCTACATAAGCCGGATTGTTGGAAGGAATACCTGACCACAGACTGACAATGTCCAGACTATCCGGCAGACCAGTGAAATGAAGCCCCTGCGAAGGAGATGCTTCTGAAGTATAACCGGCATACCAGCCGAAACAAATAGCATGATCTGTTTTCTTATATTCACGCAGGTTCTGATAATATTCTTCATTATAAGTATTAGCTGCCTGTATAACTTCCGGTTCAATATCCGTATCACAACCACTCACAACAAATGTCAAGAGATAGGTGAACAAAAAATATACATAATTTCTTTTCATATTCTGCATTATTTAAGTAACCAATTATTTATTAGGCACATCCCACCACAATCTGACACCCGGGTTATCTACGCCACCTAAAAGTGTGATGCCTTTATCCAACTCTGTTCTATTCGTATTATATTCCGATTCCGGATAAGGTAATCTGCGGATTTGTATATTTGTGTCTACAGAACCTCCGGAACTTTCGTTCACAACAACCGGAAATACTTTCGGGTAACCGGTACGGCGGAACTCTGTCCATGCCTCTTGTCCCACCGGATAAAGAGCAATGTACTTTTGAGTAATGATTTGTTCCAGATTTGTTTTAAAATCTCCCGATTCATCCCAAGCGATAGAAACAGTCCCCAAAGCATCCATGGAATGAGATGATGTCACCGGAGCCTCATAATTGGCAGGCACATATCCACCCGCCGCAGTTCTTGTCAGATACGCGTCAGCTCCTGATACACCATGTTCATCAAAAGACATTCTTATTCCATCTTCATAATACTTTTTAGCATCGGCATTCGTTCCCCAACGCAAAGCATATTCCGCCAACAAGAAATATGATTCAGATGAACGCATCCACACTACATTGGAAGTAGCGGTTGCCTGTGGTTCGGCAAAGATTCCTGTTATATATTTATCCTTACTTACGTCCTTTGACATTCCGGCTCTTATACCCCGATATTTTCCACCCGTACCTGCCTCGAAGTAAGCAGAAAGTCGTGGATCCTGATAACCATTCATGTATGAATCCAGCGTCGCTCCCATACAAATATCATCCCATCCTTTCAGAATATACAGAGGACTTTCATAAGTCGCTATCGGAGTAATATGCTGAAGTTCTGCTAAATCAGACTTCACATTCATCAATCCATAACTATTGCCAATAGCCAGTTGGGCTTCACTTTTTGCCTTTGTTTCATCCACATAGGCAAGATGCAATGCAAGACGCAAACGAAGTGAATTGGCAAACTTTATCCAAGATGTAACATCACCGTTGAACACACAATCCCATGATGACAAAACTTTACTTCCGGATGCAGCATAACTATCCAAGTTATTGATAGCTCCATCCAATTCTTCAAAGAATCTGTAATAAACATCCTTTTGCGAATCATAAGGCACTTCTTTTGAAACTCCAAAATTCAAATAAGGAATAGGCCCATAGGTATCTGTCACACGGTGCATTGCCGCTACTTTCAGAATCTGCGCCATAGAAAACCGGGGATCTTCGTCATTGTTAATCGCTTTTCTTATTTCACGCCAGGCATTCATAGTCGTCAGGTAATTGGTAGTGAACATATCACCATACCAACTTCTTTTATCCCAATTGTAACGACCGGCAGAATTGATACTGGGAGCAGGAAAACCAAAATAGCCGACATAACCATCTCCACCCATCACTTCCACAGTCTGATATCTGTCCGAACCGATATTAAGTCCCGGTTGTGCTACCACCAGTACGTTCTGCTCCATCTGTAAAAGAAGAGAACCAGTTCTCACATTATCCCAATCCGTCATCTCATCGGTTGCTTCATTAGGATTGGTATTGTACTCCAGAAAATTCTTCGTACAACCTACATTTATCATGATTACTCCAAGGAGTAAGTAGTAGTTCCTTACTTTAAAAAACTTACGTATGTTCATCATTATTTTTTTTAAAGGTTATCCAATTAGAAAGAAATCTTTGCAGAAAATCCCATCGATCTCAAACTCGGTTGCATGAAATAGTCCATACCCTGGTTATAAGTACCTGTACTTGCAGTAGATTCCGGGTCAAATGGAGCCTTACAATACAGCATCCATAAATTACGTCCTACAAAGGACACATTCAATCCAGAAATCCATTTACACCATTTATTGATCGGAATATCATATCCCAATGTCAATTCTCCCAAACGAACATTCGTCATACTATATACATACATAGAACCTACATAACCTGTACCATTAGCTCCGATAGTCTGATACCATGTCTGGGCATCAATCATCTGACCGTTTACTTTCACGCCACCATTATCCCGCGCTTCTGCCGATGTTTTAGACACTCCATAATAGTCCATTACAGCTTGAGTGGCAGAAACTCCGATACCACCTACACGGGCATTCAACATAAATCCGAGACTGATTCCTTTCCAATTAAATTCATTTCTCCAGCTAAGAGTATATTTCGGATTGGTATTACCAGCATAGACATAATTATTCTTATCTGTTTCCAATGTACCCGTCATTGAATTCATCCAGATATGTCCATGCTCATCAGTTCTCATTGTATTCACATATACATCTCCCATAGAGCCCCCTACTGTTAGCCGTTGTTTGGCACCGCCTAATGAATAAACATCCATTTCGTCCAGATGTACTGTCACTCCCAACTCTTCATTTGTATATTCAGGGAGTAATTGGTCAATGCGGTTTCTGTTGAGCGACCATAGTAAAGTTGTTTTCCAATCTACAGGCCCTATATTCTGTTTAAAGCCAAGAGCTAACTCAATACCTTTATTCGTTACTTTACCTGCATTTACATATAATTTAGAATATCCGGTTGTTGTAGAAATTTCCGGACTGAAGAGCTGATTCTCCGTATATGTCTTATAAGCTGTCACGTCCAGTGTCAGTTTATTATCAAACAGACCTAAATTAAATCCTCCTTCCCATGAATGAGTTCTCTCCGGTTTAAGGTCTTTTATCGGGAAATAAGAAGTGGTATTCAATCCTCCCAACACTGCGTACGTAGTGATAGCTCTGAATCTTTCCGGTGCATTACCCACCTCACTATATGAAAGGCGAACCTTTGCATAAGAAAGAATGTTAGATTTCATTGTAAACATATTAGTCAGAATTGCTGAAGCACCGATAGAAGGATATAATATGGAAGAATGGTTTGTTCCTGCCAAAGCAGATATCCAGTCATTACGTAACGAACCATCTACATAAACCATGCCCTTATATCCTAATGAGAATGTTCCGAATAAAGAATTGGTACGGTCGTGATAGTTCGTATTTTTATAGGTTAATTTACCGGAAACATTCGCATTGTTAGAAGTAAACAGATTAGGAATGGTCAGTAATCCTCCTCCAAAATTAAGCTCCTTATAATCCAAATCCAATACACTGGCACCTAAAGATGCTGTCAGATTCCATGTGTCGTGATAGAAATATTTATTGATATTC
>ENA-UOIZ01002650-UOIZ01002650.1-human-gut-metagenome-genome-assembly--contig:-P88-NODE-2650-length-12079-cov-7.211161_pt1 | contig 12079 bp, 11 predicted proteins | sample MGYA00242336_ERZ723883 | MGnify/ENA metagenome assembly ERZ723883 | reverse complement strand
CCCGAGAAAGATTGAAATTATTTGGGGAATAACGCTTCTGCAAGCCCACGAAGAAGATTGTTAAAGCCCTTGAAATCTTTAAGATAATTAGGGCGAAACATGATCCGAATCGTTTGTCGTCAAAGTGCATTAATGTTTTGATCGGATTGATGTTTATTCCATAAGTATTACAAAAAAATCATTTTATTTTTTGTAATTAGAAATAAAGTATGTATATTTGAATTGTCAAACTGTTAAGTCTGACTAATTTATCGTATAGTAATGAGGCTGAATTAGCAGTCAGGGGGCTGTATGCGCGTTTCCTGATATCAGTCTGTTCATACTATACGATAATTATTAATTAGTCAGAGTCAGGATTCGCGCATTTTTTTGTAAATAACTAATTCAAAATAAATGCCGAATATGAAAAAATCAGAAATTGTAAGACAATCAGTTGTTATCAGTCGGCGAAGATTCCCTTGCCGATCGTTCCGTATTCGCGGACTCGAAACAGTCGATTTCCGTATCGGAGAGGTATATTTGTTTCATTGCAACAACAGACGTTGTCCGTCGAAAAGTTCATTATGGGCGATTTTCGACAAACGTATCGGCAATGATATTTATGTGGAATCCAGTAGCAACGACTTGCGGAGATTCAGGTTATGGCACAGATTGCCCGACGATTATGTGTATTGCCGATTGGCAACGCGCCAAGAGTTGGGCAATTTTATGTTCGCTTTGGCGTGGTTCGAGAGCAGGCGAGAAAATAAGCAATGGGTAGTTCTTGCGAAGTAGGATTTAATTAAGGTCGCTAAGGACCTTAATGACTTTAAAGAAAGAGCCGGCAGACGTATAACTCAGTGCGTCTGCCTGCTCGTTTATCGGGTGGGGGAGTTCCGGATACCTGTTTCCGTTACTCCTCCGTCAATCCCATCTGGTCGATGAGAGCCTTGGTCTGCGGTTTGTGTCCGCGGAACTCTACGTAGAGATCCATCGGGTGCTTCTGTCCGCCGCTTTGGAGCAGTTTGCGGAACGTGCCTGCCGTTTCGCGGTCGAAAATGCCCTTTTCCTTGAAAAGCGAGAATCCGTCGGCTGCCAATACTTCTGCCCACTTGTAGCCGTAGTAGCCCGCTGCATATCCGCCTGCGAAGATGTGGGTGAATGACGGAGCCATTGCCGTACCCTCGATAACGGGCATAACCTGGGTCGGAGCCATCGATTTTACTTCGAACTCCTCGACATTGCCAGTGTAAGGCTCTTTGAGTGTGTGCCATGCCATGTCGGTCATGCCGAACGAGAGTTGGCGTACGTTGGCGTATGCGGCGAGATAGTTCTTGGCTGCCACGATCTTCTCGACGAGTTCTGTCGGAATCGTTTCGCCGGTCTGGTAGTGCTTAGCCCACAGGTCGAGATACTCCTCCTCGGTAGCGAAGTTCTCCATGATCTGCGACGGCAACTCGACGAAATCGCGGTATACGCTCGTGCCGTTGAGCGACTCGTACTTGCCTTTTGCGAGCATTCCGTGCAGCGAGTGTCCGAATTCGTGCAGGAACGTCGTGAGTTCGTCGAATGTCAGCAGCGACGGAGCGGTTTCTGTCGGCTTGGTGAAGTTCATCACGAGCGATACGAGCGGACGGATCTCCTCGCCATTCTCGATTTTGGTGCCGCGGAATTCGGTCATCCATGCACCCGAACGTTTCGATTCGCGAGGGAAGAAGTCGAGGTAAAGCACTGCGAGGAACTTGCCGTTCGCATCGGTTACTTCGTATGCCGTTACATCCGGATGGTATACGGCGATGTTTTCGGCAGGAGTGAAGTTGATGCCGTAGAGTTTGTTGGCGAGCATGAATACTGCACTCTTGACATTTTCGAGTTGCAGATAAGGCTTGATCTGCTCGTCGCTGATCGCGTATTTTTCGTTCTTGTACTTTTCGTTGTAGTATGCCCAGTCCCAAGGCATTATGTCGCCTTCGAGTCCGAGCGACTGTGCGTATGCGTTGATCGTGTCGTAGTCTTTCTGTGCATACTCCTTGGTCGAAGCGAGCAATTCGGCGAGGAAATCATTCACGGTCTTCGTGTTCTCCGCCATGCGGTTGTCGAGTACGTAATCGGCATAGCATTCGTAGCCGAGAAGATTGGCGATTTTAAGGCGCAACTCGGTGATTCGCTTGATGTTCTCCGTGTTGTCGAATTCTCCGCCGAGCGCACGCGAATTGTAGGCTTTCCATAATTTCTCCTTGATGTCGCGCTGCGAGGAGTAGGTGACGAACGGAATGTAACTCGGCGCTTTGAGCGTAACCGTCCAGCCCTTTTCGCCGCGAGCCTTGGCATCCATAGCCATGCTCTCCTTTACGAAATCCGGAAGTTCGGCAACCAGTTTAGGATCGGTGATGTTGTAGGTGAACGCATTGGTTGCAGCCAGAGAGTTCTGACCGAATGCGAGTGTCAGCGACGAAAGTTCGTTGGTGTATTCGCGGTATGCCGCCTTATCCTCGTCGGAAAGATTCGCTCCGCTGCGGACGAAGCCTTTGTAGGTGTTTTCGAGCAATTTCTTGTCCTCTTTCGAAAGGAAAAGTCCCGGGTGATCGTAAACTGCCTTTACGCGCTCGAAGAGTTGCGGATTAAGCGATACGTCGTTGCCGAGTTCGGTGAGTTTCGGCTGTATGCGCATCGCGATTGCCTGCATCTCGTCCGACGTGTCGGCTTCGAGCAGGTTGAAGAAGATGCCTTCGATGCGTTCGAGCAGTTTGCCTTGATTCTCCATCGCTTCGATGGTGTTTGCGAATGTCGGTTTCGCAGGATTGTTCACGATTGCGTCGATCTCGGCGCGGCTTACGGCGATCGCCGTGTCGAATGCCGGTTCGTAGTCCGTGATTTTTATCTTGTCGAACGGCGGAGTCTGATGCGGAGTGTCCCACTCGGCAAGGAGCGGATTCGACGTGTCTATTTCGGGCAGTTGCACAACCGGCATGGAGTTGTCGGCGCAACTTGCCGCAAATGCGGTGATTGACATAAACAATAAGATTTTTTTCATTTTTTTGTTATTTTTTTGGTTTCCAATATTCGATTCGGAGTCAGTAACAATATCATTCATAATTACTGCCGGCGTCATTCCGAGTGAAGCGGAGATTCTGAAATCAGTTGAAACGGATGTTTCGCTGCGCTCAACATGACGAAGTCGCTAATTGAATTCGAGCGAAGCATTCTGTTTCGGTATCGGATGCAGTGTGGCATCGTCTGCCGCCGTTTCGCCATCATCCGTCGGAATTTCATCTTCGGCGGGTTCCGGCTCCGTCCACAGTCCGCGTGCTTTGAGCATAGGCGTTTTGTCGGGTTCCTTGCCGCGGAAATTGGTGTAGAGTGTCATTCCGTCCGCCGAACCTCCGCGCGACAGTACCTGATTGCGGAATGCTTCGGCGATACGGCGGTTGAACGTGTCGCCGCTCTCCTTGAACGCCGCGAAAGCATCCTTGTCGAGAACCTCTGCCCAGATATAGAAATAGTATCCTGCCGAATATCCGCCCGAAAATATGTGGGCGAAGTAGTTGTAACGGTAGCGCGGCTCGATCTGCGGAATGAGTTGGCGACGTTCGTAAAGAGCGTCGTACTCGAATCCGTCCACGTCGATCGGCTTGTAATCCTCGATCGAGTGTATGTCCATATCCGACAGTGCCGCCGCAATGAGTTCCGTAGTGGCGAAACCCTGATTGAACAATGCACTGCGACGGATTTTGTCGATGTACGTATCGTTGATTATTTCGTTGGTGCGGTAGTGTACCGCGTATGTTTTGAGCATCTCCGGTTCGAGAGCGAAATTCTCCATGATCTGCGACGGCAGTTCGACGAAATCGCCCTCCACGTCAAGCAGCCCGTTGTACTGAACGTCGGAAAAGAGGAAATGCAGCGCATGTCCGAATTCGTGGAACAGCGTCAGAGTTTCGTCTATCGAGAGCAGTGCGGGTGTCGAGCCTGCCGGACGGGTAAAGTTGCAGACGATGCTTACGACCGGTGCGATGCGGTTGCCGTCGGCATCGCGACTCGGTTCGCGGAAATAGCCGCACCATGCGCCCTGTCCTTTGCCGGCACGCGGGAAGAAATCGAAATAGAGTACTCCGAGATGGGATTCGTCGCTGTCGAGAACCTCGTATGCCGAAACCTCCTCGTTGTAGAGCGGTGCGACGATAGGGCGGAATGTCAGTGCATACAGTCGGTTGGCGAGGTTGAATACGCCTTGGCGAACATTGTCGAGCGAGAAATACGGACGCAGCATCTCTTCGTTGAGCGAGTAGTTCTGTTTGCGCAGTTTCTCGGCATAATACCACCAGTCCCACGACTCGAAACGGTCGTCTTCCTCGCTGAAATCGGTGCGGAAAAGTTCGTCCATCTCGGCAAGTTCCGCTTTCGCCTTTTCGAGTGCTGGCGTCCATATCTCGTCGAGCAGGGCATATACCTTTTGCGGATTGCCTGCCATCTGATCGGAAGTAACGTACTCGGCGTATGAGCGATAGCCGAGCAGATGCGCTTTTTCGGTGCGCAGACGTATCATGTCGTTCACCAATTGTTTGTTGTCCGAGCCGTCGTTACGGTTGCAACGGTTCAGATAGGCTTCGTACATCTGTTTGCGCAGATCGCGTCGCGACGAGTAGGTCAGAAACGGAATCAGGCTGGGTTTGTGGAGCGTGAACAGATATTTGTTTTCCAGCCCTTTCTCCTTTGCCGCACTGCGGGCGGCATCGCGAACCGACGACGGCAGTCCGTCGAGGTCGTCGGATGTGAGTTCCAGTTCGAATGCGTTGTTCTCGGCGAGAATGTTGTTGCCGAAACGGACGCTCGCCACCGACAACTCCTCGTTTATCTGTTTCAGCCGCGACTTGTCATCTTCGCTCAGAAGCGCGCCCGAACGGACGAAACCGTCGTATATCTTTTCCGTCAATCTCAACTGGTCGAGCGTAAGGTCGATACTGTTGCGCTTGTCGTACACGTGTTTTATGCGGGTGAACAGTGCGTCGTTCATCAGTATCTTGTCGTAATGGGCGGCGAGTCGCGGCATCATGCGCTCCTCGATCTCCTGCATTCGCTCCGAAGTGTCGGCGGCGCATAACATGGAGAATATGTTGCTTACGTCGTCGAGCATCCGTCCCGATGCGTCGTAGGCAGCCAGCGTATTGGCGAACGTAGGCTCGTCGGTATTGGCGATTATCGCTTCGATCTGTTCGTCGTGCAGCGACATTGCGCGTTCGAACGCCGGTTCGTAGTGATATGCGCGAATGCGGTCGAAAGGCGGAACGCCGTACGGGGTCGTCCACTCTTCGAAGAACGGATTCGGAAGATTCTCTTTCTTTCCGTTGCAGCCGATGGTCAGTATGGTTGCCATAATCGCAATCGATAATATTATAATAAAACGTCTCATTTCCCTGAATAATTGTTACCTTTGCAAAAATAATAATATTTATAGAGGTATGCAACTATTTTATGCTCCCGACTTCGTTTCGCCCGAATATACGCTTTCGGAGGAGGAGTCGCGCCATGCCGTCCGCGTGTTGCGGCTCGGTGCAGGCGATACGCTGCATATAACGGACGGACGGGGCAATTTGTTTTGTTGCGAGATCGTTTCCGATTCGATGCGCAGTTGCACGGTTCGTGCTGTGTCGGTCGAACGGGAATACGGACGTCTGCCTTACCGGCTTGTCATGGCGGTTGCTCCGACCAAGAATATCGACCGTTTCGAATGGTTTCTGGAAAAGTCCACCGAGATAGGAACGGCGGAGTTCGTTCCGCTCGAATGCGACCGCAGCGAGCGCAGATCCATCAAATACGAGCGGGAGGAGAGGGTGATTACGTCTGCGGTCAAGCAGTCGCTTAAAGCCTATCATCCGACGCTTCACGAGATGACCCGATTCCGCGATTTCGTTGCGCAGCCGTTCGAAGGTCGCAAGTTCATTGCCCATTGCGACACGCCGTTGCGCGATAAAAAATACCTTGCCTCGACGTTGAAAGCGGGTGAAGACGCTATTGTTATGATCGGTCCCGAGGGCGATTTCTCGCCGGAGGAGATCCGGCTGGCGGTCGAGTGCGGTTTCGAGGAGATTACGCTCGGCGACCAGCGTCTGCGCACCGAAACAGCGGCAGTGATGGGAGCCGCGATGGCGTCGGTGGTAAACAATATGGGGAGATAGTTCGTTAAAGTCCTTAACGACCTTAAAGACTTTAAGGAAAAATTTTGCAGAGTTATGCTGTTACAACTGTTCTGGTCTTTTTTCAAAATCGGACTGTTTACGTTCGGAGGCGGCTATGCGATGATTCCGCTGATTCAGCGTGAGGTCATCGACAACCGCAAGTGGATCGCCGAATCCGATTTTCTTGATCTGCTGACGGTCGCCCAGTCGGCACCGGGTCCGATTTCGCTCAATACGTCGGTCTTCGTCGGCTATAAAATGCGCGGTTATGCCGGTGCGATAGCCTCGATTTCGGGAGTGGTTTTGCCGTCGTTCGTCATAATTCTCATTGTGGCGATGTTTTTCGCAAATATCCGCGATAATGCGGTTGTCGATGCAGCGTTCAAGGCTATGCGACCAGCCGTGGTTGCTCTTATAATTGCTCCGATAGTCGGTCTGACGAAGGGTATGCGCTGGTGGCTCGTCGCCGTTGCCGCTGCTGTCGCGTTCGTGGTGTGGGGGACGGGCATTTCGCCGATATACATATTGCTTGCAGGTGCTGCGGCAGGTTTGATTTGGAGCGTCCGTGCGGCGGGAAAGGAGGCGGAGCGATGATGATTTATCTGCAACTGTTCATCTCCTATCTGAAAATCGGATTTTTCGGGTTCGGCGGCGGATATGCCATGTTGTCGCTGATTCAAAACGAAATTGTCGAACAGCAGGGCTGGTTGACGGCATCGGAATTCGCCGATATCGTCGCCGTGTCGCAAATTACGCCCGGTCCGATAGCGATCAATTCGGCGACTTACATAGGCTATGCCGTCGCAGGATTCTGGGGTTCGGTCGTCGCGACTGTCGCGGTATGCCTGCCGGCACTGACGCTGATGATGCTGCTGACGCGGTTTTTCCTGAAACTCAAAGACAACAGATATATGCACGGCATCATAGCAGGCATGAAACCCGTGGTAATCGGCATGATCGCTTCGGCGGCATTGCTGCTGATGTTTCCGAAGAGTGCCGACGAAGCCAATTTCATCGATATTTGGAGTTGGATATTTTTTGTAGGCTGTCTCTACGGTTCGTATCGCAAAATCAATCCTATTCTGCTGATCGTGCTTTCGGCTGCCGGCGGAATCGTCGTCTATTGGTTGCCGTCGTTCATGGCGACGGTAGGGTAGCGAGTCTACAATACGACGGCGAGCGATCCCCAGAAGAGCATCGACAATACGGTGAGGAATAGTACTATCGCCAGAAATGCCAGTACCGGTGCGACGCAGCCCCAACGCTTCTCTCCCGCAGGCAGCGGATCGGAAACGAGCGCTACGATAAGTCCGACGATCGGCGTGAATATGAGCGAAATCAGAAACGACCAACCGAAACCTATCTTTCGGCTGCTGCCTATGATTCCGACCAAAATGCTCAGCAGCGAACCGCTGAGAAGACCGAAAATAATCAATCCGAGAGCCATAGTTATTTGTGTTTTTTCCTTAAAGTACTTAATGACCTTAACGACTTTAAGGTTGTTAAAATTCTCAATCCCGCAATGAGGGCTTTTTTATCCCCCTCTTTAAGTCCCAGCACAGGCGAGGGGTTTGGGGGGTGGGTAACACGGAGAAAATAACTCTTCGCCGGTCGTATTCCCGAGAACCTCGATTGGCGGTATCGGGGTCGTCCTCGCTATAAAACATCCCCCTCCCGCACAGGCGGGGGATTTAGGAGGTGGGTAACACGGAGAAAATAACTCTTCACCGGTCGTATTCCCGAGAACCTCGATTGGCGGTATCGGGGTCGTCCTCGCTATAAAACATCCCCCTCCCGCACAGGCGGGGGATTTAGGGGGTGGGTAACACGTAGAAAACAACTCTCCGCCGGTCGTATTCCCGAAAACCTTTATTGACGGTGTCGAGGTCTTTATCGTGTAAACCTGTAATATGTTCCGAGCGGCAACTCCTTGTTCGAGCGATCGGCGAAATAGAGTTCGCCGTACTCCTCTTGTGGCGGAACACCGAACATCTGATGAACGATCGTTCGTGCGAGTGTCGATGACAATCCCATCGAATAGAGGTTGAAGACGAGGAACGAATCTTTCGGTACGAGCAGTTCGGCGCAGCATTCGAGCATTTGCGCGATATTCTCTTCCAATACCCATTTTTCGCCGTTCGCACCGCGTCCGTATGCCGGCGGATCGAGTATTATGCCGTCGTAGCGGTTTCCGCGACGCACTTCGCGCTGAACGAATTTCATTGCATCCTCGACTATCCATCGTATACCGTCCATACCGCTCGCCTCCATGTTTTCGCGCGACCATGTAACGACCTGCTTCACCGAATCCACGTGCGTTACCTCTGCTCCTGCCGCACGTGCGGCGAGCGACGCTCCTCCCGTGTAGGCGAAGAGATTCAGTACCTTCGCGCCCCGTTTGGCGATGCAGCGGTCGTAGATGAAATTCCAGTTCGCCGCCTGCTCCGGAAATATGCCGACGTGCTTGAACGATGTAAGCCCGAGCCGCATCGACAGGTGCATGTCGCGGTAGTCGTAACGGATGCTCCATCGCGACGGCATTTTCGGCGAGAGCCGCCACTCTCCGCGTTCGTCGTTGCGCTCGTCGCGCAGAAACGATGCGTCGGCTGTCTTTCGCCATTCGTCGTCCGTCAGTGATTTGTGCCATATTGCCTGAGGTTCGGGGCGGCGCAGCACGTATGCTCCGAAACGTTCCAGTTTCTCGAAATCGCCCGAATCGATCAGTTCGTAATCCTTTATGTTCGGTGTCAGTTGCATCTTTTTTATCTTTGTTCGCTAACGTCGGTGAGACTCATCCGGCAGTTCGCGCAGTCGAAATTCAGTTCATAGCGTTTGCGTCCGCGTTCGAGGTACAGTTTTCCGTCGAGCGTATGGCGTTCGCGCAGACATTCGCCTATTTCGCGACGAATGCAATAATCCGATACTATTACCCGCTCACCGGCAGTCGTTGTCCGGCAGTCCAGCCCGTCGGCAATATTTTCGACTCCGTGCGAAATATAAAATTCGCGGGCAAGACGGTTCGTAACATTGTCTTGCGCAGTCAATGACTTTTCCAGATACACAGCCGCCGCGTTTTCGCGGAAAGTATCGCCGTTCTTGTGTTTCGCCAGACGTTCCGTTCGCAGCCGGTCGAGCAGTTCGCGGCGCAGTGCCGCTATTGCCGATGACGGGGCAAAACGTATGCCGCCGATGATTTCTATCCGTCGGATCTCGAACGGAGTGTCGCCGCTTTTGGACATTTGCGTTCGTGCGACATCTTCCATTTTCGCCGAGTTTTTCGCTTCTGCTGTTTCGCAGTCGATTCGAGTACCGGCGGTTATGCCCAGTTCGTCTGTCGCCGTCGCTTCGATTCCGTCGTCGAGAAACCGCAGTTCTATGTCCGCCGCTATCGTGCGCCGTATGCGACTGCGCTCGACGGCAAGCGAGAACAGACGGTTGTAGTTGCGGTATATCTCCGTACCGCGAACTATGCCGTCGATGCGGTTGGGCGTTATGCAGCGTCCGTCGGCTGCGTTCACATTCGTTCCGACGAGTTCGCCGTCGACGATGAAACAGATTCCGTCGCCCGTTGCCAAATCGTTGTCGCAGTCGAGCGTAAAGGTGTTGACGGCGGTCTTGATGACGCGTCCTATGCGTTCTCCCATCGCTTTCGGAGTGTCGAACGACGCTACGTCGGCGCGTTTTCCTCCGAAAAAGTAGTCGGATGCTCCGCGGGTGAAACTTTTGGACGGGTCGGGTGCGAATTCGGCGATGCTTCGTCCGCAGGAACTGCGCCGGCAGTCGTCGCGTCGGGCAATTTCGGCATCGAGCAGACGGCGGTAATGGCTCACGGTGTTGCGCAAGTAGGTGCGGTCTTTAAGCCGGCCCTCTATCTTGAACGAAGTGATTCCAGCGTCTATCATCTCTCCGATGTGTGCCGACAGATCGAGGTCGCGCACCGAGAGCAGATGTTTACCCTTGATTATGGTGTTGCCGGCAGCATCCGTAAGGTCGTACGCCAGACGGCACGGCTGGCTGCATTCGCCGCGGTTGCCGCTCCGTTGGCTCATCGACCGCGAGAGGAAACAGCGTCCGCTGTGGGATACGCAAATCGCGCCGTGGATGAAGGCTTCGAGTTCGATTTCGGTTTTACTGCGTATCGCGCGGATTTCGTCTATCGATAGCGATCGTTCGAGTATCGCCCGTGCGAATCCCGCCTGATCGAAAAATGCGACTCGTTCGGGCGTAACGCAGTTGGTCTGCGTCGAGGCATGAAGTTCGACGGGCAGACCCATGCGGCAGTATGCCATGTCCTGCACTATCAGAGCGTCGGCACCCGCTTCGACGAGCGAACGGGCGAGTGACTGCGCCTCGTCGATTTCGTCGTCGAAAAGCAGCGTGTTGAGCGTAACGTAGAGTTTCGCTCCGAACGTGTGGGCATATTCGGCAGCCCTTGCGATGTCCTCGACAGAGTTAGTCGCGGCGTATCGCGCACCGAACTTCGTGCCGCCTATGTAGACAGCATCCGCTCCGCAGTCGATGGCGTCGATTGCGGATGCGAGGTCTTTCGCCGGTGCGAGCAGTTCGATTTTTTTCACGGTTCGCGGTTTAGTCGGTACAAAAGTAGCAATTTCCGCACAAAATACTACGAACTGTTTACAAAGACTTTCTATAACAGGATGTTTTCTGATGAATAATTGTAAAACGTCATCCTGAGCAACGCGAAGGATCTGTTAATCAACATAACCAGATTCTTCGTTCCACTCAGAATGACGTAGACAAAAATTATATGGTTGTATTTAATTCTTGTTTAAGTATTCTATGACATATGTTAGGTCGTTGCCGTACGCGCCGTTTGGTACACTCCTCATGCTTAACGATATTTCAATATTCTCATCTGACCAAATTGACTTGTTATCAATTCTTCGGTATTTCATGCCCTTGAATCTCTTATTTATGGCGTTGTGGATTATTTGAGAGTTACTCGTGTTTGGCAGGGAACGATCCGGGTACATTGACCATAACACGATTGTCCATTTGTGCAGTTTGTCGTTCCTGAATTCCGGAGCGTATTTAAATTCCGCAAACAAATAATAGTTGTTGTCTGTCCATGACGTGCCATAATCCGATACAGTGACAGATGTATTGCCGAATTCCATGTATTTATATTGATCGTCGTATGGTTGTATCTTTCTGTTTTGTACATTTCGCTTCCAAACCTCATTATATTCCTGTCTTGTCATACCCATTCGAAATCCTAAAAAAATCTCTTTATTTTGTTCTGTTTGATATGATTTTACTTGGTCATTATCTTTTGTGTATGCGTATATTACTGTTGTTGGTTGTAAACAAAATATGATGACAACCCACAAGGTTATGAACTGTTTCATATAATACTATTTATTTTCTTGGTTATTATTATCCGGTATTGCGGCAAACTTCATTGCCAAAATGATTCCTGCGACAGGAACAATTAGTATTTTGTAGTTAAAGCCGACAAAAATGTAACTGAAACTGTTCATGTCGTCGATAATCAATACGATGGTAATTACTATTGTTAGAAATAAAGTAACACCGATAAAAACGTTTTTCATGATATTGTCTAAAATTGGTTTAATCCAATAATAAATGTTAATTATGCGTTTGATTCCTATAATCTATATTGCAAGATCTGCATCTTTCCCTTTGTATACAGTGTAATATGTGTACTCACCGCCATCGTAGTATCTGTATCGAGCCTGACGGAAACGTAATGTTTCTAACATGTTGTATGCATTCGAATGAAACTCGTGTATCATTCTGTTGTATACAAATGTCACAGAAACAAAATTGATATAAATGTTATCTTTTCCACTAACGTAAGCTTTTGCATCTTCCAACCATAATTCTTTATTTATGCTCTTTGCAAAAGCTTTTCGTAGAATAGGAAATGCTTTTAACTGGGA
>ENA-UOIZ01002648-UOIZ01002648.1-human-gut-metagenome-genome-assembly--contig:-P88-NODE-2648-length-12082-cov-5.559242_pt1 | contig 12082 bp, 2 predicted proteins | sample MGYA00242336_ERZ723883 | MGnify/ENA metagenome assembly ERZ723883 | reverse complement strand
GACGGCGATGGTGTACTTCTTTGCAGAATCACTCATAGCACGCGACTCTAGTCAGTGATTCATCAGGCGGACCAAAACCGCTCAGCAAATGGACACCCGTCCCATGCCCACGTACGGCGGGCGGATATCCGTTTGCTTCGATAGGCACAAAGAACGCAATGGGCGCAATGTCCAACAAAGCGATGGACAGACATGAATGTGCGCGTATATGGACGTACGCACCGCCCACATACGCGCGTTGGCGCCGTGGACGGATGGTCCGCGACGCCAACGTGTATGGTGAATCGGCTGATTCAGTTAACCCAAGGAGTGGATTCCTCGGTGATTGACCCGAAATCGGTGTTCGGGAACTTGCCTGGCTGACGGACCACCGCTTCGAACATGGCCAGTCCGTTGAGTCCGGTTTCGGTATTGGAATACGCGCCGATCTGCGATTGGGTTGTGGAGTCGGAAGTGGAGGTCGGCGGCTTGACCACTGTGCCCATCTTCGCCCACAACGCATATACCGTGCCATCGCGGTCGATCGGCATCAGCGACTTGCCGTTCTCGTCGAACGAGAGGACGCTCTTGGCGAGCGCGTCGTTGCGGACGGTGCTCCAGCCTTGGAATTCGTAGCCTTCGAGCACTGGCACGTTCGTCTGGTCCACGGTTGGGGAGATCAGCGGGTCGCCGTCGTAGACCTTCTGGTCCGCGTACAGTTTCATGGCTTCCTTTCCTTCCGGAGCGGCACCGCCGTTGAGGTCGAACTTGATGGTCCACTGGTGTGAGTTGCGTGTCCATTCGGCGTACAGCGTCACGTCGCCGGTCACCGGAGTGGCGTTGAAATCGTAGGCGGCGCCACCGGTCGCATCGGTGCTCCAGCCGGTGAGTTTGTATTCGTCGCGGGTGGGCGCAGGCTTGGGTTCCGTAGCATAGCTGTTGTCATCCACGATTTGCGTTGTAACAGGCGTGCCGTCTTGGGTGTCGAAGGTCACGGTCCAGGTCTTGACCCATTTGGCGTAGAGCGTCAGGTCGTGGGTTACCGAAGCGTCGGCCGTGTAGTCGGTCTGCCGTGCCTCATCGGTGGTCCAACCGGCCAGATGGTACCCGTCACGGGTGGGTGCGGGATCCGGAATCGCCAGTTTCTCACCGTCCTTGACGAACAGCGTCATGCTTTGCAATGCGGTCGATGGATAGTCCGTGCCTTCTTTCAGGTTCAACGTCACGGTATGGTACATCTCGCCGCCATCGGCCCACTTGGCGTACAGCGTCAGCTTGCCGGTCACCGGGGTGCCGAAGCCGTACGGCCGGGTGCCGGCCGCATCGGTGGTCCAGCCGACGAACACCTTGCCGCCAAAGGTTGGATCGGTCGGTTTCGTCACGGTTTGCCCGTATTTCACGGTTGCCGCAGTGACGGGCGTTCCTCCGTTCGTATTGAAGGTCACGGTGTATGTGTTCGGCGTCCACTGGGCGTACAGCGTCACGTCGCCGGTCACCGGAGTGGCGTTGAAATCGTAGGCGGCGCCACCGGTCGCATCGGTTCTCCACCCTGCGAACGTATATCCTGTGCGGGTCGGATTGGCCGGAGCGGAAGCCTTTTCGCCGTCGCCGACGAGCTGCGTGTCAACCGCGCTGCCGCCGGTCGAATCGAACGTGACCTTGTGCGCCACGGCCCACTGCGCGTACAGCGTCACCGGAGCGGTGACCCCGCTGTTGAAGTCGTACGGCTGGATGCCTGCCACGTCGGTGGTCCAACGCACGAACTTGAAGCCATCCTTCGTAGGCGCGACCGGCTCGCTTGCCGTGCCGCCCAACTTCACGGTCTGTGCTCCAATCGGTGATCCGCCCTGCGAGTCGAAGGTTACGCCGGTCGCGGCCACGGGATGCGCGTACACGGTCGGGTCGCCGCTTAAGATCCAGAATTCCGCCGTGCCGGCAACAAAGTCACCGGCCTGCACGTTGATCACGGATTCAGGAATCTGACGATCGTTGTCGTCGCAATCCTTGCCCGTCCACGACGAACCGCCGTTACGGATGATGAACCAAGGGTCGCGTACGCCCTTGCCGGGCTGCGACAGCGTGTATTCCGCCACCTCGCCGAAATCGTCGTGCCCGTTGAACGGCGTGGCCACACCACTGGTGCTTTCCTTGTACCAGCTCCACAGATCCCAGCCCTTCCAGGTGTCGGACTCCATGTCGTAGTCCTGGTATCTGCCGTCGGCACGGTAATAGTGCAGTTTGACGGTCAGGGTTCTCGGGTTCTTGATGTCGTTCGGCTGCGGCGTGGCGGCCGGCGACGCCTTCTCTGGAGACCTGTCGGAGACGGTCTGCGGCTGGTTGCCGTCCACCCATGCCTCGATGGCGCCGTCAACGTACGCGTTGGCGAATTTGTCGAGTTTCCATGTGCTCGCCAAGTAGCTGTCTTTGGTTCCCGCGGATGCTTTATCGGCCGTTTCGCCGTCGACGATGCGGAATCTCACCTGGCTTTGCGTGCCATCCACATAGCCTTGCGCGATCTTGCCGAAACCGTTGCCGGTCGCGTCGAACGGAAGATACGTGGACTTCGTCTGATCATCCGTCCACACCTGCACACCGGTGGCACGCTCGCCGACGGAATCGGTCGGCTTGAAGTTGACGGTCACCTTGGTCTGGCCGGCATGCTGGCTGGCGTATGTGCGCGCATATGGCACGCCACGGCCCACGGTGCCGTCGCATACGTTGACCATGGTGTCGCCGACCTGCGACTGGTACCACCCGTTACCGTCCGGACGGTCCGTACCCGTGCCGGCGGTGAAGTAGAACTTCGCCGCCGCGAGATTCGCGCCGTTCGGCAGATCGGCGCGGGACCAGCCACGCGCATCGGTGGAATCCGCGACCTCCACGGCCTTCATCGATATGTGCTGTTCCGTGCCGTCGGTCTTCTGATAGTGCAGTTCCGGCACGGCGGCATCATCCTGCTTCGGCTTGTAATACACGGTCAGTGTCTTGTCGCCGATCAACGTGCTGTTCGGCGAATCACTGTACTGCGGCTCATACTGACCCTTGCCGGGATCGCTTTCCGCCGCAGCGCCCTGATACAGCGCGATCGCGCTGCGCTTGCCGATGGTGGTTTTAACATGTCCGCCGGATACCGTCACCGTCTTCGAACAGTCGCGTGACGCGTACACGTCACAGTATTCCCCTTTGGGCAGCGTCGTCGTGTAATCCACGTCATGATCCTGCAGGGTGTTGTTGATGGCCATGAAGCCTTTCGCCGGCGAGGAACCGTCGGCGGCCCTGTCGAATGCGATGTTGTTGTCGCCGCGTTCCTGCCAATTCGTCACCTTCGTGCCGTTGACGGCGTTGTGGAAGCGGATCATGCCTCGGATCGACGTCCAACGCTGCTGGCAGTTCCAGTCGCCGTAGGTCATCTGCGTCCGATCCTTCGAAGTGGCGCATGCCTCGTCCATGTCCACGTATGGCACCTTGGTGTCGGACGTGTCCTTCACGCCATCGTCGTACTGCGTGGATTTGTCGAAGTAGTAGTCAGACAGAATCTTCGGATGCCCGTAGTCGTAACCGAGCATGAACGCGTTCGCGAGCTCATAGCGGGCGCCGGACGTGGGGCTCAGCGTTTCGGAGCCGCGGGCGCTGTCCCAGTTCGCTACGAACACTGTGGCGTCGTCGGAGCGTTTCAGTAAATCGGAGGTGATGTATTTCAAGTCGGTGATGGAGCCGTTGAAGTCCTTGAGCAGCGAATACGCATAGGAGAATTGGGTCACTTCGCCGTTTTTCTCGTACCGTTCGGGAGCGAACTTGCTCGATTCGCCCTGATGGTAGATCACTTCCTGCGACCACGGGAACGACTGGCCATTGATACCAGCCTTGTCCATGAATTTGCGTTTGATGGCCGCGATGTCGTCCGGATCCATATGTTTGGCGGAGTCGATGCGGAAGCCACGCACGCCATCCTGCCATAACCGGTTCAGATAATCGGCCTGCATGTTCTGCACACGTCCGTTACCTGTATTGATGTCCCACATGGTGGACAGCCTGCAGTTCCATACCTCGTCGGCGTTGGAGTAGTCGGAGATGTTGTCGGAGACGTTGGACTTGCAGGTGTGGAAGTCCCCGCTCGGCAGACCGTACTGGTGGTTGTTGCCGCTTTCCTGGTACTGGTAGAGGCCTTGCGTGCCACCTTCCGCATACGGGTCCATGCTTGGATAGCGTCCGTAGGATCCGTTGTATGCGGTACCGTCCACGCCATACTGGTCGTCCACCCAGGACACGTCATGGCCGGTGGTGTGGTTGAGCACCACGTCGGCTATCACGTCCACGCCGGCCGCGTTGCACTGTTTGATCATGCTTTTTAGCTCGTCCTCAGTGCCGAAGCGCGAGTTGAGCTTGTAGCTGACCGGCTGGTAGACGGTCCACCATTGCGTGCCCTGCACGGATTCCTGCGGCGGGGAGATCTGCACGTATTTCACGCCTTCCGGACCGTATGTGTTCGCGCATTCCTTGGCCACGGTCGTCCAGTTCTGCTGGAATGCGATCACCGTCACGTCGGTGGCCGCCGGCTGTGTGGCGTATGCGACGGCTTGCGAGCCAAGCCCAACGCAGGAAAGCGCCAGTCCGATTGCAGCGGCCGTGATGCGGCGTGCAGTGTGGTGCGCATGCTGGTTCATCGTCAGTCCCTTTCCTTACGACGCAGCGCCATGGCCAGGCATAGCGTGCCGACGAGCAGCGCGATCAGTCCGGCCCGCATGTAGGTTCCATCGCCTTCGCCACCGGTGGAGGGCAGCTTGACCGCCGTGTACTTGTTGGTCAGCTGGTAGTTCCACGATTCGGCGGTTGCGTTCGTTCCGTCAGTCGAATCCTGTGATTCGTCCGTTGCCGTATTCGGATCAGCCGCTGCGGTTTGGGCGTTGCTTTCGTCAGCGCCGGTTTCCGATTGATTCGGCTGTTGCGGCACGGTCTTGCCGCCGGTGAGCGAAACCGGCTTGTAGCCGTTCACGGCTTCTTCGGTTACGGAATAGTGGATTTCCTTGCCCTTGTAATACTTGGGCAGGTTGGTGAACGCGTAGGCCCATTCGTTGGAGGCGACGTTCGTCGTATCCGAGCCGGACGAACCAGCCGTCTCCTTCGCGCCATCCGAGGATGCCTCGGTGGTGGTCACGGCGTTCTTGGCATTGTCTTTGGTAAGCACCGCGCAGCTGACGCCGACGGGGTTCTTGGCCTCCGTATCCTTCGGATCCGAACACATGCTGTTATTCTGCGGCGTCGGCCATCCCGGCAGAGGCTGGTCGTTCTTGCCGTTCCAGATGCTGGACAGCACCCAGATCGTCAGACTGTTCGGCCTGCCATTGTCAGAATCGGAATCGTCGTCCCACTGTTTGGTGACGTTCAGCGTAGTCGTTTCCGGCGTATGCTTGTTCGTCACCTGGAAGTCCTTCTCCTTTTCGGAGGAGCCTGTCGGCGTGAACACGCATCCGGTCCGTTGTTCCGCGGCTTTCGCGTCCGAACCATTCGTACCATCCGCATCTGTGGAGCATCCGCTTGTCGTATAGCCGTCGACGCTTTCCTCGGTTACGGTGTACGTGTACAAGTCGCCGTAGATGTTCCGTTTCGGCAGGCCCTCAAAGGTCCAGAATTGCTTGTCGGCGTCACTGGACACGTTCACGTCCTGCACGATTATCTGTTCGGTTCTGGCTTCGAAACCTTGCATCAGATCCGTCGGATCCTTCGGCTGGTTGCTGGTACCCCACACGTGGAAGGTAAGTTTCGTCGGGCGTTTGCCGTCATTGTTGGCGTTGTCTTCCCATGTCTTGGTCACCTTGGCGTTGATGGCGTCCGGCTCACGCACGTTCAGCACTGTGTATTCGGCGCCGTCCTGATACGGTCGCTTGGTGATCGACACTCGGTAGGAGCCATCCTTGAGCTTTTGCGTGGTTTCCTCGTCCACGGTGTAGTTGTAGCGTTCGCCGTTCTCGTCGTATCGGGGCAGATCGGTCCACGTATGCGTCCACGAGCTGGAACTATCCACCTCGACCGTGTACTGCTGGTCGGTCAGTTCCTTGGCATTGCGTAGCAAATGGAAGGTGACTTTCTCCGGACGGTTCCTATAGTTCGAGTCGGACCAGACTTTGCGCACGCGCACCATGGTGGTGGCGATGCAGTCCTCTACACGTATGGTACGGTCGCTTTGCAGCACACCGTCGATGTACACCTGGCCTTCTCTTACGGTGAATGTGAGCGGTTTGACCGCCTCGTATCCGGTTGGGGCCTTGGTTTCGGTAAGCGTGTAGACGCCGTCCTCGAGCATGAACCGCTTCGGTGTTCCACCGCTGGTCCATGTGATCGGGTCGATGGTTTTGCCTTCGAATGTGCTGCCGGTCAGGTTGAATTCGGCTCCGGCGAGTTCGGCTCCGCCGCCTACCGCGGTTTTAGAGAAGAAGATGCCGTTGGTGTCGGGCTTATCCACCATGGTGAGCGTCTCGTCCGTCTGGGTCTTGCCATCCACGGTGATTTTGCCGTTGATGTCGACGCTGAACGTGATGTCATCGGCCTTCGTATAGCCTGCCGGCGGATTGGTCTCGGACAGCGTGTAGGTGCCCGGCTGCAGGTCGAGCTGCTGCGATTGTCCCTGCTTGGTAGTCCATGTGATCGAATTGACGGATTTGCCGTCAAGCGTGCGTCCCGTGACGCTCATGGTTGCGCCCGCGATGTTGGTGATGCCGTCCGTCAGGCTGTTCTTGGCGATGGTGACGCGATGCGGTTGGTACGCGTCGACCATAGTGATCAGGCTGTCGTCCGCTGCGACGTAGCTGCCGTCGGACTGTTGTATCCGGACCTGCAACTCGCCGTCGGTGCCGGTGTCCACGCAGAAGACGATGTCATCGGCCTTCGTATATCCCGCAGGAGCTTTGGTTTCCGTCAGCGTGTAGGTGCCCGGTTCCAGTGTGAAGCTCCGCTGGCTGCCGTCGGAAGGCCATGTTTTGGCGGCGAAGGTTTTCGTCGTATCGTCCAACGTTCCGGTGAGCCTCATCGTCGCGCCGGCGAGTTCTTGCCCTCCAAGACTCTGCTTGGAGAACCACACCTCCTTATTGTTGGGATGGTGGGTGTTGGTCAGGGTGATGTTGCGGTTCTTGTCGACGCCGTCTGTGGTGACGGTGTAGCCGGACGGCACATCCTCCTGCACGCCATAGGTGATCTTCATGCCGTTCTCGTAGACGGGCAGATTGGTGAACTTGGCATTGCTCCAATTATTGGCTGCGTTCAACGTGGCTGACTGGTTGGTTTTCACACCGTTTTTCACCAGATGCACGGTGATGGAGTTCGGTCGGCTTCCGTCCTGGTTATTGGCGTCGTCCCACACCTTTTTCACGCCGAGGCTGGTGGTTTCCGGCGCATGCGTGTTGATGCAGGTCATGACCATGCCGTCGGCCGCGGAGGCCGGATCGGTGCATTGCGCTGTGTATCCATCGATCGTGGTGGCTTCCACGGCTTTGTATTCGGCCTGCTTGCCGCCTACCATGACCGGCAGGTCGAACCAATATGCGGCGGAATCACCGGCGTTGACGTTGATGTCGCGGCTCTGGCCGTCCATCTTCGTATAGTCGGCTTCTCCCGCAAGCTTGCGATATAGGTCGAAGGTCACGGTGCGGCGCTTGCCGTCCTGGTCATCGTTGTCGTCCCACACCTTTTTCACGATGAGATTCGTGGTCTTCGGCGCATCCAAGGCCTGCACCTGGCCGGTGCCGCCCTTGTCGGTCACGTTATGGCCGTTAACTGTCACGACGCCGTCAGCGCCCACGGTGATGGTGATCGGGCTCATGATCTGGTATCCGTCGGGGGCTGCGGTCTCCTCCAGCCAGTAGCGTCCAGGCAGCAGTTTGAATTCCTGTTTCCCGGTATCGCCGGTGGTCCAGGTCAGTGCGGTGCCGGTGTCGTCTTTGCTGACGCCCTGCATTGATGCAGACCAATTCGACCAGACTTCCGGCGCTTCGGACGACCCCCATTTGGATAGCTTCAACGAGGCACCAGCCACCGGAACCTTGATGTCGGCAGCATCCAATTTGGCGATGCTGACCTTGGTCTTCTTCTTGTGGTTGTTGTTGACATACCACAGGTAGTTGCCCAACGTGGCGTTGTTGGCCACGGCCACGGTCAAAGAGCCCGAGTTGCCTTTATTATCGGAGATGACCAGATTGTCGTATTTGCCATTGTAGGTTTTCGAATCCGCGCTTCGCGCATCGTTGCCGGGGAAGACCACATACAGTGGCTTGGCTTTCTCGTACGCGATGTTGGTAGTGTCGGCTTTTTCTCCCGGGGCCACGAGTTCCGTGACTTTGTAGATGCGGTCCGCATTCAGCTGCACTTGGCTGGAGTAGCCGGTCGTGCCCGTGGTGAGGTTGTTCGTCACGGTCTCGCCCACAGTGCCGGAGCAGGTCTTCTTGCCTGTGGTTTCAGCTGCCGTGCTGCACTTGGTCAGGTCCACGTTCACTTCCTGCACTTCGAACATCGCGTTGGCGCCCGGCCGGCCGGTATCGCCATCAATGTACTTGTAGATTTGCAGGGTGTTGCTGTCGAATGTCATGCCACCTTGGGCCGTTTTCACCGTTCCGGTGACAGTGGAGACATCACTGCCCTTGCTTGCATCTACGCCTTCAAGCAAAATCTCATTGCGGCCCACGGCTCCCTCGATGGTCTCTCCGGCTTTGAGCTGCACGGTCGCCTTGTATGTGATGGTGACAGCCTGCTTGTCCGGAATGAAGAAGACCAGTTTCTTGGAATTCGGCTCATATGACCATGTCGCACCATTGATCTGCTTTCCCGAGGCGGAATCGGCGATGAGGATGCTGTCCATGCGCAGATCAAGCGCGCTGCCCAACGTATCGGTCAGGGTCAGGGCCTTGCCGTTGTTCAGCGTCTGTGCGCCCGGATTGATCTTCACCGTGTAGTTGACGTTCGGCGCCGTGGACTCGTTGTATGTTCCCTGCTTGCTCACCAGCTTCGGCGTGTTCATGCCGAGTTTGTAGGACTGGTCCGTCTGGTCATTGCCGTCTACGCTGATATGCGCTGTGTTGGTGTATTCGTGGTATCCTTCCTGCGCTTTCAACGCGTCGACGCGCGTGTCATAGACGATTTGCAGGCCTTCTGAGGTGGTGGCCTGTTTGAATGCGGCCGTGCCCGGCGATATGGTGAACGTCACTGTGCCGTTGCCGTTGTCCTTGGCCGATACGCCACTCAATGTGGTGGTTTTGGCATTGGGACTCACCGCTTTGACGGAACCGGGCACGAACATCGTGTTCTCAGGCAACGAGTCGCTGATAGTCACCGATTGGGCCTTCTCCGGCAGGTCGTGCACGGTCAGCAGCCAGCGTAGGACCCCGGCTGCGTTGGCGGTCTGGCCGTATCCGTATTCGTCCCAATACTGGTGCACTGCCTCCTTTTTCAGATTGTCACCTTGGTGAGTATGGCTTGCCGTTGCCGTCTTATGCTTCGATTCGGCGGTGTTGTACACCGTTTCGGCGGTCACGCCATCCTTGACGGTGGACTGGTAGGCCACGTACACGGTCTGGTTGGCGTCGAGATGCTTAAACATGATGGTGAAGCCATGGTCCGTGGGCATAATCGAATAGGCGCTGGAATCAATGCGCTGCTTCATCGCCTCGTCCGCATACACGGCAATGCTGTCTTGCACCAGACTCTGCTGGAATCCGGCGGATGAGCCGTCCCCCTTCTGATCGAGGGTGTCTTTGAGATCCACGTTGTCCATCGCGGTCAATGCGGTCATCGAGGTCACCCATGTGAGGTTCTTGCTTTCGGATCCCGGGGAGGTGCACTTCTTGACAAGATTCACTACGTCCTTGCCGACGTCCGCCGTACCGGTGGCGTCTTTGCTGGGGTGACCTTTCGGCGTGACCGTCACATCGTTGGTGTAGGTCTTATGCTCGCCACTGTCGGCATTGGGCGCGTCCGTCACTTCGGTGGTGTAGGTGATGGCGAAGGAGTCGAAGCTGGACGGCAACTTATATGTGCCTTTCACCAGATCCAGCCAGGGAACCTTGATGGACCACTGTTTGTTGTACGGATCGCTTTCGAATGCGCCCAGAGCGTTTGTGGGGCACTGTGTCTTCCAATCATTGGCTTTTCTGCAGGTCAGAATCACATCGCCGGATGGCTCTTCCAGCCCGTTGCCCAGCGCGTCTTTGATGCTGGCTCCGGAAATGTTGGTGTCAGTGCCGTTGGTGATGTTGATGGTCCATTGGATGCCTGGAACGTCCTTCTTGCCGTTCAAGCCGGGCTTGTCTATCGTCGTTTGGGTGCCGCCTTTGGTCACCGACCAGTCCTTGTAAGTGACCCAGATGGCGTTTTCGGTCTTTTTGTGGTCCGTGTTGTCATCGCTGTGGTATTCCACGGAGTTCTTCAGTCCGAGCACTTGCGAGCAATCGCCCGCTTGTTTGCAGGCCGCCACGAGAGTGGCGCGGTCGGCAGTCACGGCGTAGCGCACATACAGTGTTTCGCCGTCCTCCATGGACTTAATCGTGGCGCTGAACCCGGTATTGCCCGCCGCTGGCGTGGCGTTCCATGTCCCCTCATACGGTTGCTGGCAATCCGCGTCGGTGTAGATATGGATGCTGTCCGGATCAAGCTTCATCAGCTCGCCCATGGTGTCGTTCAATTGCACGTTCTGGTTGGTGCCGACGGAATTGACCTTGATGACGAATTCCCACTTCGAGGGGTCCGAGGTGGAGATGGCCGCGGATTTGGAAGCGTTCACTTCATGCTTCGGATTCACCTTCAGCGTCACGTCGCCGTAGCCCGGATATGAGAACGTCTTGTCTCCGCCGTTGTTGCCGCCGGTTTTGTCGGAGTTGATGGTGCCTTTGACCGTCACGTACGCGGTGACGTTCGATCCCGCGTCCTCGCCGCGGGTGTACGTGGCCACCATGCGATTGCCGTTGATCACATAATGCCCGACCACATCGCCCGATTCGTTGATGATGTCGTACTGTTGCCCGGATTGGAAGGTCAGGTTCTCGGGCAGATCGTAGACGAAGGTGTCGCCCGATTTGACGGTGATGTTGTTCGGCACGTTCCAATGCAGCTGCATGTTGATCTCATCGCCGTAGTCGACGGTGGTGCCGGAGATGAACGGCTTTTCCTGGCCGCCGGACACGATGGTCAGCTTGGAGGAGTCCTTGTCCACCCAGCCGAGTTCGCCGATGTTGTATTCCGCGGCCTGCGCATGAACGGGCCCGATCAATACGCATGCCAGCATGGTCGCCAATGTCACCAGCATGGCGGCAAACGTTTTCACACAGCGCTTTGACGCCAACTCCTTGCGCCTATGCATAATCCCTCGCTTCACGATTAAGCACAACCTAAGGTGGCGGCAGCCACTACCTTGCCCCAGCTACCGCCACTGTCATGCAAGCATGGTGTCACGACATCAACATTGACGTATGAAACAGTGTCTTTCCTTATAAAAGTGCTAAAAAACGCGGTATAAAACGTTTGACGTTAGAGTGCCTCTAAAAGGGGATTCGCGAAACGCTGAAGGGTGTTTGCAATGTTTCATGAAAATTTTCTGAAACAAAAACCCATTGCTGCAAACGATTGCAACAATGGGTTTTCGTCAGTCATGATTCTTCTACCCTCGGAAAATCCCCCGGAGTACCCTCGGGGCCACTCAGCCGCCGATGCCCATCATCGACAAGCACCAAGCGTTCTCATAGGAGACTTCCTCCCATTGCTTGTACCGCCCGGACGTACCCCCATGGCCGGCTTCCACCTCGATTTTCGCCACGGCGTCCACACCGGCATGCTGCAGCCGGGCCAGCCATTTCATCGGCTCCACATACAGCACGCGGGTGTCGTTCATGGATGTGGTAATGAAAATTTTCGGAAAAACGGCAGTTCTTTCGTCATTTTCACTATCTGGCGCATTCTCGTATGGCGTGTACGACTTCATGTACGCGTACACATCCGCGTCGTGCAGCGGATCGCCCCACTCGTCCCATTCGGTGACGGTCAACGGCAGCGAAGGATCAAGGATCGAGGTCAGTGCGTCCACGAACGGCACGTCCGCCTCCACGCCCGCATAGCATTCCGGAGCCAT
>ENA-UOIZ01002647-UOIZ01002647.1-human-gut-metagenome-genome-assembly--contig:-P88-NODE-2647-length-12084-cov-7.537701_pt1 | contig 12084 bp, 10 predicted proteins | sample MGYA00242336_ERZ723883 | MGnify/ENA metagenome assembly ERZ723883 | reverse complement strand
AGCAACTGACGGTCTTTTCGTTCCTGTGAATTCATATCAACGCCATAATCTGCGCGGTAAGCCTCTTTTTCATTCTCCAAATCACTAACCTTATTCTTAAGTTCTGTGATTTCATCAAGCTTATTAAGCTTATCGAGCTTCATATCCTCAATATTCTTATCTCTCATATTAGAAGATTTCCATGCATCAGATATAAGCTTCATAGCCTGCTTTCTGGCTCTGAGCCTTTTAGCATCAATCTGGTTATCATTATATGGCTTCAGATTAAGCTCTGATGCATTGATTGTCTTTCTGTTCCTGGTTTGCTTTGAATTATCAGTATTCTTATCTGTATTATCTATTCCCTGTGCAGCTGTCTGATTATTCATTGTACTTCTTATCGTAAGTGACATATGCCCTCCTTGTCATAATCCTATCCCAAACTCCTTTTTGGGAATCACATTAGTTTAAATATATATCGGTATATCTGACATTCATTATTATAGTCAGTTCTTGTTCATAACGAATAAATATGATATAGTGATACTATCAATTATTTATGAGGAGAGCGATTACAATGAACTTTGCAAGAAAGACGGATAAGGTATTCACAATTATTTACACTATTATCAGTATTCTGTCAATTATTATATTAATCATGACTCATATTTATCCTGATAAATTCTTTAATAATTTGTATGAATCATTTTCTGCAATTAATAACAAGACATTTAGTATTAACAATTTATTCAATTTAATTGGACATATTTATATGGGAAGCTCATCCATAGTTCTATTATATATTCTTGCTGTTCTTGCTGTCATAATTGGATTACCCGTTACTGTGATTACTATTTTTGCTTATATAGGAATCATATTATATAAAGCAACCAACAACCCAAAGCATATACGCCGCAATCTGATTGTCAAGATTATATATACAGGAATATGGACTGTTATTGCACTCATAATGACAATCAAGGACATTGGCTTTGTTGTTATACTTTCAATTCTTATTGCAGCTGTTTATGGCATGAGAGAGCATGAATATTTCCCAGAATATTAATTCACATACAGCACTTATTAAGAAAAGGCAGGACATGAAAAAACCGACCTCCCAATCGTTAGATTTTTAGTCTAACTTTTGAGGGTCGGTTCCATGTCCTGCCATATTATATTTAATCTTACAGATGAAGCACTCTCTCCTTAATCTCCTGAGTTCTTCCCTGATTCCAGAACTGTGTTCCGATATATCCGCAAGTTCTTCTTGCGACATTCATCTTATCCTGATTACGGTTTCCGCAGTTAGGGCATTCCCATATAAGCTTTCCGTCATCATCAGTTATAATCTGAATCTGACCTGTGTATCCACATTCCTGACAGTAATCACTCTTAGTATTAAGCTCTGCATACATAATATTCTCATATATATACTGCATAACCTTAAGTACTGCCGGAATGTTATTCTGCATATCAGGAACTTCAACATAACTGATAGCTCCTCCTGGAGATAACTTCTGGAACTGTGATTCGAATTTTAACTTTTCAAATGCATTTATCTGCTCAGTTACATGAACATGATAGCTGTTAGTTATATAGTTCTTATCTGTTACGCCAGCAATCTTACCAAATCTCTTCTGTAAACATTTTGAAAACTTATAAGTTGTTGACTCAAGCGGTGTTCCATAAAGTGAGAAATCAATATTAGTCTCTGCTGCCCATCTTTTACATGTATCATTAAGATACTGCATTACTTTGAGGGCAAATTCTGTTCCCTCCGGATTAGTATGAGTTACACCCTTCATGTAATAAGTACATTCGCAAAGACCTGCATAACCGAGCGAAATTGTTGAATATCCACCATAAAGAAGCTTGTCAATTGTCTCGCCCTTCTTAAGTCTTGCAAGTGCTCCATTCTGCCAGAGAATTGGCGCAACATCTGAAGGAGTTCCTTTAAGTCTGTAATGTCTGCACATAAGTGCTCTCTTACACAGATCAAGTCTCTCATTAAGAATACTCCAGAACTTATCCATATCCTTGCCTGATGAACATGCAACATCAACAAGATTAAGAGTTACAACACCCTGATTGAATCTTCCATAATACTTTGGCTTTCCTGTTTCTGGATCAATATATGGTGTAAGGAAGCTTCTGCATCCCATACATGGGAAACACTGACCATTGCCATTCGCATCAACCTTTAATTCCTTCATTTTCTTTTCAGATATATAATCCGGAACCATTCTCTTAGCTGTACACTGTGCAGCTATTTCTGTAAGATACCAGTACTTGGAATCTTCGTGGATATTATCTTCCTCAAGAACATATATAAGCTTAGGAAATGCTGGTGTAATATATACACCCTGTTCATTCTTAACGCCCTGCATTCTCTGTCTTAATACTTCCTCAGTAACAAGTGCAAGGTCATCTCTTGTCTGACCTTCCGGAACCTCATCAATATACATGAAAACAGTAACAAAAGGTGCCTGTCCATTAGTTGTCATAAGAGTGATAACCTGATACTGAATCATCTGTACACCACGCTTAATCTCATCCTTTACTCGAAGCTCTGCAACCTCTTTAATCTTCTCTTCTGAAGCATCTATTCCGGTTTTTTCGAACTCATCTCTTACCTGTCCGATAAACTTCTCACGGCTTACCTGGACAAATGGTGCAAGATGTGCTAAAGATATACTCTGTCCGCCATACTGTGAACTTGCAATCTGTGCTATCGCCTGAGTTGCAATATTACATGCAGTAGAAAAGCTGTGTGGCTTCTCAATCATAGTCTCGCTTATTACAGTTCCATTCTGTAACATATCCTCAAGATTGACAAGACAGCAGTTGTGCATATGTTGTGCAAAATAATCTGCATCATGGAAATGTATAAGTCCCTGCTCATGCGCATCCACAATATCTGGAGGGAGAAGGAATCTCTTTGTAATATCCTTGCTTACCTCGCCAGCCATATAATCTCTCTGAACACTGTTTACAGTAGGATTCTTGTTAGAATTCTCCTGCTTTACTTCCTCATTATTGCACTCCAGAAGGCTTAATATCTGCTTATCTGTAGAATTAGATTTACGCACAAGTGCTCTCTTATAACGATAAGTAATATACTTTCTTGCAACTGAAAATGCTCTGAAATTCATAATCTGATTCTCTACAAGATCCTGAATCTCTTCAACGCTTAAAGACCTGTTCATCTCTTTACAAATGCTCTCAACATTATTAGAGATTGTCTCAATCTGTTCCTCTGATAATCTCTCACTATGGACAACTTCCATATTAGCTTTTGATACAGCATCCATAATTTTACTGATATCAAATGTTACCTCTGAACCACTTCTTTTAATAATTTTCATACTTCAAACCCTCACAAAAAGACCATCATATCTCTATATATACTGCTTTCAGCAATACAGACGATACACCTTTACATTAAAAAAATCTGCTGGAAACGCAGTGTTTATGCTGTTTCCCAAGCAGATTTGATTATACAACATATAGTTTGATAAGTCAATTGAAAACACAATATCTTGTAATAAAAAACTATATATATTAATTCTCATCACATTCAGTTTCAGCCAGAATATTGATAAGAGAAGCCGTTACAACAGCCATCTCAATCTCATATTCAGCCCACTGTGCAGACTCCTTACAACGGTCAATAGTAAACAATCCTTTCACATTATCTGGTGATCCTATTATGCATTGTACAGTAGAAAACACTCTCTTTTCTCTCATGGCTGTTCCAAATTCAGGTGCAAGGTCTGTCTGCCTTCCGACGAATCCCACAGCAGCATGATTCTTTCCATCCAGAAGCTTCTTAAAACCTTCTGTCTTAACATAATCAGCATTCATTGAACCGCCAAGCTCAACACCCATATAGTATGCACGGTTCAGATTAGCTCCCCAGTAAAGATTAATGCTGTCCAGTTTAAATGTATCATACATATGATGTATAAGCTCTTTAATAGCTGCTTTGCCATCTTCTGAAAAATTCTCCATAATGCCTGTAAGAAATCTGAGTTCCTTCATTTCCCTGCCATCATTGACATTCTTATCCTTTGTATTAAGAGAATTCTCATATGAATCCTTATGGAGATCATCCCTAAAGAATACATATCTGTCTCTTCCCTTTTCTTTCGCTACATACAGACAATAATCTGCTTTCTTGAAAAGCTCCTCATACTCATGTCCGTTGTTAGGACTGTATGCTGCTCCAATCGAACATGTTATCATTAAATCTTCAAAATCATCAACAAATTCCCACTTAATCTGGGTTCTTATCGCACGAAGCATCCCCCTTAACTCATGCTCATCATTAATACCATTGAATATAATAACAAATTCATCTCCTCCGATACGTCCTACAACTCCATCTTCGCCTACAACTTCCTTAAGCTTTCTTCCAACCCTTGCAAGCACCTTATCACCATACATGTGACCATATACATCATTGACCTTCTTAAAATGGTCAACATCAAGAACGGCTATCGTAACTCTGTTATTCTGCTCTTCCTTGAGACATTTTACAGCATATGCGGTAATAGTTTTCTTGTTATACACATGTGTAAGAGAATCAAACTGTAATTCTTCTATCATATCAGTAATCTGATTATAATTGCCATGGCTGTCTGCCTCAGGGACAACACGACCTATCACAATCCTGCTTCCATCGCTTTTATTCATTACAGTTCCTTTAAATCTTAAAGTCTCCTTCACCCTTTTATATGTACGCATGCTTGTTCTGAATTTTATAGAAAATGTCTGCGTATAAGAGCGTACTTCTGATATAAAATTAGCAAAGATTTCCTTATCATTCTCGTCAATATAGCCCTCTGAAAGCATCCTCTTCTTCCATTCATCAATATCAGACTTATATATGACATCTCTTGAGTCAACATCATACCTGTACATACTGAATATGCCATTATCTCTGTTATATGTAAATGTATATTCTCTATCCAGTCCAAGCAGCATCTTATGTTTAGAAACATCATCTCTTAAACTCTTATTAGCCTCCTCTATAGACTCAACATCAACAAGTTCAATATCTCTCATATGCCCATTGCCCACAGCTCTTCGTTCATACACAAATAAATGATTATATCTTTCTATGCCCTGTGCGTTAATAAATTTAAACATTCCGCTCTTAGCTGTTCCATCATACTTCTCTATAAAATCCATCAGTCTTTCTTTATCCTGAGGTGCAACTACTTCTATAAGAGTCTCCTTAATTTCTCCAAAATATTCTTCAAATGCTTTATTCGCAACACTTATAACACAATACTTATCAACAGATGCTATTCTTCTACTCATCTTATGAACAATCTCAAATTTCTCACTGGCAGCAATATAATTATCGCTCATATTAATGTACCTCTTATATTTTTTATTATTAGTTATACGTACTTAATCTTTCTACATGTTATAAAAATTATATTATATACATGTCGATTTTACAAGTATAATAGTGCGTTTAATTTGAATTTTTTGGTACTTTAGTACCAATACCAAATATAGTATTTCCTTTTATTAAAAAGCATGCTATAATACAACATATTGTTGGTTTTTACTTAGTAACACTATTATTAAATGTGAGGAGGTCTTTTAATGGAACGCGTAAAGTACAACAGAGTTGAGGTAAGTCACGGCAATACATCCAAGAAATTTCCTGTGTACGAAATCTATCTTGATGGGGTTATAATTACTAAGGTATCATCTGAGAATGAGGCTTTAGAAATGGTATCACGCTGGCAGAAAAATTACAGATAATATATACTCATAAGTAAGTAAAAGCAGTGCCTGCAATCAATGCAGACACTGCTTTTATAGCATTTTCTTCTTCCTTAATACCCATAAAACTATTATACATATCAGAAGTATTATTCCACTTATTATCTCAAATCCAAAAGGTGTCTTTGCAAACGGCATCCATTCTCCACCTACATTCATTCCATATATGCCTGATATTATTGTCGGAATAGCCATCACAATTGTAATTGAAGTAAGGTATTTCATTACATTATTCAGCTTACTGTCAATTACTGATGACATCAGTTCCCTTGTACCATCAATGACATCCCTGTATATCGTGGTCATCTCTATAGCCTGCTGGTACTCGACCATGACATCCTCAAGAAGCTCCATATCTTCAGGATACTGCTCAAGTCTTTTATATCTTCTGAGTCTTTCTAACACAATACTGTTAGCTCGAAGAGATGTTGCAAAATAAACAAGTGTAGATTCTAACTCATGAAGCTCAATAAGATCAGTATCTGACGTATCTCCATCAACCCGCTCTTCTATCTCAATTCTTTTCTTATCAATAAGACGAAGATTAGCCTGATACACAAAAGCTGAACGGAAAAGCATCTGATATATAAAACGCATCTTTTTCTTTGTACTGAACTCTTTCACCTTATTTCTTACAAAATAATTAATAATCGGTGTATCTACCTTACACACTGTAATTATTGCTTCACTTTTAAGGATAATACCAAGAGGAATTGTTGTATACATTTTTTTCTCATGTCTTACCTCAGGTGTAGGAATATCCACAAGTATAACAGTATATCCGTCTTCAAGGCTTATACGCGAACTTTCTTCTTCATCAAGTGCAGATGAGATATCCTCAGGTTCTATTTCAAAGCGTTCTGCTATCTGCTCAAGCTCCTTGCTTGTCGGATCTACCATATTAATCCAGCATCCATCCTGAATATCTGTCAATGTATTTAATACCTGCTGGTCTGTTCTATATATCTCTACCATAAGTCCGGCCTTTCATAATTATTATTTCATCATAGTCGTCCCTGATGCGTCTCATAATAAAATCTCTTAACGGTTCATCAAAACACCTGTATATATTGTTTACAGCCTCACAATCAAGTGGATTACGCGTAAGAAAATATTGCACATTAAATCCATACATATCATATACTATCTGTAAAGTCTTTACATCTGGTCTTGACAAACCATTCTCTAATGTACAATAGCTTCTCTCTGATATTCCAAGCACATTTGCCATGTCCTTTTTATTCATATCATGTATCCGTCTTATCTCTGTAAGTGTATATCCTGTACGCACATTATCTGGAACATCCAGTTCCATTCCATTAACAATCTCAAGTATCATTCTATGGTAATATGCCACTACCCTTTCTTTCTTATACCCGAATTGAAGCATGCTGTCAAACAAACATAGCAGATTTCTTATAAAAACTTTTTTCCTGAAATCAGGGCATAGTGTGTGCAACTCTGAAAATGGATTATTATTATCTATTCCATGCAGGATATAATCGCTGTTCCAGCCTTCAAGTTTTGCCACCTTCTCTATAATCCTGTATGTAACCGGTTGTGTCCCTGTCTCCAAACGGGCAAGATAGTCAGTACTGACATTCAGCATTTCTGACATTTCCCCTCTGGATAAGCCTTTCATAATGCGGCATTCTTTTAACCTGTCCCCCGTATTACGCATTAAAGCCTCACTTCTTGTCAGTTTTACAGCTTCTTAATCCACATGAGCCGCAATTACCATCACAGCCCTTCCCAAGACCGCTTTTTTCGTGCTTATATGAAACTGCAATATATATGGCAACAACCACAACTAACAATATTCCTGCTGATATAACCTGTCCCATTCTTTATCTCCTTATTAATTGCTCTTATAAGCTTTTCCAATCTCACCTGTAAGTGAAGCAAATATCTTAAGTATCATTGCACGTTCTGATTTGTCAAGTTCCCTGAAAGACTTAAGAACGGCATTAATATTCTTAAACCTGGCTGTACTTATCTCTGAAAGGTTCTTTGCACCACTTGCAGTTACCAGTGAGAATAATGTATCTACGAATTCTGCCCTCTGTTCTCTTGTAAGCCCGTCTATCCATGCGCTCAGTGCTGCATTTAACCTTTTACTCTTAGGACTTAACTCCTGCTCAGTCTCAAAATCTGGTCCTATAACCTGCCATGACATAGAATCATGCTGCATAAGACCTGACTGGCTGCTCTTTACAACCTCATAATCCCCATCATGATTAAGAAGCATTCCAACAACTGAACAATAAGGAACAATACTCTTAATCTTAGGCAGAATTGCCAGATAATCCGGATGCTTTACAAAATCACTGTCAAATCCCGGACCATCATTATTATAAACAGTAATAATTCTTTTCTTCACTGATGGTCTTGCAAATACTGATGCATATACTGCCAGATTACCACCTTTGGAATGTCCGCCAAGAATCAGCTTTCCTTCTGAACGCTGCACGGTTGTGTCAATATATCTTACCGCATCCTTCTGCGATGGAACAGGGGATAAGAAACTCATGTTAAAATCCTCTTTCCAGCCCACAAGTGTATCATCAGTTCCCCTGAAAGCAATATACGTAAGTCTGTTATCGATTCTTACATGAAATGCTGCAAACTGTTCTTCTTTGCCGCCATCGACATAATCAACATAATTAGTAAGTATAAGTGAACCAAATCTTTTTGTTGCTGCTGCCTCCCTTAAAAGATACGGAGCTTTTCCTATGAAAGATTTGCATTTCTTAATCTCCTTCTCATCATGGGTATCAAAAAATGTGTCTGCCGCTTCCGCAATTGTAATAGTCTCGATACTTCCCGGTGCCGGTACAATATCAGTAAAATCAACATATGCAATCTGCGCAAGTATTAAATTGTCCACGTCATTAAATGGTGCCTGGCTAAAATCAAGGTCACCTCTCCATTTCAAATAATCAGATACATTACTCATACTTAACCCCTTCTTATTCTACGCATTTTCCTTTCAGAAACCTTCTTGGTTACAAGATCCTTCCATATTGAAGGTGTGAACAGAATTATCAGTGGAAATAACTCCAGTCGTCCGGCAAGCATATCAAACATCAGTACATATTTGCTGAAATCAGAATAACTTCCAAAATTCTGTGTCGGTCCGACAGCCGAAAGCCCCGGACCTATATTATTAATAGTCGCTGCTACTGCAGTGAAATTCGTCACAATATCCTTTCCTTCAATAGATATTAGCAGTAAAGACGCTGTGAATATCATGATAAATGTTATGAAATATATACTCACCGACCTGCATGTTTCACTATCAACAGGCTTTCCTTCTGTCTTAATCACCTTAACACTCTTAGGATGAATATATGACTGAATCTCTCTGAATATTGTCTTTATCCCTATTATAAACCTGGAAACCTTAATTCCGCCACCTGTACTTCCGGCACATGCTCCCACAAACATCAGTACAACAAGCACCGACTTTGACAGTGACGGCCACATATCAAAATCCACTGATGAAAATCCGGTTGTCGTTATAATAGATGCAACCTGAAACATTGACTGTCTCAGTGTAAGTTCAACAGCACCTACACTTCTGTATATATTAACAAATATAATTGCTGTTGCTGCAAGGATAATTCCGAAATAACATCTTACCTCTTCTACTTTAACAGCCTTCTTAAACTGTCTTAGAACAATAAGATAATACGCGTTGAAATTAACGCCAAACAATATCATAAATATGGTTACAACCCACTGGATATAAGGTGAAAAGCTTGTAAAGCTGTCATTTCTGATACCAAATCCACCTGTTCCTGCTGTTCCCATGGCTGTATTAAGTGCATCAAGGAATGTCATTCCTCCAAAAAGAAGAAGAATTGTCTGAAGTACAGTCATCCCAAAATATATAATATACAGTATTCTTGCTGTATATCTGATCTTAGGAACAAGTTTACCCACTGATGGTCCCGGACTCTCTGCTTTCATAAGATTGATATTAGAGCCACCTGTAAGAGGTATTACTGCAAGCAGAAATACCAGAACTCCCATACCACCAATCCAGTGAGTAAAGCATCTCCAGAACATAATGCTCTGTGACAGTCCTTCAACTTCACTTAATATACTTGCTCCTGTTGTTGTAAATCCTGATATTGTCTCAAAAAGTGCATCTGTAAATGAAGGAATTTCCCTGCTTATAAAAAAAGGCAGGCAGCCAAATATACTCATAAGAATCCAGCTGAGTGCAGTTGTAACACACCCCTCCTTCAGATAAAAAACTGTATTGGCAGGTTTTTTAATTGTCATAAGAATCCCACATACAGCACATAATGCCATTGTTATCAAGAATGCAGATATTGCCTTCTCCCTGTATATAACGCCAACAATCACAGGAATGACCATAAGAGCCGCTTCTATCTTTAAAACATGTCCAAGAATATATCTTACTATAGAACTGTTCATATCAATGTTCCCAGCCTTTCCTATCTAAGAATATCAGTTATAGCATCAAACCCTGTATGAGTTGTTACAATAACCACAGTATCTCCAACCATAAGGCTGTCAGTACCACTTGGAATAATAATCTTACCATTACGGTTAATAAGTGCTATAAGCAGATTATCCTTCAGCTTAAGTTCCATAAACTGCTTGCCCGTAACTCCTGATTCCTTATCAACGTTAAACTCTATAGCTTCCGCCTTCTGGTCAAACAAATGATACAAGGTCTGTATGTTATTGCTTCCCATAGACTCCTTCTTAGCTCTTACATAAGCAATGATAGCTTCTGATGTTATATATCTTGGATAAATCACACTGCCAAGATCAAGGCTGTTAATAACACTGCTGAATCCCATTCTTGTTATTTTCGTAATACATTTGGCTTCAGATACTTTTCTTGCATATAGAGTAAGCATTACATTCTCTTCATCAATCCCTGTAAGAGGGACAAAGCTCTCCACATACTCAATCCCCTCTTCTCTTAAAAGGCTCTCGTCAGTACCATCACCATTGATAATAACAGCTCCCGAAAGCTCTTCGCTTAACTTTAACGCGCGTTCCTTGTCATTCTCAATAATCTTTACATCAATTCCCATGTTAAGAAGCTGTTTTGCAAGATAATATGCAACTCTTCCACCTCCGACAATCATGGTACTCTTGACCTGATGTGTCTGAAAACCTACACTTGCAAGAAATGTCCTTGCATTCTTTCTTGATGCAATGAAAGATAACTTATCATCTGCCCTTATAATAAAATGTCCTGATGGAATGAACACCTCCCCATCCCTCTCAACTGCACATATAAGAACCTTAGATGATGAAGCCTTAGATATCTCCGCAAGAGTATGGCCACACATCTGGTTACCCTCAGGGACTTTTATCTTAATCATCTCTGCCTGTCCATGTGCGAATGTTCCAATCTCAAGTGCTGTCGGCATGTAAAGCACACGTGCTATCTCACTTGCAGCCTCAAATTCCGGATTAATAATCATTGCCAGACCTAATCTGTCTCTTAAAAATGCAGCCTCCTGACTGTATTCAGGTGTTCTTACTCTTGCAATTGCCTCACATCTGCCAGCCCTCTTTGCAAGTGTACAGCATAAAAGATTCAGCTCATCAGAATCAGTTACCGATATAAGAAGGTCAGCTGAGTCAATACCGGCTTCTTTCTGAACAGCAAAGCTAGCACCATTGCCCTCAACTCCCATAACATCATATGCACCTGTTATTGCATCAAGCTTAACCCTGTTCTTATCAATAAGAGTAACATCATGGTTCTCCCTGCTGAGTCTCTCAACAAGAGTGGCACCAACCTTACCGCCTCCTACAACTATAATATTAAGTCCGTTCTTTCTGGACTTGTCATTCCCAAACATTCCAATCCTCCTTATTATTTCGCGTTGTTTTGCGAAGCAAACTATCTCCCCATTTCTTTTAATTCTTCAAGCAGTTCCAAATCAGACTGCTGTACCTTTATATTAGATGTTATAGGTGCCTCTCCAGGATTAGTAACTGTAATCTCAATTATAGTTCCTTCCTTAAGACCTCCTGCAAAACATCTGTTAAGAAATGCCACAAACTTCGGATGATTCTTCTGAAACTTGTTCTTGGCACTCATAAGCTTCATAATTGATGCTGGATTCATAATAATCTCCATTCTTTCTAATTCTGCTACTCAGCATGCAAAGTATACCATATTATCAAAAAAATAGAAATACCTGAAGTCATTTAGCATATATTAATTATTCAGAAATTAGATTTTAATATATTTTTTATAAAAAAGTGTTTACAAAATATCATTATGCCATTATTATATAAAAT
>ENA-UOIZ01002640-UOIZ01002640.1-human-gut-metagenome-genome-assembly--contig:-P88-NODE-2640-length-12102-cov-18.462024_pt1 | contig 12102 bp, 10 predicted proteins | sample MGYA00242336_ERZ723883 | MGnify/ENA metagenome assembly ERZ723883 | reverse complement strand
CTCTCTTCTTGCGCCTTTTGTCATCTTTTTTTCGGTTTCTACTATTGATTCGCATTCATAGGGGAAGGCTTTTTTCCAGCAAAAAGCCCCTCCCGTGCGGGAGGGGCTTGGGGCTACTTATGCGAACGGATTTTCCGTGGGATACGGGAGGGACTTCGGCTGGTTGTAGGCAATATCGCCCACGCCGAGGAACTTGAAGACCTCGAACAGGAGCTTGCCGTAGTGGCCGAAGGCGACCGCACCGTGGTGCGGGTAGCGCTTCTGGATGAGCACATGACGGTAGAAGCGGCCCATCTCCGGGATGGCGAAGATGCCGATGCCGCCGAAGGAACCGGTCTTGACGGGCAGGATCTCGCCCTCGGCGATGTAGCTGCGGAGGTTGCCGTCGGAGTCGCACTGCAGACGGTAGAAGGTGATCTGGCTCGCCGCGATGTCAGCTTCGAGCGTGCCGCGGGTGAAGTCGGGCTCGGAGCCTGCCGGTTCGAGCAGACGGTGCTGGATGAGCTGATACTTGACCGCACGGTCGGCGCAGAGCTTGCAGCTCGGCGTGTTGCCGCAGTGGAAGCCCATAAAGGTGTCGGTAAGCGTGTAGTCGAACTTGCCCTTGATCTCGGCGTCAAAGAGGCTGGCGGGAACGGAGTTGTTGATGTCCAGCAGCGTCACGGCATCCTTCGAGATGCACGCGCCGATGTACTCCGACAGTGCGCCGTAGATATCGACCTCACAGGCCACGGGAATGCCGCGCGAGGCAAGGCGGGAGTTCACATAGCACGGCTCGAAGCCAAACTGCTCCGGGAACGCGGGCCAGCACTTGTCTGCAAACGCAACGTATTTGCGCGCGCCCTTGTGGCCATCGGCCCAGTCGAGAAGCGTCAGCTCGAACTGCGCCATGCGCTCGAGCATATCGGCGTAGTACTTGCCCTCGCCCATTTCCTGCTTCATATCCTCGCAGACGGCGGGAATACGCGCATCGCCCGCGTGGGTCTTGTAGGAGACGAGCAGGTCGAGTTCGGAGTTTTCCTCGATCTCCACGCCGAGCTCATACAGGCCCTTGATGGGCGCGTTGCAGGCGAAGAAGTCCTGCGGGCGCGGGCCGAAGGTGATGATCTTGAGGTTTTTGACGCCGATGACGGCGCGGGCAATGGGGATAAAGTCCGCGATCATCTTTGCGATATCGGCAGCCGTGCCGACCGGGTATTCGGGGATGTAACCCTTCAGGTGGCGCATGCCGAGGTTGTACGAGCAGTTCAGCATACCGCAGTAGGCGTCGCCGCGGCCATTGATGAGGTCGCCGTCGCCCTCGGCGGCTGCCACGAACATGCACGGGCCGTCAAAATACCTGGCGATGAGGGTCTCCGGAGTCTCGGGGCCGAAGTTGCCGAGGAAGACGACGAGGGCATTGCAGTCCGCGGCCTTGACGTCGGCGACGGCCTTGAGCATGTCGGCTTCGTTCTCGACGGTGACGGGACATTCGTACACGCCGCCCTCGCAGGCTTTGGCGATGTTCGCGCGGCGCATTTCGGAGAGCGTGCGCGGGAAGCAGTCACGGGAGACGGCGATGAGGCCGAGCTTGACATTGGGGATGTTTTCAAACATGATACCTTTCCTCCTTAGTTTTCGGTAATATCGATATTTTTGCCGGTCAGGCCGATGTGCGCGCCGGACTTTGCCTCGCTGGAATCCGGATGGGCCAACAGCCACTTGTTGCGGGCGGTCATCCATGTATCTTCTTCGCTCTGCGGCTCGAATGCGGGCTTTTCCGTGTTCGTACCCTTCGGCAGGACGACGGCGACGCGGAAGCCGGTCTTTGCGGTCTGGCAGGGTGCGTAGTGGAGCGTCGTGCCGTAGACCTCGACGGCCGTGCCCGCCGGGACGCGGAAGGCCTTGACCTTCGCGGTGTCAAGCTGGCCGTCTTCAATCTCGTCTTCTTTTGCAAGCAGGAGAATAAAATCCTGCTCGCCGACGTTGATCTCGCTGTCCCGGTGGTACTCGAGACAATTGAGCTTTGTATTGTAGCCCCAGCACATGCCGATCTGGATGGGCAGACCGCCATAGGCCCGATTCTGCATCGCGTCAAAGATGCCGCAGGTCTCGAGCGCTTCGATGGCCGGTTCGTAGGCCGTGCCGCGCTCGGGCATGGGGACGGTCTGCATGGCTGCGACGAGCGCAGATGTGTCATACCCAGTCAGGACCTTGCCGTAGGGCCGAAACTCCGGATCGAAAACGGAATAAATTTTCATAGTTCCTCCTTATACTGTCGCGGCGAAGAAATCCTTCAGCGCGGGATAGAGCTTTTTGAAATTCTGATAGCGCGCCTCGTACTTTGCCGTCAGCGCTGCATCCGGCTCGGTCGTGGACGCGGTCTCGACGAGGGCGTCGGCGGCCTCCTGCACAGAGGCAAACTTGCCGCAGCCGACCATGGCAAGCATCGCCGCGCCGTAGCCGGGGCCCTGCTCGGTCTTGACCATGTCAAGAGGAATGCCGAGGACGTTGGCGAAAATCCTCCGCCACAGTGGGCTCTTTGCGCCGCCGCCGCAGATGTTCGAGCGCGGAATAGAAATACCGAGCGACTTTGCGACCTCAAACGAATCGCGGATGGCAAACGCCACGCCCTCCAGGACTGCCTGCACCATGTCGGAGCGGCTGGTATCCATCGTCATACCGGTGAAGGTGCCGCGGGCGTTGGTGTCGTTGATGGGGCTGCGCTCGCCCATGAGGTACGGCAGGAAATAGACGTGGTTTTCGCCGAGCTTTTCGTCGGTGATATCTGCCTGTTCGCCCGCGAAGTCGGACGTTTTCAGAATTTCCTCGCACAGCCACTTGTTGCAGCTCGCGGCAGAGAGCATGCAGCCCATGAGGTGATAGCCGCCGTCGGCGTGGGCAAAGGCGTGCAGGGCGTTGTTGGGGTCGACGCCGAATTTGTCGGACGAGATGAAGATCGTCCCGGACGTGCCGAGGGAGATATTGCAGCCGCCCGCGCCGACCGTGCCGGTACCGACCGCCGCCGCGGCATTGTCGCCCGCGCCAGCCACGACCTTGACGGTCTCCGGCAGGCCCAGCGTCTGCGCGGCTTCCTTCGTCAGCGTGCCGACGACCGCAAAGCTCTCAAAGAGCTGCGGCATCTGGCTTTCCGAAACGCCGCAGATGTCAAGCATTTCCTTTGACCAGCACTTGTGCTGCACGTCAAGCAGCAGCATGCCGGAGGCGTCGGAGTAATCGCAGGCGTGGACGCCCGTGAGCTTGTAGGTCAGGTAGTCCTTCGGGAGCATGATCTTTGCGATCTTTTTGAAGTTTTCCGGCTCGTTTTCGCGCATCCAGAGGAGCTTCGGGGCGGTGAAGCCCGCGAAGGCAATGTTCGCCGTCAGTCTCGAGAGCTTGTCCTTGCCGATGGTATTGTTGAGGTAGTCGACCTCCTTAAACGTGCGTCCGTCATTCCACAAAATCGCCGGGCGAATGACGTTGTCGGCTGCGTCCAGCGCAACAAGGCCGTGCATCTGCCCGCCGGAGCCGATGCCTGCAACTTCACTTGCGTCAAAGCCGCGCAGCAGCTCGGGAACACCGGTCACAACTGCGCTCCACCAGTCCTCGGGCTTCTGCTCCGACCAGCCGGGGTGTGGGAAGATGAGCGGATACTCGTGCGTGACCTCGTTCACGATCGCGCCGGCTTCATCCACCAGCAGCAGCTTGCACGCGGACGTGCCGAGATCGATACCGATAAAATACATGGCTGCCTCCTTTTCCGCCGCAGCCGCCAAGGGCAGACTGCGCCGCAACATTTATGAACTGATTTTATAATTCTTTTTTATAAAATTCAATCACCTGCGCGGATTTTTTTCAATTTTTGTTGGTTCTGCTCAAAACTGCATGGAGATCTTCGTATATTCTACACGTCATCTTTTTCTTTTAAAAAATTCACGTATTGACTTTTGTAAAAGTTCTGATAAAATAGAGGTAAAATCGCAAGAATTTTGGAGGTGACCGGCATGGCGGAGGTCTCTGCCCTCGACCAGACCATCAGCGCCCGCCGCAGGCAGACGCGCAGCAGCATCTACCGGTATTTGTACGAGGCGGGCGTCCCCTGCTCCAAGCAGCAGATCGCCGCGGCCCTGGGCCTCAGCCTGCCGACGGTCTATCAGAACCTGACGGAGCTGGCCGCGGCCGGGCTCATCGGTGAGGCGGGCATGCAGCCGTCCTCCGGCGGGCGGCCGGCCACGCAGCTTTCGATCCTCGCGGACGCGCGGCTCTCCGCGGGCGTGTGCATCACGCGGCAGCGGCTGCGCTTCATCCTGACAGACCTGAGCCGCCGCGAGCTCGGCTATAAGGACGTCCGCCACCAGAAGGACGTCTCCGACCCGGACTACAGCGCGTTCCTCGCCGCGCAGCTCGAGCGGTTTCTGGATGAGAATGGGGTCGACCGGGGGAAGCTTCTGGGCGTCGGCGTTTCGCTCGCAGGCGTCATCTCCGCGGAGAGCCGCTCGATCCTCTTCGCGCCGACGCTGGCGCTGCGCGACGTGCCGTTTTCGCAGCTCCTGCAGGCCATCCCCTACCCCACGCGGCTGGAAAACGACGGGACCTGCGGCGGCTTTGCCGAGTGGTTCTCCTCACCCGGCACGCGAAATATCGCCTTTTTGTCCATTGAGGACGGCGTGGGCGGCTCTGTGCTGGTCAACGGCGCGCAGTTCACCGGCGACAACGGCCGCAGCGGCGAATTCGGCCACATGTGCGTTGAGCCCGGCGGGCTGCCGTGCAAATGCGGCCGCCGCGGCTGTCTGGAGGCCTATTGCTCCGCCACACGGCTGACGGAGGTCTCCGGCGTGACGCTGCGGGAATTTTTCCTCGGCGTCGAGTGCGGCAACAGCGCCTACCGGACGCTGCTGGACGATTATCTGCGCCATCTTGCCATCGGCATCCACAACATCCGCCTCGCGCTCGACTGCGACGTCGTGCTCGGCGGCTTCATGGCGAAGTTCCTCGAGCCCTACCTGCCGCAGCTGCGCGACCAGCTCGCCCAGCTCGACCCCTTCGACGCCGCCGGCGCCTACCTCCACCTCAGCCGCTACCCCAAGCACGCCGCCCTGATCGGCGCCGCCCTCTACTTCGTCAAACAGTTCCTCGATCAGGTGTGAGACGCAGCTTATGCCTTCCCCTATGAGGGGAAGGTGGCACGGCGAAGCCGTGACGGATGAGGTGGGGGCAGTTTCGTCTACGCAGCGCTGTCCACCTCATCAGTCAGCCTGCGGCCGACAGTTTCCCCTCATAGGGGAAGGCATTGGGTGCCTGCAAATTCATAAAACTTCCCCGCAAAAAGGTGCAGACCAGCAAATTGGGTCTGCACCTTCTATTTACGGCAGTCGTTCTAAGGTAACTAGTTACAAACTTGATACCCCCGTATCAGGCGGCGCGTAGTCAGACACTCGTAAGGTGACCACCGAGTGGAACGACATCTAAAAACCAGGGCCTTACCTAAATTCAGATGCAGTATGCACCAAACCGTAACCAAGCGCCCCTTTTCTCCCCCTTCTTTTCCGGCAAGACGGAAAAGAAGGGGCCGTCGGAGACATATCGCAATCGCAAATTTGCTACAACCTCTCAGTCAGCTTCGCTGACAGCTCCCCTGGGAGGGGAGCCTTGGGATCTCATGCTTCCCGGACGGGGATGGTGATCTCGGTGACGAATTTTTCGGTGTCGTTCGTCAGGCCGTAGTCGATCAGGGTGATCTCACGGGAGAAGCCGTCCGGCTGCAGGTGGTTTGCGCGGATGTAGTCCATCAGACGGCGGTTGGCGATGACGGTGATCACGATGAAGGAAATCTGGATAAACCCGTCCTGCACGGAGATGGGGACGCCAATCTTCAAGATCGCGTCCATCACCGGCTTCTGCGGGCGCAGGTCCGCCTTTGCCAGCGGCATGGTCCTTCTGCGCACGATCACCGCGAGGCTGATCGCCACGCTGATGGCCTGCGAGAGCGACGTGCCGAGCGCGGCCCCGGCAGGACCAAGGTGCAGCGCGCCGATAAACAGGTAGTCAAGCGCGATATTGGCCAGGCAGGCAATGAAGATAAAGAACATCGGGCTTTTGGAATCGCCCATGCCGCGGAAGATGGCGCTGAGGATATTATACGCCGTAATGCACGGAATGCCAGGAAAACAAATCGTCAGATAGCGGACCGTCCCCTCGACCGCCGCCTCCGGCGTCGACATGACGGCCGTGATCGGGCGGCGGAGCAGCAGCAGCCCGACCGTCAGCACGAGCGAGAGCGACAGAAACAGCGTCACCGTATTGCCCGTGGCCGCGGCGGCCTGCGGCCGGTCGTCCGCGCCGATGGCCCGCGCGATCGAGACTGTCGTGCCCATCGCCAGCCCCACGATCATGGCCGTCAGCATATGCATGACCTGTGAGCCGACGGCGACGGCCGTCGTCCCCGCGACGCCCTCATACCGGCCAATGATGAACAGGTCCGCCATCCCATAGAGCATCTGCAGCAGGTAAGACAGCAGATACGGCAGCGAAAACCCGATCAGCTGCCTGCCCACGCTGCCGGTCGTCAGATTCTTTTCCATTCGGATCCCTCCCTTTTGCCCCGTATGATAAACCCTGCAATCGTTGCAAAGTCAAGCCCCGCACGCAGAAAAACGCAGAGGAGGCGGGCGACTTGCACCTCAAAACCAGATTTCACGGGCAGATGTCCGACACGTTCCATGCGGCCGTGTTCGTCACGCTCTCGGGCGGCTTTCAGGACGCCTATACCTATATCTGCCGCGGGCAGGTCTTTGCCAACGCGCAGACGGGCAACATCGTGCTTCTGAGCGCGGCGCTGCTGCGGGGCGACTGGGCCGTGTGCCTCAAGTATGTGATCCCGCTGCTGTCCTTCGTGTTCGGCACGATGGCGGCGGAGTTCATCCACATGCGCTTCCGCAATTTCCGGCAGCTGGTCCTGATCCAGGAGATCGCGTTTTTGCTCATCGTCGGCTTCCTGCCGCACAGCGTCGACCCGCTGGCCAACGCGCTGGTCTCCTTTCGTCTGCGCCATGCAGGTGCACACGTTCCACAAGGTCCACGGCCACGCCTATGCCAGCACGATGTGCATCGGCAATCTCCGCTGCGCGTCCGAGGCGCTGGGCGAATACCTCCATTCGCATGACCGCAGATCGCTCGAGGCCGCGCGGACGTATTTCGGCGTCATTCTCGTCTTCGCCGTCGGCGCGGGGCTGGGCAGCTTCGTGACGGAGGCGGCGGACATCCGCGCCATCTGGGTCTGCTGCGGGCTGCTGCTGGTGAGCTTCGCGCTGATGTTCGTGCGCGACGAGCGCGAGAGCTGAGCTTCCTATCAAAAAAGTCAAGGAATGTTCACAAAACGTTCCTTGACTTTTCATATTTTTTGCTTATAATTTAGTTCAATATTAAACAGTTCGATATTGGAGGTCTTTTGTATGCCGGAACCGATGCTGACCGCTTCTGTCATGTTTGCCAACGCGGCGAGATTCGCCGACGCCTACCATACCGCCATCGCGCCGCTGTGCGCGTCGACGGGGCTGCCGCCGGCGGCGGCCGACATCCTGCTGTTTCTGGCCAACAACCCCGGCTGCGAGACAGCGGGCGAGATCTGCCGGATGCGGGGGATGAAGCCCGCGCTCGTGTCGTTCCACATCGACCGGCTCGTGGACGAGGGCTATCTGCTCCGCCAGCCCGTCCCCGGCGACCGGCGCAAGACGGCGCTCGTGCTGACCGCGCAGGCGCAGCCCATCGTCGCCGAGGGGCGCGAGCTGCAGCGGGCCTTCGCCGACCGGCTGGCCGAGGGGCTGAGCGCGGAAGATCTGGCGCACTTCCGCCGCTGCGTCGCCATCTTTGACCGCAATATCGAGCAGATCCGCGCCGAAAAATCCAAAAGAACGGAGATCCAGAACCCATGATCCAGCTACTCAAACGTATGCGCAGACGCGAAGCGCTGATGGCGCTGCTCTGCGCGGTCCTGGTCGTCGGGCAGGTCTATTTTGACCTGCGGCTGCCGGACTATATGACCGAGCTCACCAAGCTCATCAAAACGCCCGGCAGCAACACGGGCGATATCCTGTCCGTCGGCGGAGAAATGCTGCTGTGCACGCTGTGCAGCGCCGTGCTCGCCGTCGGCTGCGGGTATCTGTCCGCGCGGACGGCTGCGGGCTTCAGCTTTTCCGTGCGCCGTGACCTGTTCCACCACGTGATGGACGCGGACAGCGAGGAGATGCAGACCGTCTCCGTCCCCAGCCTCATCACGCGCACGACCAACGACATCACCCAGATCCAGATGATCGTCGCGATGGGCCTGCAGATGCTCATGAAGGCCCCGATCATGGCCGTGTGGGCCGTGATCAAGATCCTCGGCAAGAGCTGGACGCTCTCGGCCGTGACAGCGGGCTTCGTCGTGGCGCTGGTCACGCTGGTGCTGCTCATCATGTCGAGCTGCCTGCCCCGGTTCCGCAGGGTACAGAAGAAGACGGACGAGATCAACCGCGTCGCCCGGGAGAATCTGACCGGCATCAACGTCGTACACGCCTTCGGCGCAGAGGACTATCAGAACAAGAAATTCGACGGCCCGAGCCGCGATATGATGGACCTGCAGCTGAAAAACCAGCGTCTTTTCGCTCTGCTGCAGCCCGCGATGGGCCTCGGCATGAACGGTCTCGCGCTCGCCATCTACTGGGTCGGCGCGGCGCTGGTCGAGTCGATCGCGCGGACGGATATGGCCGGGCGGCTGACGATGTTCACGAATGTGCTCGTGTTCAGCACGTATGCGACGTACGTGGTCATGTCGTTCATGATGCTCGAGATGATCTTCATGCTGCTGCCGCAGGCGCAGGTCTCGGCGGAGCGCATCAACGAGGTGCTGAACACGAAGCCCCACGTCGTCGAAGGCTCGAAGACCGAAGGGCGCGAGACCGGCACGGTCGAATTCCGCGACGTCTCCTTCCGCTATCCCCATGCAGCCGCCGACGAGCTCGAGCACATCAGCTTCCGCGTCGAGCGCGGCCAGACGCTCGCCATCATCGGCGCGACCGGCAGCGGCAAGACGACACTCGCCGGCCTCATCCCGCGGTTCTATGACGCGACGCAGGGCACCGTCCTGGTCGACGGCGTCGACGTGCGGGATTATACCTTTGACGCCCTGTACGACAGGCTCGGCTACGTGACGCAGAAGGCCGTGCTCTTCTCCGGCACCGTGCAGGACAATATTTTCTTCGGCCAGAGCGAAGCCGCGGATACCGACGAGACACTGCAGCAGGCGCTGCAGCTGTCGCAGGCGGCAGAGTTCGTGGACCGCTACCCGGAAAAGGCCGCGCACCCCATCGCGCAGCTGGGCCGGAACGTCTCCGGCGGGCAGAAGCAGCGGCTGTCGATCGCGCGGGCGCTGGCAAGACGGCCGGAGATCCTGATCTTCGACGATTCGTTCTCCGCGCTGGACTATAAGACCGACGCGACCCTGCGCGAAGGGCTTGCAAAGCAGCTGCCCGGCACGACGAAGATCATCGTCGCCCAGCGCATCAGCACCATCCGCCACGCGGATCAGATCCTCGTCCTCGACCGCGGCGAGATCGCCGGGCTTGGCACGCATGACGCGCTGATGGCGTCCTGCCCCGTCTACCGGGAGATCGCCATGTCGCAGCTGAGCGAGGAAGAACTCAAAAAAGGAGGCGCATCCAAATGAGACCCAACATGCGTCCAATGGAAAAAACGGACCTCAAGGGCGCGCTGCGCAGTCTGACGGTCTATCTGCAGAAGAGCCTCGGCGTGATCCTTCTCGCGCTGGTGCTGGCGGCGCTCAGCGCCGTGCTGACCATCATCGGGCCGGATCAGGTCGGTAAAATCGCGACGCTCATGTCCGAGGGCCTGGTCGGCGGCATCGACCTTGCCGCGGTGGCGCGCGTCGGCGTGCTGCTGGCCGTCATCTACGGGCTGAGCGCGCTCTTCGGCTTCATCCAGCACTATATCATGGCGAGCGTCACGCTCAAAATGTCCTACCGGATGCGCGGCGAGCTGTCGGAAAAGATCAACCGCGTGCCGCAGAAATATTTCAACTTCCACGCGCAGGGCGATATCCTCAGCCGCATCACCAACGACGTCTCCACGCTCCAGCAGGGTCTGACCAACAGCCTGCCGACGATCATCTCGGCCGCGACGCAGTTTATCGGCTGCCTCATCATGATGTTCGTGACCGAGTGGCGTCTGGCGCTGGCCGCGCTGGGCATCACGCTGGTGGGGCTCCTGCTGACGGTGCTCATCATGTCCCGCTCGCAGAAGTACTTTACCGCCCGGCAGGAGAGCCTCGGCGCGCTGAACGGCTATGTGGAGGAGATGTATTCCGGCCACGAGGTCGTGCGCATCTCCCGCGCCGAAGCGCCCGTCGGGGAGAAGTTCGACACGCTCAACGACGCGGTCTACGACGCCAACTGGCGCTCGCAGTTCCTCTCCGGCATCATGCAGCCGCTCATGAACGTCATCGGCAATCTGTCGTATGTCGCCGTGTGCGTGCTGGGGTCGATTCTGGCCCTGCAGGGCATCATCGACATCGGCGTCATCGTCTCGTTCATCCTGTACGTGCGCCTGTTCACCTCGCCCCTGACCCAGATCGCGCAGGGCATGACGAACCTGCAGACGGCCTCTGCCTCCGCGCACCGCATCTTCGACTTCCTTGCGAGCGAGGAGCTGCCGGACGAGCGGACAAAGCCGCAGCTGCCCCGCCCGGTCCGCGGCGCGGTCGACTTCGAGCACGTCCGCTTCAGATACCCGGATTCCCCGGATAAGATCATCATCAAGGACTTCTCCGCCCACGTCGCCCCCGGCCAGAAGATCGCCATCGTCGGCCCCACCGGCGCGGGCAAGACGACGATGGTCAATCTGCTGATGCGCTTCTACGAGCTGACGGACGGCTGCATCAAAATTGACGGCGTTCCGACGACGGACATCCAGCGCGAGGACGTGCAGCGCCTGTTCGGCATGGTGCTGCAGGACACGTGGCTGTTCGAGGGCACGGTCCGTGAAAACCTCGTCTACAACCTCCCCGGCGTGACCGACGCGCAGCTCGAGACGGTCTGCCGCGCCTGCGGGCTGGATAAATTCGTCCATTCCCTGCCCGAGGGCTTCGACACCGTCCTGTCTGAGAGCACGAGCATCTCCGCCGGGCAGAAGCAGCTGCTGACCATCGCCCGCGCCATGCTGCAGAACGCGCCCATGCTCATCCTCGACGAGGCGACGAGCTCCGTCGACACGCGCACCGAGCTTCTCATCCAGCGCGCGATGGATCAGCTGACGGAAAACCGCACGAGCTTCGTCATCGCCCACCGCCTCTCGACGATCAAAAACGCCGACCTCATCCTCGTCATGAAAGACGGCGACGTCATCGAAAGCGGCACCCACGACACCCTCATGCAGCAGGGAGGCTTCTACGCAGCCCTCTACAACAGCCAGTTCGAGCAGGCGTCGTAAAAAGGCTTCCCCCTACGGAGGGAGGTCGTACACCGCCCCCTGCCTTCCCCTATGAGGGGAAGGTGGCACGGCGCAGCCGTGACGGTGAGGTGGGCGCACTTGCGTCTACGCGGCGCGGCCCACCTCATCAGTCAGCCTAACGGCTGACAGCTTCCCCTCATAGGGAAAGCCTTTGGGGGGCGCAACCTCAAGCCTCCCCTTTCAGGGGAGGTGGCTCGGCGCAGCCGAGACGGAGAGGTCGTTTCGAATTTGTGACAACCTCTCAGTCAGCCTTCGGCTGCCAGCTCCCCTGCAAGGGGAGCCTTTGGCCCGCTGCGGCGGGGTCACCCCTCAGGCCATTCGGGCCAGCGCCCCTTGACAAGGGGGAGCCTTGGAGCCTGCAAATTCATAAAACCTCCCCGCAAAAAGGTGCAGTCTGACAAACTCAGACTGCACCTTCTATTTGCTGCAAATATTCAAAGGCAACGACTCATAAAACTGATTCCTACATATCAGGCAGCGCGTACCAAGACGCCCGTGAGGTGCCTATCGTGTGGAACGACGCCTGAAACATTGTGACTCACCTGAAATCAGAGGCAGGAAGCACCAAACGTAACCAAGCGCCCCTTTTCTCCCCCTTCTTTTCCGGCAAGACGGAAAAGA
>ENA-UOIZ01002628-UOIZ01002628.1-human-gut-metagenome-genome-assembly--contig:-P88-NODE-2628-length-12153-cov-13.626963_pt1 | contig 12153 bp, 17 predicted proteins | sample MGYA00242336_ERZ723883 | MGnify/ENA metagenome assembly ERZ723883 | reverse complement strand
AATTATTGATTATTAATGTATAATATATTAGAATAATTGTAGAGAAAGAGAGGAATAGAAAAAATGAAAATTAGGAACTTATCTAAAGAAAAATTTTGTATTGATTGTGAGGTGTTTATAAATGGTTCTAAATGCTAATGCAATGCTATGTTTAGTATTATTAATAGCAATAATTATTTATATATCAATTATTTAGGAGGAATGAAAATGAGTTTAATTAAAACATTAAGACAATTTAGAAGATATAAAGGTAGAATTAAATTCTATTCAAAAGACGGTATTTAATGTATGAAAATACATTAGAGAATACGTTACAATCAATATTCTATGATAATTTTTGGTACACTTTAGTTATAGAGTATAATGTTGAATATGGATGGATAAAAATAGATTGTAAGAAAGAGGGATAAAATTATGATATTATGGAGTGAATTAGAAAAATTATTTGAAGAAAGTATTAAACGTGAACAAATTTTAGAAATACAATTATTATTTAATGGACATATAGTAACTTCTTTTCTAAGCTACAATACCTTTATATATACTATATCATTAGATATGTTAGAATTAGAAACAATTAAATATGATCTAATAGATAAAACAATAGAAAGTGTAGAACTAAAATCACCAATACGATATATACAAGTAAACATAAAACTTCGAAAAAAGGGTATTTAAAAAATATCCTTTTCATTTACTCAATTCATTTACTCTTTTTCTAATTTGTTGATATATTGCATCATCGCAACCAATCATTTTCTTTCTAGTCTCATGACCATTTCCATACTTTCCATTAATAACATCCCTTGCGATTGCTTCAATATCCCATGTTTTATTAGTATTTGTAATACTATTAGTATTAGTATTACTAGAATAATCAAGCCAATTACTATATCCATGTTTAGCCCATTTTCTAGCCTTTAAATTAGTAATTTGAATGCCATTCTCCCATTTAGGGGAACACTCACACACTTTTCCATTACCAATATACACACCGATATGTCCATTCATCCATACAAACTCCCCTCTATTAATATTATTAAAATTACTAGATTGATTATAACAGTAACTAGACATAATCGTGTTTGCGTTAACATCCGGATAAATATTACCATATTTTCCATTATATGGATAACCCCACAAAGTACCTTTAATTAGTCCGCTACAATCACACTCTAAATAATTCCCGTTTTTACCTTTACGGTAACTATTCATAAACTTTCCAAGCTTATAAATAGTAGGTAATTTCTCATACGCTAAAATTTTAGCGATAAAATCATCAACATTCATAATATATTCTCCTTTCTATATGCTATAATTATATATGCATAATAGAAACTTTACAATAGTTGTCTAATATGTTAGAATATATACGAGGTGATTTTATGGCACTAAATAAAGGACTTAAAAAATACGTTGACGAGTTAAGAGAAAAAAGGATAAAAGAACAAGATAAAAAAATCATGGGTTTACGTCGACTTAAATACGACGAACAAACAAGAAACGAACTAATTGACAACGCGCGATATCTATCAAAAACATTAAATCGACGTTATAGAGAACTAGAAAAAGCGGGAATAGAAAATAAATCATACGCGTATAAAAGAACACAAAGCGAAACGGGGTTAAATCGTTATACGACAAGTAAAAGACAACTAGAAAAATTAACAAGTGAAGAACTTTACGATTTAAACGTTGATTTATATGCAAAATATGCATCATCTACAACTAGCGTAAGCTACGTAGAACAAACAATTCAAACGGGGTTGGAGAAAGCCGTAGAAACGTTACAAACAAGATTGAAATACTCCGCTCCAAATGTTTCAAAAAGTCTAAATGTCGACGATTTTCGAACTTTTCTAAATCTTGGTGGAGGTCAATTTTTAAATGAAGCAAAAGACAAAGGCTATGGATCTACAAATTTAATTGAAGATTGGGTAAGCGCACGCTTAAGTGGTGTAAGTGATAAAGAATTTATTCGTGAATGGAAACGCTTCACGCATGAGTTTGATAAGGATAAGTTTAGAAGAAACATTCAAGCTTTAAAATCAAGAAAAAATAAGGATTGATAACAATGATAGGATGTTTAGTTAATTATAATAGCAGCAAAGCTATTGTAAAAGCATACAATCAAGAAGATTTTCCATATACTCGTATTAAAAAAGCAAACCCTTTAATATCATCAACCAAAAAATATATCAGTCATCTAATGACATTTGATATTGAAACATCAACAATAGAAAAAACTGATGGAACTTTCGAGGGTTATATGTATCATTGGCAAGTATGTATAGATGGATATGTATGTTTTGGCAGGACTTGGAATGAATTTCTAACTTTTTTAAGAAAAATGAATAGAGCATTAAAAAATTATGATAAAAAGCGTAAACTAGTATGCTTTATTCATAACTTTTCTTATGAATTTCAATTTATCTATTCTTGGATTAAGCTTACGGATGTATTTGCAATAGATAAACGAAATCCCCTAAAAGCAATATCAAAAGATTTTAATATCGAATTTAGATGTTCTTATCTATTATCGAATATGAATTTAAAGAAATTTATTGAAAATACACCTAATGCCCATTATTTTAAAGGTACGGGAGATTTAGATTATAAGAAAATATTTACCCCTAACACACTTCTTTCAATGAGTGAACTAGGGTATTGCTACAATGATGTAATGGGTTTATATGAAGCTATTATTTATCTTTTAAAAGAAGATACACTTGAATCAATTCCTTTTACATCAACGGGTTATGTACGTAGAGAATGCCGTACTAACATGAGAAAAAATAAAAAGAATAGAAAGCAATTTTTAGATTTAAAATTAGATGATAAACTTTATCAATTGTGCAAGGATGCATTTAGAGGTGGTAACACGGCTTCAAATCGCTATAAAACTAATTTTATAAATTATGACGTATCGTCTTATGATATGTCAAGCGCATATCCGTATGCTATGATCAGTGGTCTATATCCAATCACACCATTCCAGGAAGAAACAATAACATCACTTGATATGTTAGATGATTATAATAATCGTTATTGTACATTAGCATATTATTCTTTTGAAAATGTTAAATTAAAAAAAGGTATCCCATTTCCTTACATCCCATATTCTAAATGTATAGAATTTATCGCTCCATCATATGAGGGTATTTTTAAGGGTAAAGAGTATTGCTATAATGGTCGTGTTTTAGAAGCTGAATTTATTAAAATAGCCATGACAAATTATGACTATCAAATATTCATTAATCAATATGAATATGATGAGGAAAATGTACGTGTAGAAGAATTTTTCTACTCTCATAAAGGTTTTCTTCCAAAAGAACTTACTGATACTGTAATAGAGTTTTTCACTTTGAAATCTCAACTAAAAGGAATTGAAGAAAAGGAATACGAATATATGAAGTCTAAAAATAAATTAAATTCATTGTACGGTATGATTGTAACTGATATTATTAGACAAGAAAATTTATTTAACGATCAATGGGAAAAAGGAGAAAATTCAACGTTAGAAGAATACTATAGCAAAAGAAATAATTTTTTAACGTATCAATGGGGGTTATTCGTCACGGCTATCTGTAGAACAAACTTACAAAAAGCTATTGATAAAATAGGTTTAGATTGTGTTTACATTGATACTGATAGCGTAAAATTTGTGGGGCATCATGATGATGTCTTTGAACAAATCAATCAAGAAATGATTGATTGGTGCACCCAAAATGATATAATTAATTATGTCAACGTGGGTAATCATAAATATTTTCTAGGATTGTATGATAAAGAAAAAGGCTATAGTGAGTTTATTACATTAGGTGCTAAAAAGTACGCATTTAAACAAAGTAATAAAATTGGTATTACTGTAGCGGGACTAAATAAAAAAAGTGGGGCTCAAGAACTAGAAAGAAAAGGTGGTTTATCTAATTTTAAGATTGGTACTGAATTTTTCGATAGTGGAAGAAAAACAGTATACTACAATGACGATAAGAAACATTTTCTAACAGTTCAAGGATGTAAAATCGAAAATGCTTCTAATATAGCTTTAGTAGATACAACTTATACGCTAGGTATGACTGATGTAATGCTATCAATTTTAAACGGTTTAGAAAGTGAGGATTAATATATGGAAGAATTAGTAAATTTATTTGTAAATAACGGTGTCGCTGTTGCGTGTCTAATTTATTTTATGTGGTATAACAATACCACTTTAAAAGAATTTAGCAATAAGTTCGAGGATCTAAACAATACTCTATTAAAATTATTAGAAAATTCAAGAAAAGATATTGACGAATAAATTCTATAATGTTAGAATTAATTTAGTTAGGGAGGCTAAAATGTGACTAGAGAATATAAAAAAGAATTACCCGCTTTGACAATCAAAAAAATCATGGAAGCTTTAGGATGCTGTAGAGCAACCGCATATAATAAATTAAATCGAAAAAATTTTACTTTAGATGATTTTCTAAAAATTCATAAATATTATAAGTGGTATACATTCAATGAGGTTATTATTATGGTTGAAGAAGCGTATGAAAGAGCTGAAAAATAGGTTCTTTCTTAAACTAACCTATCTCACAAATTACAACTGAATAAAAACACAACATTAAAGAAATAACAGTATTATGTATTTGTATCAAAGTAATTCGACGTCACACCACCAAAATGAGATAGGCGGTCACAAGTCCGCACAAATAGTGAGTGAGAAAGAAAATAAAGAGGTAAGAAAAAATGAAAAAACAAGTAACAATCAAAGTAGTAGACAGTAACGCTTCACCGTTAAAAGCAATGGCAATCGCAAAAGCAAATGGGTCAATTGGATGTAAAAATTTTGTCGACAATGTATTCAAAATTAAAGAATACGTGTTTACAAAATCAACTATCGCTACAATTGAAACCGGAGAAGTAGAAGAAATGGATTGTATCAGTTTCTTAACTGACCAAGGAGAAATTTTAGGAACAAACTCAAAAACTGTAATGAATTCATTTAGAGAATTATTAGATTTATGTAATGATAATGAAATCGACTTCACAACGGTTGACGTAGTTATCACTAGTGGCACATCAAAAAGCGGTAATACTTTCTATTCATTAGAAGTTAAAATTTAAAAATATGAATAAAGAAAAAAGTCTTTATTTCAATGCTTGGGAAATAGTCAAAAATACGGACTATTTCCTTTATTTGTTTATAGGAGGTCGAGGAATCGGCAAATCCTATTCAATCCAAAAAGGTTTAATAACTGATAATGATAGAAAGTTTATTTATTTACGTACAAGTGAGAATGAAATGGAAATGTCTCTAACTAGAGAATCAAACACTTTTAAAGCGATCAATAGAGATTGTGGGACTAATATAGAAATTACCAAAGAGAAAAAAGTTTATTTAATAGAAGAAGTTGAAATACAAGATGATGAAAGAATAGTTAAACGTTCATATGGAATAGCAGGAGCGCTCTCAACATTCGCAAAGTATCGTGGTACTGATTTTGATGATTATGACTATATTTTCTATGATGAATTTATATCAAAATCTCCTATTAAAACGGCTATTGATAAGAAACAAGCTACGTTGTTCTTTGACATGATTGAAACAGTCAACAGAAATAGGGAAATAACAGGACGAAAACCCGTAAAAATAATATTATGCGGTAATGCTAATATGCTTGATAATGCCATATTAAGAGAATTAGAACTACCGAGCAAAATAATGGCTATGATACAATGTAATCAAGAAAAATTTATTGATGAAGAAAGAGGACTTTATTTACATTTACCTATCGAAGTGCCTATCTCTCGAGAGAAGAAGAACACCGCTCTATATCGACTTTTGGGTAAAGAGGCGGACTACACAAAAATGGCAACGTCAAATATATTTGTCAATGATGATTTTAGCGATATAAAGAAATTTCAAAGAAATAAACTGCTACCTCTTTTTTCATTTGAAAATCTATATTTTTATCAAGTTAAGGATAGTGGCATTATTTACGTTTCAAAAATGAAAAGTCAATGTCCGTCGTTTGATGATGAAAAAGTTTTCAAGCGCGAAAAGGCTTGGGAACTTAACTTATACATTGATAATAAAATGATCGCTTATCAAGATTATGACTTGAAATTAAAATTAAAAAATATTATACGTTGACATTTTTATCTAATATATTATATAATAATTGACGAGGAGGGTACATATCCAACAGTGGGAACGCTGGTACTGATTGGGAAATCTTTTACTCCTCTCTTTTATTTTAAAATAAAGGATAAAAAGGAGATATAAACTATGGAAGAAAAAGAAGAAAAAGAAGAAAAAAAATAAAAAGAAGAAAAAGAAGAAAAAGATCAAAAATAAGAAAAACAAGAAAAAGAAGAAAAAGAAGAAAAAGAAGAAAGAAAGAATAAAGAATTAGAAAGAAAGAATAAAGAATTAGAAGATAAAATTAAAAATTTAGAACAAACAATTTTACACGCTAACGTTGAAGAAAAAAATGAAAATCCTTTTAAGGGTTTTTCAAGATATGATAAATAAAGGAGGAATTTTAAAATGGCAGTAAAACAAATTTATGACATTGTCAACTCAGTCAACAAGCAAACAATGGGATTAACTGACTTGACGGTTGTTGATGAACAAGGACTAATCTCATTGGGTCAAACAGTTTTAACAACTAATGGTTTAGCGGATACATGGCTAAATTCGTTAGCTCAAAGAATTGGAAGAACAATTATCTCATTTAGAGAATACAAATCTAAATATAGCGACATGGTTCTTGATTCTATGCAATGGGGTAACATTGTTCAAAAAATTAAAGTCTCAATGCCTGAAGCTACAGAAGATGAAAGCTACAATTTAGTTGACGGTGAATCCGTAGATATGTATAAAGTAGCTAACCCTAAAGTTAAACAAACATTTTTTACAAGCGAAACACCTTATCAATTTTATGTCACTGTTAAACGTAACCAATTAGAAGAAGCTTTTACAAGTGAAACTTCAATGAATGGTTTTATTGGAGCGATTTACGGAGAAGTACAAAACGCTATTGAGTTATCTTTAGAATCATTAGCACGAAACTGTATTAATAACTTTATTGGAGAAAAAGTTAACGTTAAAAAAGAAATTAATTTATTGGCTATGTATAATACTGAAACTAGTAAGACATTGACCGTTGCCACTTGCTTACATGATAAAGAATTTTTAGCATATTGTGTATCTCGTATCAACTTGTATTCAAAATATATGGAAAATATGTCGACTGAATACAATGATGGTACACAAACACGACATACACCTAAATCTTTACAACATTTACGTGTTCTAGAAGATTTTGAAAGTCGTCTTGAAACTGTGGTACAATATCAAGCTTTTAGAGATAACTATGTGAAATTAAATAATTATCATACAACTAGCTTTTGGCAAAGTATCAAAAAACCAAGTGAAATTAATGTTAATATTTCTAGTGATGGTACGGCAGTAAATCATAAGGGTATTTTAGCGGTATTATATGATAGAGACGCTTTAGGTCTTTATAAAAAAGACTCTTGGAACTCTACAACACCATTCAATAGTGCGGGTGGTTACTACAATACGTATTACCATCATAAAGAACTTTATTTCAATGATTTAAGCGAAAACTTTGTAGTGTTTGTCATTGCCGATGCATAGAAAGGAGAGAGGGTTTATATGGAAATTAATTTATACAATTTTACAAAAAGAAGAAATTCAACAAAAAGACCCTCTAAAGGTATTCTAGTCAGTGTTAATTTAAAAGAGGGTTGTAGCCATTATAACCCGTCTTTTATTTTAACTACCAATCCAACCAACTATTCATATTTATCATGGGGAACATGGTATTATTATATTACTGACATTGTTAACACTAGAAATGGAGTTTGGACCATCTCATGTGAAATTGATGTATTAGCAACTTGGAAAGATGACATTAAAAGTACAAGTGCATATGTTTTATATTCGAGTAGTAATTACAATACTGATTTAATTGATTCTCGTTTATCAAGTGCTAAAAATGCGATTATCAATACTAGTAATGCTAACTTATCATTTATCGCTACACCACAACCTAGGTATATCATTTCTTATGTTGGTACTCATTCAAATCCTTATGTAGCGGTTACTGATTCACAACTTGCTAGAATCATGTCAAAAATGAGCGACAACGCCTTTGCGGAGTTGTTCACTGACCCCAATAATGCAATTTCAAAAATGCTAACTGATACGGGTTCTTGCATTACTTCTTGCATATACAACCCTTGCACAATTGTGGGAGCTATTAGCGAGATTATATTTGCAGGAGGTTATAATACAGGTGTTGTCGGTAATGCCGTTAATCGAGATGCTACGGGAAGTGTTTCTATTCCTATCCCTTGGAATTTTAGCGATTTTAGAAATAGAAGCCAATTTACATCATTATTACTTTATCTACCCGCCTATGGATGGCTTGAGTTAAATGCCGATAATTTTCAAGGTAAATCAAGTATTAATATCAATATGACACTTGATAGCGTTGTTGGAGAAATTTGTTATATTGTCGAAAATCAAGCACGTTGTGTAGCTCAAATGGGTGTTCCTATTCAAGTCTCTACAGTAACACAAGGGAATCCTTTGGGTGCTATAGGAAATGTGGTTGCGGGTAGTATAGCGGGTTTGATGGGAAATTATGCGGGTGCAGGAGTTTCGGCTTTTAATGCTATCACATCGGCTATTGGTACGAATGTTGGCTCGGTTGGCGGAAGTGGTGGTAATACTTCTTATATATCTAAAAAAGATATAACACTTGTATGTATTTCTCATAACACAAATGTTGAACCTAGTAGTTTAGCTACAAATTATGGTAGACCGTGTAATCAAGTATTATCATTAAGTGGTTTAAGTGGTTATGTGCAAACAACAAACGCAAACGTAAACACTTGGGCCCCCAAGCAATATAAAGATGAAATAGATAGTTTATTAAATGGAGGTGTGTATCTTGAGTAAAAAAGAATATGGAAACGGTTTTACTGAATTAGTACGAGGGTTCTTCCATCACAACCCTAAATCAGTAAATGACATGACTAATAATTCATTCTTTTATTATCAGTTTCAATTAATGACTAAATTAAAAAGTGTTTTAACTGTTAGTGGTTATCCGTCTAATTGGAATATCGACAATATGTGGGATGTTCTTTTAACAAATGGGTATATTCCTATTGTTAAAACTGATATAGGTACTCTCGCTTTAGAGGGAGGGTTTTACGGTCAAAATATGTATTATATGCCGACTAACGTTTTAGTAAATAATCCCGTTTTAAGAGAAATAGATGAAAAAATAGGTGAAAAAGGTGAGTTATTATATATCAATTATGAATATAACAAATTTCAAGGGATTATGTCATTGATCAATAGATATGCGGTTTTACTAGCTAATATTGATTGCTCTTTAAATGTTTCGTTATACAATTCTAGACTTGCTCATGTTTTTGAAGCGGAGACCGACGCTCAAGTGAAATCATTACAAAAAATGTATGATGAAGTTTCAAGAGGAAACCCTGCCGTATTTTTAAAAAAAGGGATGAAAAATATCGGTAAAGACAATGACAGTGGTTATTTCTTAAATGTCAAAAATACGTACATTGGTAATGATTTACTATTAACTAAAAGAAGTATTATGAATGAATTTCTTACTGAAATTGGTATTAATAACGCTAACACAGATAAAAGGGAAAGATTAAATAGTGATGAGGTTAACGCTAATAATAGTGAAGTACGTTGCACAATTGTTCGATATATTGATTCGCTTAATGAGTGCGCAAAAAGAATTAATGAAAACCCTAATTTTGATGATATTACTAATTTGCATTTCTCTATTAATTCAAGGGTAATTGATACAATAAAACAAGAAAAGGGTGATATTGATGTTTAGTTTTGCTAGTATTTGTCAATTGTATACGTATGACGAAGTTTTTAAAGATATTGATATTAATGATAAATTAGATAAAGATACATTAATAAATGCTATTATGGATGTTTGCGGAATGAATGAACCGATATATCCGGAAATTGAAATATTACAAATTAAAGTACAATACTTTTTTAAAAAACACAAAGAACAATTTGATAAGTTAGTTTATCTTTATTCATTAAAATATGAAGATGATTATAACCCAATTTGGAACAAGGACGGTACAAAAACCCACATTGAAACAACTGAAAGAAGTAAAGATAATACTGTTGATAACTCACATAATAATTCGATTAATGATAATGGTGAGGATATAAACCAAGTGAGCGCATATGACACTAGCGGTTTTTCAAATGACAGTAAAACAAGCACTAATAATAATAGGAATGAAAATGGAAATAATAACACTAGAGGAAATGAAAAAGAAAATATTAAAATAACTATTCAAGACATAGAAAAAGGAAATATTGGTGTTACAACTACTGCCGACATGATTAATCAAGAAATTGATTTACAAAGTAGATTCAATGTATATGAAGTTATCGCTAGAATATTTTTTGATGAATTTTGTCTACACGTAGCGTACACAAATCAATTACCATATTAAGGAGGAAATATTATGGCTTTATATGATTATCCACATACGGGAAACTATGACCAAGATTTAGGGTTTTTGATTAAACAATATAAAGATTTAATCGACGGCTATAAAGGTCTAATAGATATTTATGCGAAGTTCCTAGAAGAAATCGAAAAAAATATACATGAACTTTTAGCGAGTGGGAAAATTACACTTGATGGAATTTATAATGCTGATGATACAAGCTTATCTTTTGTATTTACAAATACTTTAACTGATCCAGTGACAACTAAAATATTATAAGGAGTGATAATATGACACAATATGTTGATAAATTTAAAATGAGCAGTGGAACTTATTTATTTAAAGATACCGAGGGACGTGAACTCATTAAACAAAATAAACAAGAAATTGATGCAACCGTTACACGCATTGATAAAGAACTTGAAAAGTTTATGAATGATGTCAATGAAAAATTTGCTAAACTTAAAGATAGAAAATTTATTCTTATGACTGATAGCTACGGGGTTGACGAAAGCGTCGGTGGCTCTTCATTTTCAACATTACTTGAAACTATGATACCTAAAAGTATTTATGCATATAATTGGAGCGTTGGTGGTGCAGGTTTTGGATGGGAAGATTCTAAAAGTGAATCTTTTATTAATATTTTTAATAGCAATACATCATCTTGGACTCAAGACGAAAAAAATAGTATTACTGACCTCTATGTTTTTGGTGGAGCTAATGACGGTAACTTATTACATGCATCAATGGCTACGGATGAACAAATTAGAAGTAGATTAAATGAGTTTTTAATTAGAGTTAGAAGTGTGTTACCTAATTGTACTATTCATCTTGGGTTTATTGGTTGGTATCGTAAACTTGAACGTTTTCAATATTATAACCAAGCATTTCACATTTGGGCGGATGGTGAGTGCGATTTTATTAATAATCTTAATTGGATTATGCATAATAAGGATTTTATTAGTACTGCCGATAATATCCACCCAAACACAACCGCGAGTAAGTATCTTGCTAAATATATTTATAAAGCTATTTTATACGGTTCAATTAATTATATTGAGACATTTAGTGATAATACGGCGGTAGGTTATAGTGGTTCTTATGGATATAGCGTAGCTATTGGTCATGGTAGACCTTATTTTGAAATTCAGTATGTTAATAATTTATGTACAATTTGCTTTCAAGCGACGGGAAACGACCAAAATTATATAGAGTTAGCGTGTACGGGTCTAGGTTCTTTAGGACCTTATAAGAACACACCAATGTTTCAAATCCAAAATACACCCGTTGGTGGCTATCCTATTCAAGGTTTGACAGTTCCAACAATTATCTATTATGAAACAACTTGGAATACATTCCCAGTTAACTGGTTCTTATATGATGGTTATATCAACTGGGGTAATGACTATCCTTATGCCATTGCACAAGTTAAAAGTATAAGAATAGGATTTACTACAATTCATATTGATTTGACACAAGCATAGATATATTGTCTATGCTTTCTCTCTATTGTATGCTTGAACATATGAACACGTATTCATATGATACACCCCTATAGCACAAATTGGGGAAGATGTCAAGAACTTTTTTTGATGCTAATTT